>Ga0126343_10000777_pt1 | contig 13398 bp, 8 predicted proteins | sample Cyp2metagenome_FD_92531 | JGI IMG/M metagenome (GOLD analysis project Ga0126343, IMG submission 92531) | Coral microbial communities from Lord Howe Island, Old Settlement Bay, Australia - Cyphastrea 2 metagenome | ecosystem: Host-associated > Invertebrates > Cnidaria > Coral ... | reverse complement strand
TTCTGTACAACATTTCTGTAGAAGTCAGCAGCAAGAGTCTTGTTACATTTACTGCATGAACTCATTTCCTTTTAGTCAATGGACCTCGGTCAGGTCAAAGATTCAGAGACTTGATCACAACTATGTGACATCACCGATAACAACCAATCGTGTCCGTTGAATTGTGTGAAGTGTGGGACGAGTTGAGGAGCTTGTGATAATCTACCCAGGCTTCCTCACAGTCGAGCCATGTACGCAGAGAGGTATAGTCATGCTTGTTCAACCTTTCTTACCTTTCCCATGTCCCTGAAAGGAAAACTCCTTGTTCAGTTGAAGCTTTTTCTCAGCAATAACTAAATAGTACTGAAGCTTAGCAACTTGGCTGGATTGTTCAGAGCCTGATTAAGCTAACCCAGGATTAGCAAGAATTTTGATTTCAGTTTTGTAACTTCTCGGTGAGGTTTTCTGGTCATGTTTGGCTTCAGTTTTGAGCTTGACTAAGCTTAAACTACACAGAAAGTGAGCAATAAAAATCAATAGTTCGCTTAGCTTTTTATCCTGGGTTAGCGTTATCCGGCTTTCAAACAACCTGGCCCTGGACTTCAGACTACACAGATCAAGAAAAACTTAGCATGGTACAGTTTAAACAACACCGAGTCCTGTCATGCATGCCCCACTGTGACAAGTAACACAGAGGATTATAAGTCAAGAGCTGGTACTATAACATCGGTTATGACCTGACCACCGGGCACATAGAGGTTCACACTCAACTGTATGCTAGCGCATGAGCTCACTTGCTGGAGGTAAGGTCTAGGCTTTTAAAAAATCATTCTCTCTACTGTGCTCAAAATACAGCTTAAGAGTTATAAACAGACCAAGCTGAATAAAAACACAGCCCACATGAGGACATCTATACCTTACTCCCCTTATGATGATGTTTCTGATATTTAAAACTCTTCAATGGGTCCATCTTACGTTTCTAAAAGAAAAAGAAAACAACAAAAGAGTTAGAAGCGAAAAAGAATTTCGCCTAAGATACTGAAAAAAATACACTTTCAAAAAGGCAACTTCGGTAAATCACAGTGAAAAAGTGTCCATAAGGAATCAATAAGGATATTATGTTTGACTTTGGATGATGCCAAGCTGCATAATATTATATGTCCAGGAAGGTTGACTCTGTTGTTGTTGGTTACCAGTAATTATTACATAATTCCTCTAAGAAGGCACTATTACAATATAATGCAAGTTGAGGAACTTCCACTTTGAACTGACCTTGCCACCATGAGTACTGTGAGTAGTCTTTTGTGATGACATGTGAGGACGTCTTCTCTTCCGAGAAGATTTCGCCATGGAAGGTCGAAGAGTGGGAGGAACTGAAACACAACATGTGAAATGCAACATGTGAAATGCTGAGTGTGTCATGACATAAAATGACTGCAAAAAACAGCTTACCGAGATATTCGGGGACGTTTTTTAAATGAGGTTGAATTCTTGTGGGATGAAGATCTTTGTCATGTCTGAGAACTTGCAAGTCTCTTGGATTATCTTCAAAATATGCCTGGTGAAATAGACACATGTCACATCAAAAGGTAATTTTGAAAAGACCAAACCTTAATTTGAGGACGTGACTGGAATTCTACGTCGTCGTTGCAACTACCCACAAGAGATCACTGAACAAGTCGCTGAGCAAGGAAACCTCTAGAGCTTTTTCATGCTAAAACTGTTGTCAATGTGGAAGACCTTCACGCTTCCTGAGCATAGCAAACTCAAGGAAAAAGTTGACAGTGGAGTGGAATGAGATGAATCAGAGAGCAGAGAGAGGCTATTCTCTTCCACATTCTTATCCACTTATCCACCAATTGATTGGTTTTTGAAGGTAATCAGAGAGCTGTTATTTGTTTTAAACACTCATGCAACCTGGTTTAACCTAACAGAACAATAATGTTTTTTTTTTCCAGCCGATCAAATCCACTTAAAACCTAGGGGGAGTTAACACCCTTATCCAGTCACTGCCATTTTAATGGGAAACACAAATAATAGTGCATAATAAAGCACTTCTGCTGTAATTATTGCTCTTTTACTGGAACTAGACCATGTTTTTTTTTCAGAGTTCAACTTTCCCTTCCCCCATTGTTGTTCTCCTTTTTCACCACTGGAGTACATGTAGCAATATTTCTATCCATGCCTCAGAGGAACACATAAAAGAGTATTCTGTTCTTGCCTGTAAACAAACAAGAGAGATTCGTACCTTTAATTTCTCAGAATTTAATATTTCTGATTTGATTTCCTTAAGTCGTGCTTCCTTAACTGATGGAGACAAACACGGACAGTAATTAGAAATTTTCATAACCGGCATTTAACAACTGCATTGTGTTGCATGGAAGATGGGTGCCTGGGATGTCCAAGATGTCGTTGACTAGATCAAAGATGTGCAGGAATCTGCTCAATCCTGCGACCAAAAAGTTCCAGGGACAGCCGAAAAATGAAGTGCACTGTGCGTGTAATACCATACTAATACCCCCAACTGGAAGTGCCAGTTACTCTGTGTTGTTAACTTTGTTAAATTGCTTTTCACAGCATTCAAAAGTAGAAGAGTAACATAGGTTTGACCAGCAACAGTTCTTTTTGTAGCTACCCTCACCTGGACGATAACACTGTATGAACTAAGTAGAAGAATGGTTGCTAGTGAGTGTCTTTTGGTTAAAAAATTTGGACTCAATCTTTCAACCCAAGGAAGGAGTGTTGAATTAAAACAAAATCTAATAATTTGAACACAGTGGTGAATGAAAGATTATTCTGTATTCTGTAAATGTAAAGTACTTTGCCTAAACTAACCTGCTGATTTTGTTACAGCTCTAAGTGCATCCTAATGAAACAGAAGACACATTTATAAAGAATTAAAAAGATTGAAACAACATCATAACTTGAGTAATAGCAAGATTACAGACTGTTAAAACCAATTTGTTTACAGAGACCAGACCTGGTACGCTTATGACAACGCTATTGAGTGTTTATACAGCTGCAGCATTTTTTAGTTCTCCATAGCGAAGCAAGTTACATGCAGAAAATGAAATGTAGTTTGGACAGCCAGGCAGTAAAACCCTAGGGAAGATTCATTTTAAGGTCAACACCTGCAGGGTCCAAAGAGTTTATTACATCAAATTATATTTACCTGTGCTCGATATCTGAACCCTTCAATCTCCTCCATTTTAAATTGATATGGCTTAAAAATCTCTTTTTTCTCTCCTTGAAAGTCAAAAGCAAAACTTACTAGTGACTAAGAGTAGCCCCACATATTAGCCTTTTTAAACTTCATTAAAATTAATGTTATCATTGTTAAATTATTATAATATCATGTTATGTTTTTCCTTCTCTCACCGTTTACATTGGGCATTATGTAGACATTTTCACCATTAAAACCCAACAGATAAATAATTAGTCAGACTTTTTCTAAATCCACTGAATCTGAATGAAAAACAGATCTCTAAAGTCAAGCAGTTTATAAAAAGATGTTTAAAACATATACCTGTAATCTCTTTAGTTAGTTCTTCTTCAGCTTTTTTCAGTATTTTGTAATCACTTGCAGTCACAAACGACAAGGCAGTACCCACATTATCACCTCGAGCTGTCCTATGCAGTGGGAAAAAATAACAAAAATATAAGAGTGGTGCAAATATGTAGCATTGTTGTGTATGCATTGTAAACAGTGTAAGCTCTATAAACTGTGTGAGAAGTGTTAAAATAAAAACAAATAAGTAACAAAGAATGACTTAAACGTAAACAGGAAAGTAGCACATGACCTGGATTCAGATTAAGAGAAGGAGAATTCATTGTGCATTCCAAACAAAATCAGCAACTAAATATAATTGTGCTAATTTAGCATACATGCCAAGTCATCTTTACGCTTACAAGTAAAAGGCACATTTTTCTATTCATTAACATTTTTACCAATCTACTGTAAAAAATAAACAACACTTGAAGTGGGCTGCCCTTGTGGTTATTGTTTTGCATTCAAGGTGAGGACTCCTTGTGTTGTGTCCTTGTCTTTGTCATCGTTATGCACTAGTACCATGTATTCCTCCACATACAAGTACAAGTTGGTAACAAAACATGAAAAATGATCAATACATGTACACTACTGGTCAAAAGATGAACGATGCAGTCCCCAAGTTACTGGAGGTGTACATCACAACTAATGTGTTACCTTCCTACTCTGTGAATATATGCATCTACAGCTGCAGGGAAATCAAAATTGATAACATTTTCAACTCCTGAAAGAGTACAACAAACAGAAAGTTAATTCACTGGTTTGCAGTAAAACAACAGGATATTAATGCACATGGTCATGCAAAGACTAACAAGTAAAATGCATTACAGAAATAATCATGAAGGGTTTTTTTTAACAGTTTGAGTTTTTAAATAAACCAGAAAAAGGTCCATTGTTACATGTACCTTAGTATTTTGGGCATAATAAGAATAATTAATTGATGACAACATTTGTGACTTTGCTTCAGCCATCACATGTAAACTATTGCTGATGCATCCAGCCGAAAAAAAGATCTAACGTTATTGCTGCTGACAACACCTAAGATACTGTGACATGAAGTGACTGCACCTTGGGGCATGTTTGGTATGACCTTGAAAACTGTTTTTCTTAGTGTCTGTGGTTTGTTTATCTACCAGATTTGCATATTTCCCTCTTAAAATATCCTTATGGAGAGAGCATTCTTTGATTGATCTGCCACAACATTAATGCAAGTACGCTGTATACTAGACAGTGAGTGACATCAAACAAAAGAGCGACAGGAAATATGCTTGCTTTTCCTTTCAGTTTTGCAAGATTAACAAAACGTTGTGCACATTCACCTCCACTCACTATACCAGTCATATTACTTTCTTCTGGTCTGTGTGCTGTTTTGTTTGCATTTATGTGTAATCAATTGAAGGTCACAGGTAAATTGTCCTGTCTTTTGAAACACTTTGTAGACACGAACCTTGAAAATCCACTCCCCTTGACACCCCATACTCTTTATCTTTCTTTCCCCTGAAGAAAAGGAAGAGTCATTAAGTTAAACATAAAAATATTGCAAAATTCAAAAGTCTGATTCTGAGCTTTCCTCCATTGCACATCTAGATATTTAGTAAGCATACAGTCATGCAATATAAATTTTGTAGTGGTAATGAATTACTTTAGGTCTTCTTAACCAACTCTTCTTCTATACAAGTACTTTGTAAGCCATACTACTCATGCACACATTATTAAGGTCTAATATAACTCAACGTAGACTGAATTACACAAGCAGCACTGCCAAATATATCACAGTCTGAAAACAAGTAAAGAAGTAATAATTTAATGCAATACAGACAAGTCAGGGATTATTGTACTCACTTTTTCTTTTTCTTCACATTTGCTGTTTATGTCAGAGTCAAGGGCAACAAACTATAACATACTAGATAATGTAATTATTATAGCTGAAAACACTAATTTTAAGAATAGAAAGGACACCATGACAAGGACAGGGTTAATTACTTGAATTGATGGACTGCTTGATTGACATTCATGAACTTTGCAATCTCAGGCTCACATTCGTGAAGCCCTTAGTTGAGATGTATCAAAAGTATGAGTATTGGTTAAATACAGAAACCTTCTGTTAGAACCAAACCTCAGGTTGTATCTTATGTTTTTATAGAGATATTCTTGAATATAAGTTCCCTGGGCTGACAAACTGCACTATTTATAACGCAATTCAAAATACATGTACATCCCAGTATTGGATAACAAAAAAAAACAACAAAAAATCTAACCACCACGATTGGCCAATTCCAAAATGTGAAAATGTTCACCACATGTGGGACAACTCATTTAAAATACAGTTGCTAACAGAGGTAACAATAATTGGAGCAGGCCATGTCTTGAGTTTGTAAAGGATACTAGATGTCGAGGAAACAGCATCAAACACACTTTCATCAGATGCTATGATGTAGTCATAGATGTCTCTATTGAATTCTTCCACTATATGTAATCTAAAAATGTCAAAAAAATATTGCATTAAGCTTCAACAGCACCCTACACAGTTTGCAACAAATAGAGATGAATGAAATAACAAAATGCTACAAAACATTACACATAAAAACCTTTAGGTTACCTTGAATTGTGTGGCAATTCAGAATTCAGCACACAGGCTTTGATCGAAAACTGCTCAAGAAAGAGTTTCAGCCTGCAAAACAGAACAGTGGAGATATTACCATTTGGCCTGTAGTCTTGATGCTAATAAAAGAACTCTTTTTGTATGTATAACTTTAAGAATTCCAGGACACATCAAACAATAGGTCTTACTGTAGTGTAATAAACATCCTAGCTTACACACTCCACATGCCATAATACTCCATTCAAAGCTTTAAATGGCATATTCACTCTTGACTATTTTCATGTGGGCATTTTCTATCTTTGCTGCTTTGGGAATTCATTAACACGAACAATTTACTGTTTACAGTTGCACTTCCAAGGCATGGAAGTTAGGTACAATGTAAACCTAACTGCATCAGCGCAACTAGGGGTCCAATCTTGCCAGAGCATGCCCAGTTTCTGCAGTATTATGTAAGTGACTAAGAGTCAGTACTTCTACTCCCCCTTGGATATTATGCTGGTACATTGCAAGGTTACCATTTAATTTGCCAGTACCCTTGTCTATACACCAATGTCAAAAAGTAGTATGAGTGTAGAGTATTCTGAGAACACAACATAGTGATCTTGGTTAAGGTTTGAACCAGACATACATCTGTAATTCAATGGGCAGCGCATTAAACGTTACGCCACCATAACTCTAACTTAGTACAGCAAACACTGATAAATGTGAGTAAAGACAACTCATACAATAATTATTCTTGTTTTCATACAAAATTAATAACTTTTTAGAAAGCCTTTACGTTGTGTAGTTGACTTGTTCTTGGAAGGCACATGTAGTATTTCATACCACACCAGTCATACTGTAAACTTGTACCACAGTACTGCAATTATTTTTAACTGAGAATAAATTAGCTATTTACCTGTAACACCTGTCAATTCCATTGACGAACAAAATAGTTTTCCCTTGAACAAGTCTGTGATACAAACATACACAACCAATCCATTTAAATCAGGCCTGCTTTTTTACACTAGATAAAGAATTGGAATTTAAGAGTAACAACAATGACAATAATCTTTATTGACTCACACTAACCATAGTAAATAAAGCCAATGATTAAGAAGCCCAGCAAATATCAAAGGAGCAAACAAAGATGACAAGATTTATTTTGGAAGGTCCACTACCATGCACAATCTTTTGTTTTGCTCTCATACACAATGTATGAATTATGTAACCACAACGCTTCTACTGGTTAGTTCCCTCATCAGTCAGAAGTAAACAGCCGTGGGGTTTTATGCACTGCCAAGGCCAACAAGGATGGCAAAAACATGCAACAAAGAACTTATCTTGGTTTTCTACCATTCTGCTCTATTACATGTAACTACATGTATGCACTAACATACAATTTACACCTGGAACTTACACAAGAAGTATCATGCAAATTATAAGTTGATTAACCACAACATAATAACTAAAGGAAAGTAATCATTAATTAGAGCTTAGAGGCTATTAACGAGCCACTCAGGTTTTGAGTAGCTATTGTCTGACAGCAAGACAAAGCCATTCTTGATCTCACCTTAACTTGAGAAGAGTGTATATCAAAAGAAACTTTTCATCCATTTCACATCTAGAAAACAAGACAAAGGAATGACACACATTTACATTTTAAAGGAAAACACTCCATAGGATATGCAGGCTGTCAATAAGGGCTGAAACCCATAACACCTGTTAAGGCTGAGTACCTTATTACAGGAAATTAACAATGCATGTAATTAACACGAATTTCAAAAATTCGTGTTAATTTTTTGTATCTTAATTAATTTACCTCATTGTTAATTAAAATGACGTTAATTGAAAGCATTGTTATTTAAAGACACCTTTATTATGAGCAAAGTTACAATTCCTCTACGTCTCCGTCAGAGTCGGTTGACCCATCATCATTTAATATTAAGTTTAAAATGTCCTTAGATTCATCAGTGTAGTGAATGGATGGAAAGCTGCAGGAATAATGGGGCAGTAGAAAGCACCAGGAAGGGGCGCATTCCAACCCTGGATCCATTCATGCCTTAGTGTCTTATGTTTTTTGCCGGAAATAAAGAGTAAATTTTGTTGTTGGACATTGTTGTTGTTTTCCAACGAAATGAGTGCAAAAAATATTAAATTCACGTCTTAATTATGCAACATACCAACGGAAATTTGCGTAAATTAAATATAACTATGTAAACATAACTTTTGGCAAATTCGTGTTAATTTTATGACGCCTAAATTTTGTTCGCGTTATTAACATGCTTCGTTATATTCCTACAATAAGGTATGCTTGATTTTCCTGTGATGCTGAGGGTGAAAGTGCCTGTGCAGCCACAATGTAACAAGTTTGTTACGGGGGTCAAGAACAAGGGTACAGGTGACTTAAAACTTAATGACAGCCCTGCAGTTGACCTGAAGAGTAATAGTCTTCCCTAAGGCCACAGTAACGGCTCACAGTTCACTGCTAACTCTGGCATTGATAGATTAGAATTATGATACTATCTCTAAGGCCACATAAACAGCACACAGTTCACTGCTAACTCCGGCATTGATAGATTAGAATTAGGATACTATGACTGTTCCTCTTGACAGCCATTTCTATTATGTCAGTTTGCCGTTCTAACAGTTTCCAAGTTATTGTTCTCCTCAGTGGAGAGAAGCATGTGTGAGGTTTATGTTAGGACTTTTATTCTTTTTTTGTCTTTGACCCTTGTGGGTCACAGTAAACTGCACATAATTCCCCTTCCACTCCCCTTCCTTAAACTGTTATTTTAATTTCTTTTTACATCCAGTGCTTAAGGCAAGGATCTACCTAATAAAACTCAAAGCAAAGTGCACCATTTTCTTCAAACATACTTTATAAAATATTGTGTAAGTTTGTCATCAGATGGAAGTTGTGACTCTTGCAGCTTGAGGATAACCTGTAAAACACATTGAAAAAATAAATTTTAAAAACCAGCAACCCACACAATGAATGAATGAATGTACAGAAACACAAAAATTCTTTTTGAGTAGAACGTATTTCGTAGAGCGCTCAACTCAATTGATTGAGGAGCATTGACTATAACTTCACAGAAGATCAGAATTCACAAGTAATCATCGTTTTATTGCTACTGAATTGTTTCGTATGGTACAAGGACCACACTCATCAGGCAATTTTAAAGACAAAGTGTGGTCTTTGTACCATACGAAACAGTTCTGTAGCAATAAAACGATGATTACTCGTGAAACCTGAACTGCTGTGAAGTTATATGATACACAAAAATATTCACGTTAGAAAAAAAATGCCAAACACAAAATTGATTCATTGAACTTAAACAATAATTTCATAACTAGTACCTGTATGGCTTCATTCTGATGAGTTTGAAGAATTTCCATTTTTTGCCATTTCCAGGCCAAGTTGATATTTAGGAGAGGCTACTTTCAAGTTTCTTTTATGGTAGTGGTCTGGTAGTGTTGCTAATTAATTGTGCTAATGTGCTGTGGTTATATACAATAAAATGTAGTTTGAAATACTTACTGGATTGTGGAGGACAAGTTTCTTTAACGCTGTAACATCCTGCATAAAAAAGTTGAAATAGATCATGACGGAATGACACAGAAATACACAACTGTACAGTCAGCATTTTAATCCACAAGTTTCCTTTGTTTGTTCTGAAAATCTCACTGTATATCAAGGACACACTGACCGGCCATTGGCATTGGTATCATAATATTATTATTCTTTCCAGCGGGCAGCAAAAATCAGAATCTTTGGCAAGTCGATAAAATAATGATCCCAGGGTAGTAAAAAAATATATTGGTTTTCTCAAAAATGATTAGTAATTTCTCTGTCTGAATTCTATTCTTCTAAACCAACTTGACTAGTCAAAACCCCTATACCACTCATCATAGACTTAAATGATTTTACTTTGTTGTTTTTGAGCTAGAAACACTGCAAAGCTTTTCTTGTTTTTGCATACTAAACCATCTCCTCTCACTTTACATCCATCTAATGAAATGTGCCTTTCTAATTCAAATGGCCATTTCTACACATTCATCTAATAATACAAACCTCACTTAAAGTTGCAGACATCAGGAATGACTGATAAATCTTTGGAAGATGGCTGCAATGAGAGTTTATATAATTTAACAACTAACTTGTAGAAGGTGCACTGACCAAATGGTCATTGGTAGGAATGTCTGCATCTGACTAACTATTCTGTTGCAGATGGTGAGTAGCCTGGCAGTGTGAACAAGATTGAGATGAATTTAGATTTAAATACTATGGTAGAATTATAGACGTTTTTTCTAAAAAATACATGATAGCTGACTCAGGCTGTGCCCTCAGTAACTATCATGCAAATATAGAAATCTCAAGCTCATAATCTAACTGTTGCACAGAAGAATATTATGTAATGTTCTATTGCAAATCCCTAAATTTGACCAGGTTCTCAGAAACTGAGTCAGTTTTTAACAGTGACAATTATGTGTCTCAATGGACCTTCTGAAAGAGAAATTTCCATCACATGATAGTTGATGAGGCCTGAGCTAGTCAAAAATCATGTATTACACATATTGTTGAATAAATCTACCAGTGATTCAAAACGTTAATCATCTAAAACCCTTTCACAGACACACATGTACATCAGTAGAGCAAGAATGATTGAGAAGTGGACCATAAACATTTTCGCCACAAAGTAACTGAGTCACATGTTCACATTGTTAGTCTAACATTTCTCAAGTCAGATAGACGTTCATTTTGAATCCCTTTGACCTAAATTAACTATCATAATCATGTATAAAAGGAACTGTTTGAAACATCTCAGACAAAAAACAAATTTATAGTCAGTGTGCATGTAAATGGTTAAGGGGCTCTGGTAGTTATACTGCAATGGGAGAAGATTGAAGAATTTCTTAGTGCAGTGAATGTGTCTTCAAGTGTCAGACAGCCGCAATCAACTGCCAACCTTTTGGACAATTTGAAAATTCTCATATTCTTTATATTTTACACTAAAAACTGTTTCATATGTTACAATGTACATGTACCTTAGCAGAGTCTTTAGATCATATTCATAACCATATGAGAAGACGAGGTCAGCTTCATCAATGACCAGAATCTGCAGACTGGCTTTAAGGTCGAGATTCTGAAATAACAATGATTGTTGTCACTACACCTAATAACCACTCACTCGAGCATAGAATTACATGTAGTTTTTACATGGATCTCACATTAACTCTTAGTCTGTTTCTTGGTTAATTAATTTAATTGTTCTGAAATCCAATATAATCTAATACGATTTGACGATTCACTCCAGAGAGAGGAGAGGCGAGATGAGGTGAGGTGAGGCATGGAAAAGTGAGAGAAGGAAATACTGGTATCTTAATTGCTGTAGCTACGTCCATTTGGGTTGGGCATATTTTAAAACAAAAAAAGACAAAATGACAAAAATGGCACTTAGGGTATGAGTCAAGTGATAGGACGGTGTCTGTAGAAGTAGCCCTCACAATCATTAAAAGCTAACCACTATCGAGTCAGCGATATTTAGGCCAACCTGAACAATATTTCAGGGTTAACCGGGCAGGAGCACTATTTCAGTTGAGCATAGCGCCATTTTAGGTTAGTTGTATCTAGTTTATCCATGCTCTATAATATTAAATTCAATTGAGTGTAGATCTCATTGATGTAGACCTAATGCAATATTGTTGAATAAACTATGAACACTTACTTTGGCTTGCACATGACCAAGTAATGCACTTGGTGTTCCAATCACTATATCAGGACACTCCATCAACAATGACCTTGAAAGAAATTACAATATCACACGGGCACTTAAGCTCAAAACAATGTACATACTTGAAACACACTGGCACCTTCAGAAATCTGTAAACACTTTATTACGTGTGCAAAGGATTACTACCCATTTCACCCACGACAGGGTGTTTTGGAAAATTAGTGCTACCTTGCAAAGCTTGTTACCTTGCTGTATTAAATCGCAATGTGATTAAGCACAAGGTTCTTAACCCTTGAAATACATTGGGCTTGGCCCAGGATGCCTGCCTTTCATATACACGTAGAACCTTGATAAACAGGTGTACAGTAATACTTACAATACTTCAACTAACCAAGAAATAAAATCTATAAATGCATTGTACACAACTTAAAAACATTGAAATACATATTGTATTTCAACACTGACAAGAGGTTCAGTTTGAAATACGCATTGTATTTCAACACTGATTAGAGGCTCATTTGAAAACATCACTAGTTTTACTTTGATACTCACTTTGTACTAGCAAGATTTCCTTGTGCAACATCAGCAACCCTGACTTCCCGAGAGCAGTAAGAGGATAATTCCTAAGATTAAACAATAAAAACAAAATAGCTCACAACCACTACATATTATATACAATGACCCGAGACAATTTGGCCATAAACAAACTCTTTACCTGATAATTTGAAAATTAAACACACACAGGATAATCTGCAGACACCATATCGTTGGAGAGAGAAGTTCCCAAGAGGATTGAGAAACATATATAGTTGTAGAGAGTTGAATATTACCCAATGTCTTGTACGGCTGAACCTCTATCAAGCAGCCAAGACACCATATCGTTGGAGAGAGAAGTTCCCAAGAAAATTGAGTAACATATATAGTTGTAGAGAGTTGAATATTACCCAACGTCTTGTACGGCTGAACCTCTATCAAGCAGCCAATAGAGGTGGCTGTTTAGTAGTTGAGAGGTTCACACAAAAGCAACGTTAGGTGTTGTCCAGTTTTCAGTTACCGGTAATCAAATTTAAGTAAAAACAAATGCAAGTAGAGAAAAAGTAAAACAATGATGGTTGTAATGCCGTCCAAAAGCCAAAGAAACAAGTATGTGTAAAGATGTGACATGTCTGTCAACCCAGCACTGGCTTGTGTGCTGTACAAACAAGCTAAAATGCTTTGAACTCTATTTTGTGCTTGTGTTGATTAAATACTGGTGAGAATGAGTTTTCACAGTATTCTACATTGTCATTCTTTTACCTTCACTTGGCTAAAAACGTCCAACTTTAAATCTTCCTCGCCATTTAATAGAGGTGTAAAACAAAGAAAAAAGTAACCTTGGGACAGCAAGAAGCTGCTCCCAGCTACTTAATAGAGGTGGCCATTTAATAGAGGCTTTTATTTTTTTCTAAGCGGTCACGGTAACGAATTCTGCAATCTGATTGGTTCTTAGCGCGGTCCGGATTTTCCTATCTCTGACCACGGTCACGGTAACGGCGGGAAACAGCGCGGGTGAA
>Ga0126343_10000776_pt1 | contig 13399 bp, 8 predicted proteins | sample Cyp2metagenome_FD_92531 | JGI IMG/M metagenome (GOLD analysis project Ga0126343, IMG submission 92531) | Coral microbial communities from Lord Howe Island, Old Settlement Bay, Australia - Cyphastrea 2 metagenome | ecosystem: Host-associated > Invertebrates > Cnidaria > Coral ... | reverse complement strand
CTTAAAGCTCAAAAATATGTATGGAATATATAAAAACTGTGTTGTAAAGGAGCAAACACACCTCACTTCTCTTTTGATATCTCATGCATCTACCGGTCGATTTTCAGCAAATTTCACAAAAGGAGTCTTAAAGATAAACGAACAGCTACTGAAATGGAGAGATGTGCAGAGAAAATCCCCACGAAAAAATCTTAGAAAAAACCTTAGGGGGGGGGGGGTTGCCCCCCCCCCCCCCCCCCCCCCCTTTCCCACAACCCCACATCTTCTTCAGATATCTCGTTCAGGGGACGTTTGGCACAACAAACTCGAGCGGTTAAATTTGATAGGACGTCCTTGTTTTCTAAATTCCAAAAGTTTTTTTTAGTCCCCATAGTCCAGTTTCGAATTCGGCATGACCGCTGATTATTAGGCTCGATTTCCGCCACTCTCTCGAGTCTGGTCCACGTTCCTCCCCGAGAAGAGAGTTCGGGAGAGGAGCGCGGGCTCCTTTCCTGAACAGCGGCTGGTAATCGAGCCTAGCTGATTATAAGCGCTGAAAACGCATTTGCACAGGGTTAGCTAGAGTTAGCCTAGACCTATATTCACAGATACCGGCGGGAAGGTGCCACAGATTTGAAAAACAAACAATACACAGAGCTGTTAACAGGTCATCTTCTCGCTGGAATTTGTGTTACTTTAGGTTGAGGCTAACCCTGTGCACATGCGTTTCAGAGCTTTTTTAAAATCAGCGGTCATGGCAAATTCGAAACTGAGTGCTGTGCCAATGTACCCATCTGGGTTCCTAATTTGCTGTCTAGATTAAGGTCCAAAAAGGGTTTTAAAATTTCGCGGGCTTATGTATACCCATGGACGTCAATGAAATCCAGAGTGGGCTGGATTAGTTCTTGGATATGGCTTTTAGGGGTGACCCATATTTTGTTCGACTGGTCAGAGTCCCCAGGCTAAATTGGCGCTTTGGGGCTGATAGATATTTTTTGTATTATTAGAAAGATGCCGCGGGGTTATTAAGGTGCGGTTATACACAGCACGGTAAATGGCATTTCCCGTATTAAATTTTACCGCGCCACATCACACTTGGATTTTAGAATACCGTGGCTCCAGCGGTTACACGCGAATAGCGATTTCCCAATGTAATACTAAGGTAAATCAATTTCTTGAATAGTGCTCGCCACTTTTTTGTCGAAAAAGATGTTCCCATTCAATTTTCAGCTCTCAATTCTGGACCGTCGCTTTTTTTGAGTCAAAAAGGTCACTTGAGGTCACAAATAGAATTCTAATTGATCCTGGTTTTGTTCGATTTTGCTGAAATTTTAACATGAAGAAGCTCAATTGTTAAGGAATAGATTTTACCACTGCTGACGTGTGGTAGCTATTAACGCTAAAGAGATGTATCGCTTCGAAGTCAGGGCTTTAAAGAGATTTCTTTGCAAAGCGTTGGTTCGGCGTGAGTTTGTAATTGTGACTTTGTAATGAAAGGTGAAACGAACATAAATTTATAGATATGTTCCGAGCTGAATTTGTAGTGAAAAAAAAACTATTTTTGACGACCGCTGCGTTCTTAATTTTTTTTTCCGCGAAAGTGTCGGCTGGGAATGAGTTTTAATAAGTGGTATATATTGAGTGTTTATTGCAGCTCAAAATCTTATTGCGGCGATCTCAAACCACAACAAGGGTCATTCCCCCTTCGGACGGCAAGAATCCCTTTCAAGAAAACCAAGATTCACTTCCGGGAACAACTAATCTCTTTCGAGAAAGCTAAATATTTTGTTTTTGTTCTGGATGCGTTGAGATATTGTGGACAAATGCTCTCAAGTTATAATAAGCCACAGTTTTTGCTTCATGAGTAAGGCCGAATTATGAAGTACCCTTGAAGTGCAGGAATTGCAATTTTCTCCTAATACGTTTTGTTCACTACAAGCTTTGGGCCAAAATATATTCGTCTCGTTCATCCCAGAGTGTGGTTGCACTTATCTTTAAGTCGTTGTGAGTAATTTCTAGTGTCATTGTTTCAGGGCGGGCAAGGGCGCAGTAAACTACATGCAGCCATCGACTGCCTATTTTCTTTGTTTGAGTTAAACGTCTGGAACTTCCAATGCCGGCCATTTTGCAATGTTCAGTAAAAGTTCCAAAAATCTTTCCCATAAAGATTTTTTTCTCTTACTACTCTTGGCGTTTTTCAGATTTTCTTGACGGTCTTTGCGGTCTTTGAACGCATGTAAGAATCTTCACTTCGGTCGCTACCCCCTTTCGTTTACTCTCTGAGCCAGAACCTGAAGAACCCGACGGACTTTCACCGCCAGAACGACTTTCATCGTGACTAGTATGTACATTAGGGTGAAAATGCTGACACTGCTGATAACCAGGATTGATTACTAAGCCGGACGGTCCAGGTTGATGTTCGTTAGGTTCTCTTGTCTAGTATCGCCGGTTAAAGAGAACTCCGTTGTACAAACCATCATGTACATTCGAATTTCTAATAAGAATAAAAATAATTTTGGCTTTGGCCGCTGTTAAATAGCAGGTCTAGTAACCAGGTAGGGAAATCAATTGAAATACATAAAATACTCACGGCACTCTGCCGAAAATCCGCCATATCTACAGTTTCAAATGACAGTCACAGTCATTCATTCCGGCGCGAACGAGTTTGTCATTTAGCGCGGCGAATGAAAGCTGCGTAGAAACTTTGCAGTTACGTGTTCCTGTCAAACGGAGTATTGTGATTAGCTATTGTACCTTGGGCATCCAAACACCATTGCAACTTACCACGCTTAATGTCATATGCGCTTCGTGTGATCTTTTTGACGTATCGGATATTTAACACGGCAAATTTACCTTGGGAAACGTCGGTCACACCACTAAATACAGTTTCCCGTGGTAAAAGGGCAACTTACCACGGTGCCCCGTGTAACTGCACCCATAGTTCCTCTGAAGAGTATACCAGAGGTAGCCAAGCTAAAAAGCAAAACACTGCGTTCAAACAAGCACTCGATAAAACGGTATTATTATAATCCCTTGTAACAAAATTTAACTGAGTTATTTCCCAGTTTCATTCCGGCTTCGCTATTTCACTTCTTATTATAATGTACCTTTTAATTTCGCGCCGCATTTAGAATTACAACTTAAAAAAAGATAATATGGTAGATAGCAAACGACATGTTAATTCTAAAGGTGTTATAGTGACGGAGAGTTACGAAACTCTGTTTAGTATTATAAGATTGGGGGTGACTTTTTCGGATGAGTGTAGAGTTTCGCTAAAAGCATAGACATGTGTCAGACAACAGGGCATTTGTGGTCCCTTCTCAAGAGGCGCAATCGATTAGGAACTGATGCTTTTGCGAAAGAGAATACGGTTCAACAAAACTGAAAAGATTAAAAGTAATGCAAACAGAACAGAAACGTTTAGCTTTTCCCTCAATGCCGCTTTTATTCTACTTTCCAATATGACATTTTTATGGCTACATCATGCAGCTCTACCTTGACCTAGCTACACTTGCAGTGTGTCGATGGACAATTTCCAGCCGCACAGTTGCTTTGACACCATTCATTCATGCCCGGCTGGTCATAAGGTGGAAGTGCTACGCAACCATTGGTTGGTGGTGTAGGCCCTTGGGTTGATGGCTTGGTCGTAGCAGGTCCTGGTCCTTCGGTAGGCCCTTGGGTGCCAGGCGGTGGAGTTTGCTCAGTGGGGCGTGGCGGGGGTGTGTAGCCACCTAAAGACTTCTTGACAGCATTAATCAGGGGGTATTCACCTTGGCCACACTGACTACCACTAAAGTCGTCCAAGTCGAGAGCCCAGAACATCGATCCCATAAGTCCCTTTTCCATAATGACCTCTTTAACCTTGAGATGCAAACTGTGTTTATCATCATAGCCAACCCAGATAGTACCCTTGTGGCCATAAGGAGCCCTCACGGCGTTATCTGAGACAACCGTTAAGCCAAGTTTGCAGATCTCGTAGTAAGCCAAGAACCCAGCCTCTCTGGTATATTGACCTTTATGGGGTTTCTGCCAGTCATGTTTGGGAGCACTAAGGCCGCTGTTACCAGAGTCTTTCAGGCTAAATGCCCGTCCATATGTAGCAAGACCCAAAGCAATCTTGTTGGCTGGAAATCCCTTGTCAATCCAATACTGGACTGCAAATGGCACCGTCAGCTTGTCATCGCCTTCCATGGCTGTGTGATGTCCCGTCACTGGATCCCAGTTGCCGTGAAGGTCATACGTCATCAGATTGAGTATGTCCAGCAGTGGACCAAGTTTCGCAACTTCATAGGCTTTATCGATGGTTTTATAGCCAGCTGCCACGGCAGCAGTCAGCAATAGGCGAGGCTTTCCAGTTTGGGCTGCTTCAGCCTTGAAGGCGTTCAACAGCTCTTGACAGAGAATGGTGAACTTCTGTTTATCTTCGGGTGGTGAGCCTCCACGAACTCCAGGATACTCCCAGTCCAGATCGAGACCGTCAAAGCCCCATGCTCGCAGCATCTCAATTGAGGAGTCGATAAATACCTGGTGTGAAAGTAGAGGAAATGACGATACTCCATTAGAACTCAAGACATTATTTCCGATATTTGTTAATTGAAATCCTAAGTTGGATCGAATGCTTGGAAAAGGAGAGTCACAACTATCTGTAGCCTTCGGACCATCTTTCGGTCCAGTTAAACAATTGACATAACTATAATATAGTTATCATGTACAAGACAACAACAGTAATGAATACGAATGATAAAATAGAATGTTTATTATATTTTAGCGAGGTGCTTGAAGTTCGGAACAGCATAGTATAATATTTCATCACAGGAGTTTTAACACTAATCGTATGTCTTAGATAAAGAGAAGTTTCGATCCAGGAGAAAAAAAGTCACTCAGAGAAGAAATGAAATGGTTGCTAATACAGAGAGCCACATCCTATATGATGATGAGTCCATATTGTTTTACCGTGATATAGTCAGTGACAACACTCCCCCTTTGATTTAAGATTTAGCTTTGTGCAGAGAGAGTCAATACAACCTTAGAGGACACAAGAAGGCTACAGTTCCACATTTCATGAAAAACTCCATACGTTTTAAAGGCACCGCACTGTGGAACTTTGTTTTCGATTATTTCAATGATTCTGACAATTTTAAACAATTTAGCAGAAAAGTGAAACTGAACACTTCATTTAGGACTTAATTTTAACAGTTTATCTGTTCAGTCGGTGCCTAAGAGGAAGATGTGAGATTTTATATTTTAAATCCCGATTTTTATGTCAGATAGAAATTTTTATATTTCATGGACGCTTTCTAGTTTTTATTACTTAAACTATTTCTACGCAATTTTCATAGATAATACACGACCCCTCAAGCATATATTTTGCTTTAACTACAGATCGTGTCTAAATAAAGGATTTAAATTACTTCCTTATGCGGCCAAGGTAAAAACACAAGGTAAAAAAAGGCAAAAAGCCAGAAATTGCTAATCATAGAACGTAACACTCCTCTATTTTTTTGATCGTATACTTGAACATGCATTTTTCGGGGAATTAGAATTAAAAGTATGAGGTATCAAGACAAGTTATTGTTGATACAAGCTATGTACAAAAAGGTGGAGGTGTGGCAATACCTTTCTAGAAGCCTTGGTTTTGACCATCTTGGAAAATGGGCTGTTGTGATTTTCGTGGTTCCATCCCCCAACAGCCAACAGCGTTCGCAGATCGGGGTTTTTCTGTTTTAAGGCGTTAAACCTCGGGTACAGCTTGTCGTCATTCCACTCGTACATGGCCAGTTTGTCGGTATTCCTGTTGATCTTCGCAAATGAGTAGACCAGATGGGTACACAAATCAGGTGGGATATTTTCAGGCCAAAACTTGCCGGCACCCGGACGATATTGAGACCAGTTTGTGTGGTAACACACTCGTACATAGTTTTTGGCGCTGATGTACGAAGCGAAACCCACCAGCAGGAGAAGGACGTAAGCTCTCATGATTCTTAAAACAAATGACAAAGCAGTGTGGCTGAAGGCATTTCTACGGGACACTTTATAGGTATCTTCGCCCTGCGATTGAAGCCAGCTACACTAACAAAGATGTCTGTTTTGATGTTCGGCCAATCGCAGGTTAGAAAAACATATCGTTTGTTGAAACAAAAAAATCCCCAGTTTTAACAGCAGAGTAAATTCATGGGTGGGTTGTTTAATGTGTCAGTTGTACAACGGACAGTAGCTTGGCACTTGTGACAACAGTGTCTATGGGTGTTTAGCCTGCTTTTTAAACATTCTACCTTTATTTGATCACCATTATGACAGTTCTAATATGTACTATCGTAATATTGTATAAGGTATTGGTGTTACCGATGGGGTGATCACTAAAAGACGTGAAACTAAAGATCCAAAGACGATGCACAATACCCACCTATCAGCACGGTAGCTTCCCAGTGATATATTCCGCAAATTTCTGATATACCTACCCCGGGAAAAAGATAGAGTTGCAAGTTAAAATAACATAGGAAAAAAAGGTTCAGTATTGTGTTTAGTTCATCTTTTTACCTTTGGAAAGGGAAACATGGGTAAGATTGATGAAACGCTTTGGCTGGAAACTGTCTGAAATCAAATTATGAAGTATAAAAAAAGAGTGAAAAACATTCATGAAAATTCAGTTACACAAATAGCGTAACTCAGTTAGAGCTTTCACACTATCGGACAAACGCTTGTCAGTTATCAGACTGATCTATGACAACCATCGCGTCGTGTCAGTTCATTGCTACAGGTGTCGCAAACATCCATGTCGCAACTGTAAGGGTGCAAAAACAACTCCACATTTGTTGACCAAGGAAAACGACAGTACAGCACAACTGCTTGGAGCGTCTGCCTTTGATTTGTTTTATGAATACGTGTCGCTGTAGCTGGAAATCGGAGCACAATAGGACGGGGTGGGTGCATACATTTGACTATACCCTGCCAGGCTTGGGCTTGTCCATCCCGTCCCAAAAGTCGCAACGGGGTTTCGTAGGTATCACGTAGATGAAGACAAAAACTTCACCCTACATGTATTTCAAGCCAAAGGAGCATAAGATACCACATCTTTACGGCGGTACATGCCGTAATAAATAACTTACATGGAAGCGCGATTCCAGCCACTCTCCCAACACTCCCCCCCAGCCCAGGTAGATCGAGGGCCACTGTCAAATCAAGTTTTGCCTTACTTTATGTATAGTTAATCTCGAAGCCAAAACCTCTTTTCTTCAAATGGAAATTCTCGCATCATAATAATTGCTGTTCGACAACTTGAATACGAGAACTCTAAATCGGAAGTCCAACACTGACTTTTTTCATCAAATAACCGGCAGCGAAAACCGGATTACATCAGGCGATGGCCTATTGTATAAAATATTGATACTTTATTTTAGCTTCAAGAAATTCGAAATACGAGGCCCACGATTGTTGTAACGTCTATTGTTGGACGGCCTCGTTAAGTCTTACGACGCTCTAAAACGTATTAAACTGAAAACAGTCCCAACCTTATAATATGCGTGTGCCTATATCGACCCTTACATACACCTGTTGGAGCTGATTGTAGATGTTCCTTTAGAAAATAAACTTGTTTCGGGAACTTTTGTAGCTTTCTAAAATCCTCGTTTTATTTAAAACGTAGAAAAACTGAAAAACTATCAAGACTATACCCGAGTGCCCCAAATCCCTCAAACATGCAACAATCGCTGCCACATGAAAATTATTACAACCACAAGCATATGGGACCGCACGGCCATAAGTTCATAAAGTCAAAATTCACTGATAGAAACCCACAAATAATGGCCTAGTTTTTCCAAGAGGCCGCTATTGCATCAAACTGACGCTACACGAGGGCTGTTACAATAATAACAACGGATGGTAAAGGTTGCGAAGACAAATTGAACAATTCTGATAGACTTGTACAAAGTTTGTCGTCGTGTCTTGAAAATACATCGCTAAAAACTAATCACAGTTTGTTCTCCAGTCACTTGATTAACATTTTCATCTTGATTTTCTAGGAGCAATAGTAAGTGGTATGCTTATGAACTAGCTAGATGTAGCTCAGCGCATTCACCACTGTAAACACAACATCAATTGGCAATTTGCTGTCCGAGTTAAGGTAGTTAGTTATCCACTGCTATGATCAAAAATGCAGCAAAATCGCCTCGATATAAGGTGTCTCTTTAACAACGTCAAAATTCGTTGGTCCATGCAGCTCGCAGGCAGAATACGGAAATGCTATAGGCAATGGTAATGGTGAACATCACTCTTTGAAGTACATTTACTTTGGAGACTCGGGAAAACATCCACTTCAATCTACTACATGTACAAGTAAAATGGGCAAAATTAAAGATTTAAGTGCAAAATTTATTGCATTGTAAAATCGTATTAAAACAATTCAAATTATATACAATAACTACACATCAGGCTTTACACTTTCGCGAACAATATTCGAGAAATAATGAACAAAGGGGAACCATATTACAAGTGGTGATATCGATACGTACAAACGGAAAAACACGCGAAGCTCGCGTGTTGAACCTGCACTCGGATACACAATTTTTGCACGACCCTATCAGCAGCGAACTCGTCTTTGACTCTACTTTGTGTTGATAGTCGAATTTTCGTAGAGAGTCTTTGAGTCTGCAGTATGTACGTCTTTATAATCCACCCATTAATTTTCGCGCGATCTCATTGGCTACTTTACGTCACGTGTTGGACAGTTATCTCGCAATTACCCCCGTTTGAGTTAATATTTGTCCTCCTCCTCTGATTTCCACTGAAAAAAGCAAAGTTTGCAGGAAAACGGCCACCACGAGAGTTTCAATTTTCATCTTCATTATTATACATGGAAGAAAAACGACCTTTTTTGTAGAGTCTAGCGATAGTGACATTAGAAAGCTTGTCGGAAATGTTGTTTCAGAAATTACAAAGAAGACAACAAAAATAATACGAACCACAAAGCTAACGCTAAAGAATGCCAAATATTTTTGGGCACTGCAAAAGTATATTTTACATCACAACCTGTCATGTTTTGGTCTAATAAGTGGAAATAAAGTTAAGCCGATCAAATTAACTCGCTCTCAACAACCGCGCCCATTTGTCATCAGATCAACACTGGCTCTTTGCGAACGGTTTAAGTACGATATGAAAATTAATGGGAGGGTTATAAAATAAATAAACCCCTTTCTGGCTTACTGGTATGTTGGCTGATAATGTACTTGGCTGAGAGATTGTCCTTCGCCTCTCGGTCAAATATTCATTTTTAGGACAATCTCTCATCCGCGGACATTATCAGCCGACATACCAACCGCCCGAAGGGGTTTATTTACTAAATATGTATGTATGTAGCAGGCTTTTGTCGAAGAAACAAATACTTCCAGGAATTTACTTCAATTTATGACGTAGACATTTCAAAGTGCTAGCTTTTTTGTGACATATCGAGCAGCCTTTACACATTAGTCTTGAAACTCGGACATAAAGGATTTACTTTCCAATACCGTTCATCTTAGCCAATGACTAAAAGTCTGTAAGTTGAACTGTGACTTCAACTTAAATCACAATTTGGCGTCTTCGGCCCCATTTTTGTCATCATTTTCACTCTCGCATTGGTTATACTGCACTATGCCTTTTTGTATCATAACTTGAAACGCTGCAAATGGTGACTTTTGAATGAACAAGTCTGGCCGCCGGTGCTCCTGAAGTGATGGGTTGTTATGTAGAGTAAGAAGCAAGTGCCATCGATTACGTACTCGTCGGCAGCTAGCTCTTCGTGAAGTGTTATCAAGCTCAATGCTAACTTGGTGATCTATGAAAACGAAAAGGATTTTTATTAAAATTGGATTGAGTCCTGAATCCATGGCCGCCGAATAGGACACTTTGTCCAAAAATGAGGACGAGAAAGAAGTACGGGAGGAAGCACGAGAGACAGAGGGGGGATGGCCTTTTGTAAATGGTAGCAAAAACAACAGCGTTCAGACCACGATACACATAACAAGGACAACGGGGGTGAGAACTACAAAGCAACTCAAACTACTTTACGTCTACAATTACGTTAGGTCTACGTCTACGTTTTATGTCATTGCTGGCGGCTCCCTCCACTATTTGCTGTATTACTTGTATCCTCTAGTATTCGGCTGAACCAAGCGAACTCGAATAGAAGGGTACTCTCCCAGTGTTTCGACTAAGCTGGAAACAAATAAGGCGCGCACAGGGGAGAGAGGTATGAGAAGACGACATTTTAATGACGTAAGACTGTTGTTCGCAGCAACATGGGTTTTCCTATTCTGCACAGCCGAGGCAACAACAAACAGAGCAGGTGCTTTGTCTGCTAATGATACTAGTGTGGGCTTGCTGGAGGATCATGACGACGATGGCCATTAAATTCAGACAGATATTTCAGATTACGACAATGACATTTCACCCATTATAAAATCAGACCTTCCCTCGGCCGTCGTAATACCAAAATAAGATGAACACAGCTATTGATGACTATCAAAGAACCTATTGGAGAACATAAACTTACTTGCACACGGGTTATTCTGGACAAGATCCTTTGATGCTGCGTCCTCAGAAACTTGCCTGTCATTAATTGTCTTGATCAACAGCTGACAAAAAGTTACCAGTACTGGATTGGCGTGAGTATGCTCTAAAAGCAGATATCCCACATAAGCGTTGAAACCTGATAAGAAATATAAACCAGGACTGTGATGCTTGAAGCAACCAAAGCGCAAAAATATTCATGTATTCTCCCATCTGCAATTTTAGTTTGGTTTTACATCAACGCGTGTAGCTCCACTCAATTCAAAACATATCCAGCACACTTACTCACCCTCGGTCTCAGTCTAATGTTGATTTTATCTATGAGTTTGTCTGAGCGGGTGCGTGGAATAACCAGACACTCAAATTAATACACATTGTAATGATACACTTAATTGTTTAATTTGGTATAAGTACTTATAAACTCTTAAAAAACTACAAACTGATAGCCTTTGAAATCTTTGCTGATGTATATTAATACCAAATTGTCTATAGGTATGAGCGGTGATTGCTACTGAAGACTAGCATCAGTACAAAAATCAATAATCTCGATACTTTTTTGAGACAATGAAAAAATTTATTTTACACAAACCTGGATCCTTCAGCTCGAAGTCACGTGACAAGACACTTTTCTGCGTCCGTCCAAGGAACATCACTCCAAGAATGGCACCAATCAAAATACGTTTCAGGCAAGAAACAAGACCAAGAAAAATGTTAAAGAAGAACAGGAAAAACGTGCACACATGGAACAGACGCCTGAAAACAAATGAAACTGGATTGTTAAAAAATAATGGCCAAAAAATTAACAACAGGCAGAAAAAAAGACCGAAAATGAAAGCAGCAAATGACCTTTCAGGTGCTTAAGGGCCAGTTCACATGAAGGGGGTTGGAGGGGGGGGGGGGATTCCGAGAAGACGGATCTGCCTTAGGAGGCACGTTTTTCGAGTTGTGTTGTTCTCCGCCATCTTGGTTTTTTCTTTTGGTAATCGCTCCCACCGAGCTCAAACCTTTACCACATTTCTGCATTTCTACAAACTAAATGCTATATGAAAATGCTATATTCCAGTGTAATGGTGCTAATGTCAAACATTTTCCTTGTTGAGTCCACGTACCTTAGCTTATTTCAACTATCAAATTGTTCATTAGCTCTACCTACACCAAAAGGAAACCAAACAGCTTTTAAAGGTGCTCCCGACATGTTGACGTACCTGTTATCCAAGGCTAGTGTAGTATCCTTGTCAACTAAAAATACGTATTTTGCGAGCAATAACTGGAACAAAAAGAAAGCCATGGAAATTGCAACAGCAGGCCTGAAATCGAAGATAAAAACGGATCGACCAAATTCTGTACCATCGTAAGGTGCAAATGCAGTACCATCTAAAATACATCACAAAAAGTCCTGATTTCAATACTTTAATATGCCGTCCCCCACCCCCAAAACAAAATCTAGAATAGGACGAGTATGTGTAAGCAGAAGAATATAACCGAAAGAGAAACTCATTGAAGCCGATCCTCTTTTGTGTAACCATTTCAACTTAGACAAAGGTGACACAAATTTTGCCAAAATGACTAAACGAGATATGCCAGACCTATCTAACAATCTACCAATCCAAGGTCTAGGTGACTGACTAATAGTCCTCGACGGACCATCTTGAACCGTAGCACTTTCACAGTCTTACCAGATATCTTTGAGCTGTGACCAAACAAAGGAATCAAAACTGCCTTCCACCATTGGCAAAATGATTTGCTGTCCAACCACAAAACTAATTGCAGTTAAAAACAAGACGGTGATTGTCGCACCTGAAATAACAGTGCAATGCAGAATACTTCAGTTACGAAGAAAATAAGCCAGTCGATAATGACAACAGATGGTACGTTTAGAATGATTTCTCAAGACACACTTACAGCATGTTCTCGGTATACACACCAACCAGGCGGGTGTATATACCGATACAATACAAGTGACAGGTGGGATATTCCATGGAATACCATGAGAAAACGTTCCATAAGTATTGTACACCATGTAATAGTGGCAAACATAATCATAGTGACCTATATTTAAAACAGCGGTCCTGTTTTTCGATTGTCTCTATTTTACGATGTAAATGTTCATATTGCATACAAACTGCAAAAACATACCCCAGCAGAGATACGCGACCTGGAAACCTGAGTATTTGAGAGTTGCAGCCTAGAATTTAAATAATTACAAGGACAAGGTATTAGATAGCAAAATATAAAATTTTACTCACGAGCAGAGTTTTGCAATTGACATATCTTGACAAAATGCAAGATTACAGTTGACTTACGACAGGTTCAACATAACCAACATAATAATTATAATCCATAACCACAGGGATTAAAGGTTAACTGTTTTGTATGCAATAATTGACTACAACAACTACTTCAGAAATGCCCAAAATCAAATGTGGTGTATCAATATAACCGACAGGTTCAATATAGCCAACATATAATCCCTAACCACAGGGATTAAAGGTTAATTGTACTGTCTACAATAATTGACTACAACAATTACGTTAGAAATGTCCAAAATCAAAAGTGATGTTGCAAAATGACGTAAATGACCTTCCACTGCTGGTTGTAAAACTGAAATCGAAGTTCACGCTAGTCTTATCTGTTATCATGTCATCTTGTTTTGAGCGTGTTGACGAGTTAATGTGTCCTTTTACAGAAAAAATTCTTAGACTTTGTCCCCCGTTAATGTTTGTTTCAGTTTATTGCAGTGGGAACCAATGATTGCATTCAGGTTTTGTTTGATGCACCTGTGCTATCAATCCAAATGGACAGGAGAAGGGACGTCATCAAACAGACAATCGCTATTCAGCACGGGAGGCTTAGTGAGCTAATGTTTAGTTCGCTGGAT
>Ga0126343_10000775_pt1 | contig 13400 bp, 13 predicted proteins | sample Cyp2metagenome_FD_92531 | JGI IMG/M metagenome (GOLD analysis project Ga0126343, IMG submission 92531) | Coral microbial communities from Lord Howe Island, Old Settlement Bay, Australia - Cyphastrea 2 metagenome | ecosystem: Host-associated > Invertebrates > Cnidaria > Coral ... | reverse complement strand
GAGTAATCTCAAACTACACAAAACATAAGCGATGGATAACACTTTTATACAAGAAAAATTGTTACCCCGGTTAACTTTTAATCCTGGATTAGCGTTAACCGGCTTTCGAACAACCCGGCCCAGAAGGTTAGTAAACTTCCTGGGAGCACAGGAAAGGCCATTAGGCAGGCAAGTGAACTGGAAAAGTATACCCTGCCATATAAAACGAAGACATTTCCTGTCCGCAGGTTTTATCGACACAGAATAATAGGCATCCTTGAGGTCTGTGGAGGCCATGCAACAATCTTTTTCAATGAGCTTGATGACTGTGTTGAGGGTGTCCATCTTAAAATAGGTTTTGCTGGCGTACTGAGTTTCTTTAGGTTTAGTATCATCTGATAACTATTATCTTTTTTGGTTCTCAGGAAAATGTCGGAAATTATCTCTCCGTGGCTATGCCCAGTGGGCTTGATGACATGTTTAGACAATAGTTTAGCTATTTCCAAATCTATTACCTTTGCATCAAAATCTGATGCGACGGATTGGGGAAGGTAGTGTTGACAAGGAGGACTATCGAATTCTATTACCATGCCAGAAGCAGTAGATAAGATCTCGTGATCGGATGTTAGCCGATTCCAGGCATCTGAAGAATGCGAGACACATCTGGCCCGAAAGTTGTCACAACGAGCCTGGAGATAACCACGAAGGGAAAAAGCAATGAAGCTGGGAAAATCACTCACCGATAATTTGGTTTGCTCAAGGGAGCGCATTATTTCTTCCCTGCCGGGCTGTCGTTCTTCTGATAGGGTAATTTCTTGCGACCGTTCGGTCGAGTGCCCTTCCCCAAAAAATGCGGTCTTGCGTGGGAGGCACTCTTACTGTGGCTTTCCCTTTTTGTGGACCATGAGTCACGCCGATATCCACGGCTATGGCCCTTAGAGGATCTGACCGTGTTTCCGATGCGATGGGTTTCTTTCACATCTCGCACGAGGTCCACCCCGAAAAGAAATATTGCAGAGGATTTCGTCTCCGAGGAGCAGAGAGCATGGTATTCAGGCTTTAAGGCGGGTTTCATTTGTTCTCGCCGCAAATTAGAGATCTCACTTGCGACATGCCCTAACAACGCCACAATGTCGATGCTGCTCGTAAGCAGTTCCTTTTTGGTAGGGCCGCTTAAATCGGTAATGCTGAGCAATTTGTCCGCATCTGTGAGGGTTGCAAACATTGCCTTTTGGAGGGCCTGCTGCAAATTGGCGAATCGGAGGTCGGCCTTCTTTTTGAAAGAATTTAGTGACTGCCAAATTTCTGGATTTACACGGGTCACTGTTCTGTCAACGCAGTTTTCCGGGGGATCATATTTGTTCAAGAGGCTTGAGTTTTGTCTTGCTCGAGCTTTTTCCCCCACCGTTTGTTGGGCATTTTGGCCGGAAGGTGGCAGTCAACTCCTTTAAAATTTCATCGTTGTCTTCAGCACCCTCATCAGTAAGGTTTCTGTGTAAGCCCCCCCCGTTGAAGCCATCGAGCAAATTCTGGACCTCTTCCTCTGAGGCAGTAATGCTTATTGCGTCAGAGTCCTTGTGGGATTTCATGCAAGGGACTTTTGCTGGGCTGCCGTTTACGTGCATCGTTTGTGCCATGTGTGCCCCTTGGGTCGTGTGAAATATTTTCCAGCGCTTCGTGGGAACACTCCCCGGTGGGGATATGTTGGCATAATTGCCCTAAAAAAGTGGACATTCTGTCCATGTTGGAATTTAGCTGGTCCACGGCCTTCTCAACTTTGGTTGTGGTGCCCGTTGGGTCAGTTGTTACGCCCGCTGGGCTCTCAACAGAAGGCGCGCCCGTTGACTGTTCCATTGTGCTTGTCATGATGGAATAGTCTGCTTGTAAAGAATGGTTAGCAATATGTAATAATGCAAAAAAAGGAGGCTTCCGTGAAGCTTACCTCAGGTTGTCTGGAGAATAGAAGGTAAACGCAAGGAAAACGGGGTGCACTTAGTGAAAACTTGTAGAGTGGCTAAAACCCGTGGCGATCGACTAGAAAGCACTCAAGCAATTGACCAGCTAGCATGCGCATGCTTCTCATGTAGCTCCGCAGTTACTAGGACTGGTGACGAGGTAGAATTAGTCATTAAATAGTTGCCTAAAGATTTATATGTGGTGATTTGTATTTTTTTTTGTTCTATTTAAATGATATGTATTTCTCGTTCTTTAAAATTATGTGTGATCCGGGGCGTGACAACACAATGTATATGCTTCGTTCTAAAAGCGTGAACAACGTATCCGCGTATCCACTACGTATCCCCCTGTCCACTTCAATCTACACTTAGATTATTTCTGGGGGAGGGGTGGTCTTCGCTACTTCGTATCCGCGTATCCGCTTCAAACTACACTTAGATTGTTCCTAGGGGAGGGTTGGTCCACGATCAAACTACACTTAAGCTTAGATTATTTCTAGGGAAGGAGTGGTCTTCGCCACTTCGTATCCACGTATCCACACTCTTCAGGGAAGCACCTTTAAAGTTGCAGGGTATTCTGCAGTTACTCCAAATTTTGGGTTCGATTTTGTTCGATTATCAGACTAATCGTTCAATTAAGTTCGATCGAGTTTGACTACAGCATGGTTCGATTAGTAACGTCGGGAAAAGACATGCTAAGAGGAATAAGCTCTTTCAAATCAGCGTGGTGGGAATCTGCTAAGTACTTCATAACGTATAAAGTGTTGATTACAAACGCTGGTAAACAGAAAAACCGCTTACGGACTTCATCAGAAGCCGTAGGATTCTTCTCAATACCCAGTAATTCCATCTTTGGAATTGCTCAGACGGCTCCAGAGGGAAATATCGAAAAGTTAAATCAAGTTAATGCCCAGATATATGCGGTTTACAGGTGGCCATAATTTATATGATTTAATACGCCAATAAACAAATTTTGCACAACCCCAAATGATGCAGTATAATTATTGCATTTTCGAATTTTCTTATATGTTACCTTGACAGCTTGCGCGTGTGTAAGTCCGTCAAATTTGGTCCCATTAACTTGAAAGATATGATCTCCGGGTAAAAGGCCTTCCCTTTCAGCGACGGAGTTCTCATCCACGGAGGACACATACAAACCAACGCCATGTTCGGCTCCCCCGCGAATGCAAAAGCCAAATCCAGCGCTTGGAGGTCGCTTTACGGTTATTCGCTTGATGGGATACTTCACGTCCCGCGAGGAAGGGTATTGCGTTAAATTTGGAAGGTCTATCCCTGAATCCGATGCATGCCTATGAAGATTATCCGGAAGACTTGAAGAGGTGGGAATCCTGCGAAGACTCACCGGCGATCGACCGGGCGACTTTGAACGTTGGCGGGCTTCGAAACTGTGCTTCCAAAGTCTACAGAAAATTTCTTGGTCTTGATAGGGAATAATTTGCCGTAACAGTGGGTATACTTCTCTCTTTCTTGGTGTATCGAGGACTGACTTAAGAGATGCCACAAGATTGTTGACATTCTTTTCTCTTTGATATTGGTTCAGTGATTGAATTAAAAATGTTCGATCTTCGTTGTTGAGTACTTTTGTCAACACAGCATGCAGTTCGCGAACGTTATCGGAAATTTTCCTTGGTCTCTCTCGTGGCGATATTTCTGTCGAAATGTCTCCCATATCCTGAGCCTCCTGTGGACGATCTCAACTGATATCTATGTCATGTAGCATGAAATCCCTGACGGCCGTGCTCACAGCATCCGAAATACGCCAGCATTATTCACACAGTTCTCTTGTACTGTTTCCTGAGCCCAAACAAATCTCGTGAAGTTAGGCGACCACATCGGTCACGTGATGTCTCAAAGAGCGTTGTGTGATGTGTGACAGGCCTGATGGTTGTCATGGTTTGTTCACGCCATCAGGAGACCCCAGCCCAGCAGATACATTCTTTTTATCGTCGTCTTTGGTAATTGAGAGTGGCAATGTCGTAGAAAGTCCACAAGAACTTTTTAATATCGTTCTAATAGAGGTCCGGCCAAATGTATACATTTTTCGACTGAAAACATTGAACACTCACATCACAATCAGAATGCAACTTTGTGTTCCTGTACTGAGGGGGGTGAATAGGGGTATGCGACTCCGCCGATCCGCCGATTTTTTCGCCAAATCCGACAATACGTCAATATTTTTGATCAAATCCGAAAGGTAAATGTGAATGCCACTGTTACCAGTTATTTCGCACAAGTTTAAATGAGCTTTTTCGAAAAAAGAAATAATTTGGATTAACTCATTATTGAACACACCGACCAAGACTGAAGAAAGATGATCCCCTCCCACCCTACCCCTATCCCTGCCAATCCCCAGGCGATTTCGTTTCCAGGAATCACTTCCGCCTTTCGGAGAGTAAAGCCCGCTGAAGCTTGAAGATGGAGAGCGGGCGAAAACGGGGCTGCTCGATCTGTTTTTTAGTATCTCAGTCATCGTCCTTAGACGCCTAGAATGAAGTGTCCAAATCCGAAGTGTGGAAACACTCAACTCCGAGAAAGTCACACTTTCTGCTTTGATTGTGGCGCCAAAATATTGAAACCAAATGAAGAAGAGTGTGCATCGCCAGTTGACGACAACAACCAGACACCCGCAACGAATGTGGAAGACTCTGATGTTCAGGGAGACACAGACATTTCACCTGGTAAGATTGGTGAATATAAAGTTGATACCTGTTGGACCAGTTGTTATTGCAGATTACTGAGTGAAACAGTTCCGAGAAGAAAGAATGAAACCGTTTCGGAATCCGTCAAAGAATTGATTCACTTTCGGTTTCTGATCAATGACCTCATCCATACGTACCCAAGGTACGGGAGTCTGTTTGGGTTTGGGTCGCTTCATTGCGGTAATATAGTTTTGATCGTCTTCAATATATTAATCTAATTCTTCGGTTCTAATTGTCTCCCTGTGTTTGCTACAGGTAGAGGGATTGATGTACCAGTCATTGTATTTTAAGTTTAAGTGACTTACTAGGTGCACCGTTAATCCGGGACCTGGCAGGTAGGGGGTCCCCGGGGAAGGAAGCAGGAACCTGCGCGCATTGACTGGTACATATTCTTATAATTGTAGCAGAAAAGGAAATATAGGTGGCCAAAATCTGCCTAAACGAAAAAAAAAAAAACAAAAAACAAGAAGATCTGTTAATCTTAAAACCATGCATTAAAAAACATGAGGAGGCTGGATTGGACGGGAATAGATTTATTTCTGCTGATGTGTGGTAGCTATTAACGCCAAAGTGATACATTGCTTCTCAGTCAGCATTTCTGATTATATTCTTTGCATTGCATGGGTTTAGCGGAACAGTTTGTTTCATTGACCTTTCGGACAAATATAAATTTACATATGCTGCGAGATGAGTTTGTGGTGAAAAAAATGAATTTTGACGAGCACAGTGCACAGCCCATTAAGCAGTCCTTGATGATTCATTGATTACTGTAGACACCGCATCACTTGATGGCTTGAGGCTAGCAAAGAAGTCACATAAATCACATTATTCAAGTATTGCGTTATCCACAGCTGTTTTTAGTGCAGTGGTTATTTCCTAGCCTGCGTTGCAGACGAAACTAAACCCTGGTATAGTCCGTCTGCGAATCAGTGACCAAACGCTTGTTCCGCCCCCGCGATGTTACCAGGGTTTTCTACAATAGGTTCTAATTGGCTCTTGCGTATGGCTGTTCTTTCGTGCACCGTGATTGGACGAGTGGATCTCGTGGCACCATGGTTACGCTCTCGATGAATACCTGATACACAAAATGAACACAGCGGCGATCATGGAATTACCTGGAGAGGTTCGGAGTTGCTAACACGATGGTATGTTTATTTCTTTGCCGCTTTGAGCGTTCGGTTAGCATTCACAGCCCCACAGGATTTACATTTTAGGCACTTGTCATGCATGCATGTGTTGGTTTAGAATGAACAATATCTGCGACAATTGGCAGGCATCGAAAGATGAGAGATTTTCCGAAACTGGCAGGGAGATTAACAAAGACATCGTTGTCCCAAAACGACTTTCACAGAGTCCCGTTGTTCTGGAAGATTGTCAGATAGTTTGAACTGCTTTTGACCGCTTCAAACGCTAATTCTGTGATCGCCGCCGGCCGCCGTGTTCAGTTATGTTATGTTGTGTATCTGGTATTCATTGAGAGAGTAACCATGGTTCCACGAGATCCACTCGTCCAATCACGGTGCACGAAAGAACAGCCATATGCAAGAGCCAATAAGAACCTATTATAGAAAACCCTGGTAACATTGCAGGGGCGGAACAAGCTTTTGGTCGCTGATTCGCAGACGGACTATACCGGGGTTTAGTTTCGTCTGCAGTGCAGGCTTTTATTTCCCTACTAATGACGTAATCCTTGCATTCACGACACGTTCTTTGCTCTGCTTGCAAATATTTAATCTTCTTTCCAATCTCTGAACTCGCTTGCGGGGAAACAGCCAAATAATTCACTTCATTTGCCTCAACCCACAAGAGATACTTGCAAAAGCAAATAAATTCACGACGATCACTTCTGGCATGGTGAAATCAACTTGCAAAGTAAACACAATCTTATTTCTCACTTAACGAAAGTGAAAGCTATATATAAGGTCAGTGCATTCCATAGTGACATAATACCAGTTTAACATATTTAATATTCCCTTCGAATCCAATGCGAAAACCAAAAGAAAAGGTACAATCCACAGAATAAAGAAAACACTATCGGTAACATTGTCTGTGCATTTATGTTTCGACAACATTTGGTGAGTAACACTACAGATTGCATGATTTTAAGTTGGTGGAGGGTTGTCTAAAATTACAAAGAATACGCGGAGAACTAAAAAGACTGTAGCCTGCGAACGCAGACATATTTTCTCTGTCACTGGAACGTCTGCGTTCACAGGCTAAAACCACTGTCGCTCCTGCCGAAATAGCCTTGCAACATAAACTCGATCTTATCGTGTTTCTCACATACATAAGCAAAAGTGAAAGCTGTGATGTCAGAGAATTCCATGGCTGACTTAATGCCTTTTTAGCGTATTTGTTATTCCCTTCAAATCCAACGCGAATAACATGGGATAAAATGAAAAGAAAATGTATTTTAAACATTCATAACATTGTCCGTTTATTAATGTCTCGACAGCTTTTGGTGAATAAACATAACAGGTTGCATGATTCACGCCTATCTTTAATACGGCTGAGCGGCGATCTGCATCTGGTCGCAGACAAAACAACGAAAAATAAACCATGGGTAGATTATGAACCACACTCGGCCCATGGCCACGCGGTTAAAAAAAAAAACAACAACGACAAAAAACAATGTTCTTGAATGTGCATACCTTGCAGAAAGGGTAAGCTGGAGATGTCTAGTGAATTGGGGATTGTTTTGATAGCCCTCAACTTATTTTACAACACAAGACATTTTTGTTGGTTTTGACATCATAAAATGTGCCATCTTAGTTTTACTACCCAGCCAGAGTTGAACACATTATTTTCCCCAGGACAGTTCCATTGAAAACTGGGATTTTCAGCTCGATTGGGGAAATCTAGATCATGGTAGAAACTTACATTTTTTGGTGGGGTCCTGGCAAGAAGAGATATATTCTGGACTGATAGTCCCTGACCTCTTGTGATGTTCCCAGATTTCCTCCATAAATGGTCATATAGTTTTTTAATTATGCGTTCTTTTAAGTAGAAGAATGTAGTACATAATAAATTCAATATTATATTTTTTCTGAGAACCAATTAATTGTGAAATTATACTTACATAGAAGCTGGAGTGTTTCATCTGTCTTTCATTTATTTTTTATGATTATAAACCAGTTAACTGGCTTGGTTACTGTTTTACTTTAAACAGATGGAGGACAAAGGAAAAGAAAGGACGATGGTGAACTAGAAGAAAAACCAGCAAAACGAAAGTCTGTTGGAAATGAAGATGATTCACTCCCTGGTGGAGTTGATGATGCTGCAGCAAATGCTTTACAAAACCTTCAACTACATGTAGCAAATGATGCACCTGAAGTGCAGCAGAATACAGTTCCTGGTACACAATCAGGATTAGTACCAACTTCTGAACTCACCAAGGCATCAGACACTATTTCAGAGCAAACATCCAACACTGAGTTTCAACCTAAAGGTAGTGCTACTAGGGATATATAGACAAATGTGGCTTTTTTTTACTACAGTTGAACCCCTGTTGAGCGGCCACCCTTTGGGGAAATGGGAAGTGACCACCTAAGAAGGGTTGGCTGCTTAAGGTTTCTTCCCACCTCCGTGGGTGCCCTTTGGGAAAATTTTTTTACATGTACCAGTTTCAATCAAACCCCAACAAATTATATATTAGGAAAAAAAAATACAATTTCAGCAATGTTTTCTTTAAGGAAGTGACAGGAGACGGTAAGGCGTGGAACAACTGAGGGTTCTTCTATTGAATTTATTGGGTATCGGATTCCGCGGTAAAATTGAGCAAAATGGCTGCATAATCTTCTTTACTAGGCATCAATCAACCAAAGAGTGTTGGGCTTTTTCAATAGATTGGTTGTCTATAGATATCCACATAAAGTTGGAGTAGCTAAAAAATATGCGAGACTTGTTGCATAAATGGACACCGCATAAACAATATCAAAATTTCCTGACACACTTTGGTTTGTCATTATCTCTGGAATGTTGTAGTAAAAGGTCATGACAATCCATCAAATCTGCATACCCTATAAATTTCCTCAAAGTAGATGTATTCTTCCAAAAATCAAATGCAAGATTTAGGCTTGTTAAGGTTTGTAAACAGCTCATGCCACGCCCAGAGATTATCACGCCTACCATCAGTGTCACCAGACGTTCGTGTGTGAGTTGTGATCCTCCAACTCCAAAACACATGGCGTTTAACACATGGCGGATGGTCCCGATATGCCGCTCCCAAACCCCCAAAGTGTGAAGCATGAGGTGGGTTGAAATACCACGCGCGGCCCTGATCTTTGACATACTTCTCCGATTTGCGTTGATCCATCTCCCTCATGGCATTGTCAAGTTCGGACTTCCCTCCTACCAAGTTGGTACCTCGGTCACATCTGAGTAACAATCAGGGGCTGTGAAGTGCAAAGAAGTGTCTAAAGGCACAAATGAAGGAGCTTGTGTCCATGGACTCTAGGGTCTCAATAGGTATGGCGCAACTCCTGAGACAGGTGAACACAAGTCCCTAGTGCTTCAAGCTGGTGGTCCTTCTTCTGGACCAGGGGCCAAATACATTGAAACCCACATTGGTGAATGGCAGGGTGGCTTCTATCCTATCGGCGGGTAGGTCAGACATCCGTTGTTCCACTGGAGTCCTCTTAATTTCTTGCAGACGACGCAGAGACTCAGCTCCTTAGCGACTGCATGATTTCCATTTACGAGGCCAGTACCGGGCTTGACGAATGGCAGTGTGTGTTATCTGCCACCCTTGGTGATGAACTTGGCTGTGGTAATGGCGTACCATTAGCCTTGATATGTGATGCCCTTTAGGTAATAGTATAGGGTGTCTCTCTCCGTATTCCAGTCTTGCACATCAGAGACGGCCTCCTACATGCAACAAGCCGTCGTCGCTAATGAATGGATCAAGGTGAAACAGTGCTGACTTTTTCATTGAGCACTTTTTCTCCCTAGCATGGTCACAGGGGCTCTCCTCTTTGCTAGTGTGAATGGGATGCCTCCACTTTGGTATCTCCCCAAAGCCCTCTTCATGTACTGCTCATAGGATGATCGACGTTCATGGCTTGTTCTCAGTCCTTTACAGTAGGTTTCTGGAGTCTGCTTTCCGTTGTGGGCGAGTGCATCTTCCTCTGTTCTTTGGGATGTCTAAATGCAGAGCAAAGGAGTATCACTTATTTGACTCCATTGTTGCACCGTCTTTGTTTTCCTCGATTAACCAACTCTGGACGGTCTGCTGTATCCTAACAAACTTTAAAGGACCATTATTCTGACATTGAACATTATTGTTCATTAATAGATCCAGGAGGAAGGGGCTAGAGGCTGTAGGGGAGGTCCTGCACTCCTCACATCCTTAGATCCGAGAGTAATGATTGTTTTGAAATTTGTAACACAGAAACATCACTACTATCTGGCTATTGTGTAATAAAATTATTCCTGTATTTAACCTTGCCATGTACCACTTAAACTACTTTGACTTCCCTCTCATGGTACACCTGTAACAAATATTTTATTTTAATGGCTGTGGCTTGGGTGGACCCTTCCTAAAATTTCCTGGATCAGGCAATTTTGTAATAATTATCTTTGATAGTCACGATGGCACAAACAGTTGGACAGGAATAACAATAATACCTTTATTAATCAGCTAGTATTGCTTTAATTTTGTAACAAGAAATTGTAGCCTGCAAAACAATGATGCTTCCATCTAACTGTACAAGTGTAGCTTGCAAAAGTTTTTTGAATATCACCTCTCTCACAGGAATGGAAGAAGATACTTTAAAGATACTTTATCATTACAGTAAACGGGTAATAATGGAATGACTGCATTATTTGGATGAAGATTGAAACATCAATTCAAAGGTCAATGCAGCGTTTTCCTGGAATAAGGCTTACAATAATGTGCAGGGGAAAAACTCAAAGTAAAATTTGTTTAAATTAGTGCACACGGAATCAAAAAATTCCTGGTCAAAGTAAATTCTTTCGATGTGGTAGTCATCTTTGCATAATACCATTAGGTCACACCACTGCATTCCAGTTAAACCTAATTGACCCTGGATGTAATAGTAGTATTCATGAGACGTTTTCAACTTCAGCTCACCATTAATACGCCTTAGACATTTTGCATTTCGCAGTGACAAACATTGCAAACATTTAGCCTCCATTAAGCCAAACTGATCATCATTCTCACTTGGGTCGAAGACAGTGTAATCAGGACTTGCACCCGAGTGTGGACAACCTGGGTTGATGACAAATCCTGATCTCCTAACATTGACACCTTTAAGTTGTGCATATGTTGCAGCAGCATTCCCCTCATTGGCCAGTCCAAATCTCATTGCTTGTGTCTGTCTGACACGTTTTTTCAACGGAGCCACTAGGGTTTCATAGTCTTTTTTTCCTTGCTGCAACCTTTTTGAATTTTGATGCAGTAAGGCGTTTCTTTCTGAGGTCATGCCAAAATGGGGTTGTCTGAATGATCCCTTGTTTCTTTCTTAATTTGTTTACACTCTTCCAGTTTGATTTGCTCACCAGCATAGTAAATTGACTCCTTTGGTGGGTGTATATAACTCGTGTTGGCAGGTCAGGAAAATTTCTGCACTGGGGAATGTTTCTTATGTGGGAGTAGTCAGTTGCAAGCTTTTGTTGGTATGAAATGACACAGAGTTTGTTTACGCAAATCGTAAACGAACACACGATTGCAAATGTTTGCTTATAATTGAGCTTCCTGCTTAAAATAATTTACATCATGAGTAAATATACATTTCAAAGCCCCTTTTACGCTTTTAAAAATATTACCAGTTAAAAGTTGGAATGTTCAACACGAAATGTGAGTCTACTACTATAAAACTGGCGCTGTCACGCAACGAAGTAACAATTCGTAGCTCTGGTATGGACTTTGACACTATTGTCTTTCCATCTGTAAAACCTCGGTTGTCGATTAAAAATGCTGGTTTTCAGAGCAATAGATTGAGGTTGAAAGTCGGCCAGTGAGACCGTTCATTTAATTAAGGTGACGGGGACGAAGGCACTGTCATAGTCTTTGATATCGTTTGACGAAGTGGAACACAGGCCTAATTTTGGCCTGTGGCTTTCTGGAATTGGTAACCCTGTGTAACGTTATATTCTGGAAAATCCACATTCCTGTAAGGACACCAAAATGGTTACCCCGCTTGAATTTTTACAGGCTGGGGCATGTCACGGCCACTAAACTGGTACCGTAATTAAGACATGCGAGACATGTGATATGATGTGCAATATGTGAGACATGTGAGTCTGTGAGCACAGGCAGACCACTCTATGTGTTCGTATTTTTTAAGAGAATGTATGAAACTACCAATCAGCGCTTGGCTTCCTCTGGCGGATTTGAACGGCGGGAAAACCGCGGCGGGTTGCCGCGGTAAGCCAAGCGCTGATTGGTAGATTTGAAACGGCCTGCATTCCTTGAATTCCTTTGGTCGCTGAGTCTTGCACCGATCATATTGAGAAAGCTATATTTGTGACTTTAGCATCGATTTTCTCGGAAACTGTCGGAGGGATGAAGCTCAAATTCGACGAGGAGATAGAGAAAAAACTCATCTATCAAGATCCGTCGCCATTCTGGTGAGATTTTCAGTATTTTTGTCTTAATTCCAGTTTGAAGTGGAGGAGGTCGCGGCTGACGGCCGCTAAGTTGCAAGCCTTGTCTCCTTTTCTTGTCTTAACCGTCACCGGCCAAAAGTAATTTCGCTTTAAGACGCTTTAGACGGTCCAAGAAGGCGAAAAAACACCATAAAGGAGTCGACAACGGTTTCATTTAACTTTAGTGAGATATTCAAACCAAGACGTGATTTAAATGTGCAATTTTCAGAGCTTTATTCATAACCCTCATACATTCTCTTAAAAAAACACGAACACATAGAGTGGTCTGCCTGTGCTGTGAGCAGGCAAAGTGAATTTTGGTCTTTCTTTCCATGTGCTCTCAGCGCTAGCATTGTATCTTTATCTGTGAAACGTTAACATTTTTCGAAATCTGAGGAAATTGTCCCTGTTATTTTGCTCAGGTTAACGAACAGGACTTTGAATCGACTTGGCTTTGGGATGTTAAAACCCGTGGGAATAGCTATGTTTTGATTGCATTTGTTGATTTATACTGTAGTTCCAGTAGCGACAGATAGCTCAGTCTTTATCCGGTCAAATATTTTTTGGAATCGGTGGAAAAAATCCATAAGAGTGTGCCTGAACCAACGAAGGACAAATTATGCAAATACTGTCTACTTTGTTCATCAAGGGGAAATCTAGGAAATACTCAAATCAGTCGCACGGAGTTTGTTTACGCTATGTCGCTAGCCATAAACAAACACACGATTGCAAATGTTTGCTTCAAAACATTACCAGTTAAATTCGAAATATTTAGTACGAAATTTGAGTCGACTGAAACTGGCGCTGTTACGCAATGAATCAACAAATCATAGCTCTGGCATAAACTTTGACACTATGATTTTTCCATCTGTAAAACCTGGGTTGTCGATGAAAAATGCTGGTTTTAGCAACAGACAGAGATTGAAAGTCAGCCACTGAAACTGTTCATTTAATGAAGGTATATATATTAAAGTGACGGCGTTGAACGCACTCTCATAATCCTTGATTACTGCTATCTCTTGTTTCCTACATCTCCTCTGGGAGAATAGGGCCGTTGACTTGTCTCCTCCAACCCGCTCGGTCTCTTGCAGCAGTAGCAGCTTCGCTCCAGGTGGTGAAACCCATCTTCTGCCTTTCT
>Ga0126343_10000774_pt1 | contig 13409 bp, 8 predicted proteins | sample Cyp2metagenome_FD_92531 | JGI IMG/M metagenome (GOLD analysis project Ga0126343, IMG submission 92531) | Coral microbial communities from Lord Howe Island, Old Settlement Bay, Australia - Cyphastrea 2 metagenome | ecosystem: Host-associated > Invertebrates > Cnidaria > Coral ... | reverse complement strand
GTTTGTCTGTGGAAATTGTTATATTTGGAGAGTTGTTACCTGTGGAGAGTCATTTCTTTTGGAACTTTATTAACATTAATTTAATGTCATTTCTGATGCACCCTGATAGCACCATGATCAGTGTAGAAACTCTCCCTACTACTACTACTAGTTTGGAGGAAATTTTTAAGTATCTAGACAGATCTTCTCCAGTGATCACCCTTTAAATTCCCATGGCATATTATCTTTATTTTACTTTACTTACATACTTTATTGTGACCTCGCCAGTGGTGCATTTGAGGAAAAAGAAATAAAGACAATAAAGAGTCTGTAATAAATACAATACAAATAAAGTAAAAAGAATGATGGGTTTTTTGTGGTTACTAAAGGCTTTTATTGTAGTGCTAAATGGCCACCTCTGTTGAACAGCCAATTTTTTAGTCCATTTTTTTTATTTTAACCCCTATACGACAGCCACCTCTCTACATGTGCAACAGCAGTGGCCACTAGTGGCATATGCATGTCCGAACCATCAAAATGACCTCTTGCCCCAGTCATTTGAAGGCTGGACATTGCTATCCACTGGATAAATTACTATACATGGGATAAGTCTTGACAAAACTAACCACGCTATCCACTGGATAGTGAGTTATCTGGTGGATAGTGTTGTCCACCTTTCTAACAACCCTGGCCTGGACAGAGACATGTTTTAATTCCAATATTTTTCTTCATGATTATTTTGGATGTGAATTTAAAATTTGGTTCTCTTGGGAATTTCACATTTCGTTTGGCCAACTGTTTGTGATGCCATTCCAGACATAGACATGGCTTGTGTACCCCAGGTGCTTCCTTTGCTTGATTCATATGCTCTGATCATGTGGCACGGTTAAACTTTACATTGTATCACATGATTATCAAGGAGTTTAGTCAGCGCTATTAATATAGAATCTCGATCGTCCAAGGCGATAAGAAATTTTGAGTGGAATTTGTTACTTGGAAGTGTTGTGTTACTTTCAATTTTGTGATTTCAAAGTATCTTGCTTCATGCTGGGCTGGGTGAATTTACAAACTGACAAAAATTATTCCTGGTTGAAACGAGAAAGTAATTTATCCACTGAATTATGGTAAGAGCTCTTGTATTTTGGACACTTGTCATTTTAACATTTTTTGTGGTCACTATAGAATGAAGGCTCTTTATGTATTATGAAAGAGTAGCTTTTTCCTCTGCAAAAATGCTAGTCTTAACATAGGGTCCTCAGACTATGGCCACTAAAAAATTTGTACTTGACTAGGTAAACCAGCTTAATTTTTATTTCCCACGTACAGTAAACAAGGGTTTGAAAATAAATCGAATTCTGTTCCATTAAAACACTGTTAAAAGTCAAAAGTGAACCCAAAGTGTCCTGGCTGATAATTTTTTGAAAGTTATCTTTCCTATTTCTTGGGTGCAATCAAAAATATACACATTGCGTGATCATGATACTTTAAAATTCTTGCAAATTTGTATTGCTTTGGGTGAGATAAATTTGAAAGAATTCCGATTTTCATGAATAGTACAAATCCTCACATCATAATTATTATGATGTGAGGATTTGCACTATTCATGAAAATCGGAATTCTTTTAAATTATGATGTGAGGATTTGTACTATGCATGAAAATCGGAATTCTTTCAAATTTATCTCACCCAAAGCAATACAAATCAATGAAAAGTAGAAAATTGTAAGCAATTATTGCTTACAATTTTCTACTTTTCATTGACTATGAAAATTATGATTAATTGGTTTGCCCTCAGCCAATCATAATGAAACAACTTTTTCAGAAAAGTATTAACTTGAGTTCAATTCTACACAAACAACAGTGTCAGAATTATGATGATGTTTTCTCTCATTTTTCACGGGTCACTTAAATTTATTTTCTAAAATCGCTTGCTAGTTTGTGGCCTTGACCCTCTTTATAGATGACTTCCTATTGTAACTTACTCGAAGAAAAAGGACCACAAATTTGTAATAAAAAACTAACAGAGATTTGAGATTTAGAAAAATCATGTACGGTTTGCCCCGTGGTTTGCCTCGTCACGATCACGCAACGGCTTAGGCAGGTAAGGCGTAAAAAGAGTTGTGTGACAAATGACAAAGGACGAGTGCTGCGCTTCTATTTAATTAAAAGGATAAGAATAACCAAAGTCTCACCCATCCAGTTATGGCAACCAACAAAGCAGTATTTTAAATCAACAAGCTTGAAATCTGATTGAATTGGTAGGATTAAGGTTATTTGCTTTTTTGGTGAGATGTGTTGATGTAGCGTGAGTACAAAACATCACGAAACTGACATACCCATAGTGCTCCTCGCGTATTTCTCTTCAAGAGGGCTGGGTTCTAGGATGCTGTACGCCAAGGTGTGTTTCCTTTCTAAAATGGCGGAGAATACAACAATGCAGTAACGAGATTTTTAAATCCATAAAGCCATCTTTTCTTCGATCACTAACCCTAATTTGCCGATTGAGCCTCAAGGTAACGTATTGTTCTATGCTTTAAGTCTAGCTTTTGATACAAAGTCCTTTTATTCAAGTGTTCGTGTTCGTCATGACACTACAAACGCCGTCATGTCTTTGAGAAAAATCTTGAAACTTCTAATCAAAACCATGTTTATTCAGGCATTTTTGCCACTTTTTCTGTCCAGATGTTGTGTTGCACTATTTTTGTGATCTAGTGTCGTAATTTGCCTTATCTGCATAGTAATTCCACCGCCTTTGAGGAGTTTTGAATCAAAAGCGAGCACCTTCGCGGAACGCTTTCCCATCCTGTTTATTTTTTGTCCTGTCTGTAGCAGTGTTTGACACTGTTTCCATTGTATGTAAATCGTAAATAATGTATTTTTGAACCTTTTTCTTGTATTTCCATGTTTTGGTGAAAAATAATCAATTTTAGTTTATCGTATATAGGGTTGTGCAATGGCAATCATTCTTTGAGAATATAAGCCTCGTCTCGTATGTCGATATCAAACGTACATTGAAATTTCAACTTTCATTATATTTGTGTAATAATAGCAATATAACTTAAAAAGAATTTTCGTTTTTAAGAGAGTTACATCCTGAAGAAAATGTCACGAAAAGAACAGCCATCCCTTGAAGGGAGAAACGTGCAATGAAGTTTAGGAAACGGGAAAACACTAACAATTATGCTGAAATGACAACACAGGTTATCATTTGTAGAATGCCCATAATTATGAATATTGGATGCAGATTTGTGGGTAGTCAGCATTGTTTGTAATGCAGGTTAGATGTATGCCAAGCGTGTGCCGTTATTGTTGACAATGTAATGCAAAGTATGGATACGGGGTCTAGCTTTGGAATGCATTAATTTTCTAAACTGTAGTCTGTGTCAACAGTTTCTAAAAGTAACAACAGTGTCTAGTCTTCTAGCTTAAAGTAAGCTAAACCACAACTTGAAATTTATTTCTGTTCCCATGCATTTATTTATATTAATTGACAAATGCTAATTTTGCAAATTTGATGTTCACAAGCCAAAGTTTTACTTTTTGGCATTCTTTCCTTTAGTTTTCCTGCAGTAAAAGCCTTCAATTAAACAAGTACCCAGAGAACGTGTAATTTACTAGTACAAAACTGACCAAACTGGGTTTTGCACACTAAACATACTTAGGGTTATATACCATAAATTAAGGTTTGAACCTTCTGTAAGCGACCACCCAAACTGTCAAGTTAAGGTGGTCGCTTATGGGAGGTGGTCGCTTGCAAGAGCTTAGACTACATTGGGTCATTTTTATGCCTTATTAGCATATGGTAACAGTAGAGACTGTCCAGTCAGGACTCAAACCTGGACTTTGAGTCGGTATCCAGTGCTCTAACTATAAGTCCACTGTGCCTCATACTTCAAGTATGGTCACCAGGGAATTAATTCCTTTGAATTGATGTATCTTTTGTCATCTTGTAGACTCCTATGTCATGGATATGTAACCAAATGGAGCACTAGCATATTTTTCTCCCATAATTGAACTATGTGATATGAACTTGCATCCACTTGCTTGTCTTTACCAACTAGGGACATACCACAAACTCGCAAGTTAGCATCACCAGTTTGTGTGATAGCTTAGTTGGTAGAGCATTACAACATTATTGTAGAGGTCATGGGTTTGAATCCTGTGTTCAGGCTTTATTTTCTAAACTGTCTGATTTATTCTTTGATACCACTAGTGGGGAATACAATTATTAAAGTTATATCATAAAGAAGTAGGTAACATTTTCTATTGAAACATGATGGAAAGTTTGGAGAAAGAGAAATGCTGTGTGAACCTGAGTCACTATCAAGAGTTCCATAGCTTTTTGAGTTCTTTGAAACTCTTTCTATTACACAATTACATTATGAGCTTGAGATTTAAATCCTGCAAGGGCGCAGCTCAAGCTGATTATCACGCATAGAAATTTAGAGCAAATAATTTAATTGTAAATTAGTATATTAAATCTATTATTCATTAAAAACTTTATTTAAATCCTCCTAGTGCACTAGGAAATTTATATTAATTTAGAACTTGATAGAAATTTAGAGATCTTTTCAATTTTCTTAAAAAAAGAAGAATGGAAGTTGTTTTTAATAATTCTGTTATTTTGATTAAAATGTAAAGTCTCTTTTCTCACACCACTAAGTCAACAGCCCACGCTAGTGTTATGTATCTTTCAGTTTGTAGAAATATGGTTTTTAGTGAGTGCTATCTTCCAGGGCATTTTCTTATGGTAAATTTATACAAATTACAACATGTATACCGTAAATCTTCGAATTAGCACCTCTCCCTCAAATAAGCACCACCCTTCAAATAAGCACCCCTCCTATCGGTAGATATTTATAATAAGTCCCCCTTCCCTTCCCCCCCCCCCCTTATTTTGTGCTGTTGATGGACTGCGTTAAACGTCTCTTACTGTGTCAAATGTCTCTTACCCCATTCTGAAGTAAAGAGAAGAGGATTGACTCAACATTTTTCTTTACTTTGGTATTTGCAGGCATTGTACAACATGGGGAAATTATTATCGAAAATCTTTGGTAACAAGGAAATGAGAATTTTGATGTTAGGTCTAGATGCTGCTGGAAAAACAAGTATCCTTTTGAATGTAGCTTGTATTAATTTTAATTAGTGTACATCATATTCATTGCCCTTACCTGGATTAAATCAAATAAACTTTGGGTAACCTAGCTTTTGTAAAATGTCAGGGATCCAAGCAGGGATGGTGCAATGGCGAGAGGGCTCAGCTCCCAGCAATATAATGTGGCCTGGATTTGATTCTGGTGTTGTGCACTGGTGCCTTATATGTGGATTGACTTTCTTGTTGATTTCCGCCTTGCTTGAAGGGTTTTTCTTTGGGTTCTCCAGTTTTCCTCTCTCCATGAAAACCAACATCTCCAAATTCCAGTTCCACCAGATTAGAGGACCTGCATGAAAACCAGCTAAGGCTGATGTGACCTGATGTGACCTGATGCGACTTACTGTATAATTAAATGTTGAATTTTTTGTGTTATTATTTTTCTTATTTATTGTGTGAAATACAGCTGCAAACAGCATCTTATTGAGCCTTGTTACGTTCCTGTGAATTATCCTTAACCTACGCTTTCAGCCATTTTATACAAACTTAAGCTTGGGCAATCCGTCACAACTATACCAACAGTAGGATTTAATGTGGAGACAGTGTCTTACAAGAATGTCAAATTCAATGTGTGGGTAAGTGTTTGAATGTTTCCAGAATGATCCCAAGTAAAGCCTAACTCTAACAGAGTAAAGTCCATCCAGATTTTGCTTTCTGCACAACTCAGGGTTGTCGAAACATTTTGAAGTGGGCTGCAATATTGTTGGAGGAGGTGACTGATAACATTGCCATCTTTTCTGTAGAAGCATGAATAGCCCAGTAGAGTGACAGGCCAAGATTGTTAAGTAGTTGGTAATTTTTGCCAGCTGTCAGCTACTTGTGACAACCCTGACAACTAGGCACTTTTGCGGTGCAAAGTTCCAATGTTGATTGTCAGTTTGCTTTCGAGGGTAACAAATCATTGCAAGCCAAATTTGCTCTTCACTAGCAAGTTCCAAAGTTGCTTTTAGACTTGAAGTTTTTTCTGCAATGTTATTGAAAGTGTGGTTTCATACAAAATCCCATGCAAACATCCCATCCCATGCAAACATGTTAAAAGGAAAGTACAATGTATGAAGCCAAACTGGGTGTGGATAATTTGTAATTTTGTTACGCCACAACTTGCTCTTGTAAACATGAATTTCCATGAGGCATGGTTCCCAGTTTAGTGATTTGAGGTCAACCTGTTGCAAGTTTTTTGCAGCCTGTTGATAAAAAGTTAAACCTATATATAACTTACAGTGCTTTTTTGGTCATTGATAGAGGAAAGGTTTTATTTGTGCTTATAAATACACAAAAACTGAAATCCACAACTTGTCAGAACCAGACTGGAAGACTAGTCATCAAAGTTCAAGTGGAACTTTGTAAGATGCTCGTTTATTTTTAATAGCAAGTTTGATATTAATTTGCAAGCTTGTTATTCTTTTCAAGATATCAGTACTGTATTGGAACATTTCGTTTACACTACATTGGTTCAAATGGATGTAACAAATTTAATACAGTTCCGTCACCATTACTTGTATCTGACTGGTGTAAAAAGATTGGTTATTCATTGTCATATTGAGTAACAATGTATCAGCAGATTTTCCTTCCTTTATCAATGAAGCATTTTTGTAACTTTGCTACCATTACTTGCTAAATTATCATAAGTAAAATTATGGTTTGATATTATGATTGTTGTTATGTGCACGATGTTATGTTTTATTAAATTATGCATTTATTTTCCATATGATTCTCCTGACATCAGATGAGAGAATTTGTTGTTAGGTCAGGAAAGTATCCCTGATCTGAATAGATTACATTGTTTAGTCTCATAACCTACTGCTTTCCAATGTCCTGTTATTGTGCAAAGAAATATTTAACAGATGTTAATCACTCTCGGGCATTGGAATCCTCTTTTCAGGATGTTGGCGGCCAGGATAAGATTCGCCCCTTATGGCGTCACTATTACAATGGAACCCAAGGCTTGATATTTGTAGTGGATTGTGCTGATCGAGACCGAATAGATGAAGCGAGGACAGAACTTCACCGAATAGTCAATGACAGGGAGATGAAAGATGCCCTTATTTTGATATTTGCTAATAAACAAGATTTAGAAGATGGTGAGTTTCTGCTAAGTAAGGAAATTAAGGTCTAATAGAGGTCTGCATCTGGATTGACTGGTCTGGGTCTTTCCTATATGAATATGTTTTCCTTTTAGTTACTAAAGTTCATAACTGAAAAATTGTAAAGAAGAAGAAAGAAATACATGTAACTAATCGGGGCTCGACATTGTGACCAATATGGTCGCATTTGCGACTTAACTTTACTTATTTGCAACTAGGAAAAGGAGAGTAGTCACAAATTTACGACCAGGTTTCAAAGGAAAAATAACATCATCGCTTGTGGATGAAAGACACAAATTATTCAAATAGATATTATAATAAAACAAACCCCTGATTCTTTGATTGCCAACTGGATTACCACGTTTCAGTATTTTAAGGCACACTAAAGTAAACTGCTCTCTCGAAACTTCAAAATGGCCACCCCTGTTTGAAATCGCCCTATAATGCATTGCAGAACCCTTGAGCATCGAGTACGTCATAAATGTCTATGGTTTGTGTCTCTTCTATTTGATTTTGCAACTAAAAATTCACACTTTGCATCTATTTTTTACCATTTAGTCGCCTGGTGGCGACTTAATGATTTTGTTAATTTTGAGCCCTGCTAATTAAAAGCTATTTCTGTATCATTTTTTTGAAAATGATACTACTCAATGTACAATGTAATTCTCATTTTAATGGCCACACACTAGGGTTTGTGCCAAAGAAAGTAAATTTTGGAAACCACCTTGTTAGCTGTATAGTGCTGTCAAGAGTATGTTGTAGTATGTGGAAGTGCCACACAACAGGATTTCTTTTATTTCCTGCCTGGAGTATTTTCATCCACATTGTTTATATATAGCTCTGACACTAGTAACCTCATGAAATAAATCCAAAATATTATACATTTAAAAATGGTCATGCACTTAGGGTTTTATAAACAGACACAATTGAATATTTTTTTCAGTTGCTCAAGACTTTATTTAGTGAGCTAAGAGGTTAAACACCTGATTCTTTTCCTCTTCCTTTTCAGCCATCAAACCTCATGAAATTCAAGAAAGACTACACCTTACAAAACTAAGAGACAGAAATTGGTATGTACAACCATCATGTGCTACATCTGGAGATGGTTTATACGACGGATTGACCTGGCTGTGTTCTAATCACAAACATTAAAATTTTCTTAGAGGCAGGATCTTGAGAGTTAACTAGATGCTTTTAAATAGCTCTGTTGTACAATAAATTCTTGTCTTTCAATAGCTACCTTGACAACTGTAAGAGGTATTCTCAGATAAATTAAGTAACTAACAATATCAGAGTTGGGTAAGACTATAATTATGTATAGCCATGTTGATTCATTAAATTCTCTCAATGTTGGTTGGAGGAGTAATCTGCTGCATAACAAGGTGGAACAAAAAAAAATCACAAAAGGACAGCTTCGCATTGTAGATTATTTATATCACAAGTTACCTACAAATAACTTACAGTACATAATGAAACTTGTTTTGCTAACAAAAATGTGTAATTCGGGGTTCTGCTCTGAGAAAGAATCTTAGAGCTTCCACTTTGACTTTGAGTTTGACCGGTTGGGTTTATCCTGCCAACTTGAGGCCAAAAATTACTTGCTTTGGATGAAACAACTTTGCTACATTTAATTCATTTTGAGAAGCAGTGACTGTGTTGAACATTTTAGCCAGCTAAAACAAATTTGTACCATAAAGGACTACTCTGATTATCTTTCTTGTGATATGCAAGACAGGAATTATCTCTTATCAACATACTTGTGGAAGTCTCAGTCTATCTGAGTGAGAAAGTCACATGCAAGTCCAAATTTCCAAAAATGTAAACTTTGAACCAGTAGTTCAAGCTTTGTAAGAATTAATGCCATCGGTGTTCCAGCCTGTTAGTTCCAGGGTTGTATGGCAAAAAAGTGGAAAGGAATTTCTATAGCACACATTGCAGCTCAGTTGCTTTTTGCAGAAAAGTTTCTAAATTTATCAATGATATTATTGTTCGATATGCCACAGAATCTCTCCTCCAAACATCATTGGTCTCAAAAGGCAATCTTCAGTTAGTACTACCAGTGATTTTATCCTGATTTCTCATGGCTCCAAAAAAGTGCCATTCTGTCGTCCAGGAGAAGACTTAGTACATGTAGATTCTCCTTCGCAGCAAGTAACTTTTCATTCGGGCAAGGGATCGGCAAGCCATAGGCCAAATAAATCTTTGAAAGAGCAAACTAAGATTTGCCCAGGGCAAGCAAAATCTGAGAGCGAGTTGTTCCAAGGGCCAACTGGAATTCTGGAACTTAGCACAATTTTCTACCTTATCACTGTTTTTTAAAAGAAAATGACTGATACAGTCATACAGGTTTCTGCAAAGGATCTATGGGAAGAATTTGAAGTTTACTATATATTTTTGTTGTTTTCCTATTGTAATATCAGCTTAAGTTTTTTGTACATTATCAGCTGTGAGGGCATTTTGGATGTTGAGACAAAAATTTTGTTGTGGTTATATAAGAATGCACTATCTGTGTTGGCTTTAGGTGGAATTGTATTACAGCGTAACAATTCAAACAGGCCATGAACTGCAGAAGTTTGTTTTGACACACAGCAAAGCCACGGTGTGATATCAGAAGATATCACAGCTGTGAAAGACACATTACTATAGAGCAGTTTTCAGTTGAGTGTTAAAATCAGAACCAAAATAACTACTCTAACGAATCACAAAGAAAAAAAATACAGTAAACTAATGAAAACTTGAAGTAAATGCACGTAGCTGAAGCTAAGTGCAGGAAAAGTTGTGCAGGTGAGTCACAATTGGCGACTCGATCGTGTGCCCCTTAGTAGTGAAAACACAAATAATTTTTAACACTCAGTGAAAACTGCTAATATTACCACCTATATATTGGTTTTTGATTTCTTTTGGATTTTGCACACTTCTCAGGCCATTCAAAGTCCACAGCTTCACGTATAAAAATGGGCTTGTGGTTAGTTTGTTTTCCCTGTCCAAGTGTGTGCGTACAAACTGTGTACAAAACAGATCATAAATCAATCAAAAACTCTTATTGTGAGGTTACATAAAATAACTGTGTGGTATGGTACTTCATGGTACATGGTTGGTTATTGTACTTACTGTGTCTAGTTGATAAGTGCACATCTGTACCAGGCAATAGGGTTGGATCATGTAAAGGCAGTTTTATTATATTACACTTTTAATTCTGAGCAACTTAACAGTCTTTAAGCCAGTAGTTGGACTTGGCCCTTGTGATGTGTTATATAAATTATTAATAGTTATTATAGAAGAGGAATTATTAGTCTTGACATAACATTGTTTTTGCTCAGAAGTAATAAGTGAAGTCAGAAGATGTTCTCATTAGTATATTCTTGTGACAATTTAATAGTATCAGCTGTTAACAGTGTGGATATCCACAAATCATTTTTGATAATCTGTTGGACAGATTTGACTTTTCCTTGTGAATTGCTATCATGTGACAGTTATGGCTACTTGTTGCGGTACCAAGCCTTGAAGCACAACGTAATCTCTATGTGCCAGAGTTTAGTAACAAGCATGTATATGCCAAACTTTTAAGTTGCATTTCATGAGAATATTTCTTGTGACATGATTTTCAATCTTCAGAGGAGTGTGCATATTGAGAAAAATTCAAGTTTGAAGTGAAATATTCATGGATACAAGAAAGCTTGGCCCAAATGCCAGCTTTTTTTATTCCCAAAACCCCTAAAAATGCTCGTAAGCACATAACTGGAATAAAAAGACTGGTGCAAAAGCATGGCATTGGATGTTGCTGAATGCCAACTCCTTTTAAGCCTTGTGACAAGCTATGTTCTATAATATATGGGATCAACAACGATTTTCAATTCAACATTAAGGTTGAGTAGGTTTCCAACTGGCTGTAAAATAGCATGGCTACTCCAGATATTCTGTAGGGTAGTTACTAGTAGATGAAATGACTTCTCCATTCTTAGTCATTGAGCCTTTCAAGTTTTGGTCAGAAATTGTGATTGTGATTGTGAAATTCTATGCCATCTATCTTAACAAAGTATGTTATTAAAAGTTTTTATGGCAAGTCAAATTTCCCATTTGGAATGGGTAGAGTCTACTGAAAAAACACAGCATTTTGTTACAAAAATAAAAACGTTGAGGAAGATTTGTGAAAGTGATAGCCTCCTGACGTGAACATCCATTCTGCACCTGACCTATTCGATCTTGCCACCCATTCCCAAGGGCGGATACAGGACTTTTCAAGAGGGGTATGGCTGGTACTTTTGGGTTGCATAATCAACAGGACATGCCCAGAAATGTTGGAATTAAAGAATAAGAACCTTATATAAAGCTGTTAAGCCCTGTGCGAAAGGAAATATTGGGCAATCAAACGTGTTCAAACGTTGATGGTGAACAAACATTTTCCCATTCACACATCTTTTTGATAAAAACGATTGTGTTTAATAAAATTTGAAAGGTGTCCTGAAAACATTTAATGAAAAATTGTAAAACATTTTGCTCCTTTGGCTGGTGATCAAACATGTTTGATACTGTTTGGCCACACAGTTCAACTGTTCTTTGTTTGGACGGGGGCTTCACACTAGCAATGTACGAAGTAGAAATTTTAATCAGGTACCTGTCCAAGAGTGTTCTGGATTTTTCTTTATTACTGTTTGTTGTTATTTCTTGCACTTCTGCAAAGGAGGGTGGGGCAGGAGTGGGGTGTCCAGCAGCCCAGTCTAACCGCTCTCCTTAACCCTTTACTCCTTAAGAGTGACTTTGATTTTACTCTGTCTAACACCAGACGATTTAACTGTCTGACTTTTGAAATCTCAGCAAGGTATTGCTGTAGCAACTGTGTTAGTCAACCGCTATAAGACAGCTACTTTTGTCTCCTGTATTAATCCAAACGGTAACTTGTCGAAAGAGTGTCTCTCAGAAGAATACTTCCCAGAAGTTTTTGCAGACGAGGTCAGGCAACTATTCGGCGGATTCCACTTCAGTGCGTACGAACAATAGCACCAGAGCGAGGTTGTGGTGGACATTTTCATACATTTACTGTAATTTTGTCCACCCTGACCTCGACTCGGTGTCATTGTTTGCTGGAATGCGGAAAAGGCCTATACCATATCAGGATTGACCCTACAGTGAGTCCTGTCCAGTATTCACCCCGCCGGGAACCTGTTGCAGTATGTGAAAAGTTCAAAGCCGAGGTGGGCCGTATGGTGGAACAAGACATCATTGCCCCTGTAACGACACTAACGCCATGGGTCAGTTCCCTCTTAGTTGTTCCCTAGAAGGACGGGGAAATATACGGCTGTGTTTGGATCCCAAGGACCTGAACCAAGCGATACAGAGGGAACACTACCCTCTTCCAGCAACATGGGAGGACGTAGCGACCCGTTTCACGGAGCCACGGTGTTCACGAAACTTGATGTTAGAAACGGTTTCTGGCACGTCAAACTAGATGACAGCTCGTCCTATCTAACCACATTCAACACACCATTTGATCGTTACCGTTCGAAGCATGCCGTTTGGGATCCGGTCAGCCGCGCAGGATGCATGAGAGGGATGTCGCACGTTGAAGTAGTGGCCGACGATTTTGTGTTGTTCGTTACGGACAAACAGAAGAGCAAACGATGCGAGACCATGATGTCTTCCTTCAGCTGTGGCAGGATCGAGGACTCAAGCTTAAACATCGAAAAACTCACACTTAGAAAAAAGGAAGTGTCTTTTACTGGACCGGTGATGGCCTGCGAATGGACCCAGACAAGGTTAAGGCTTTCCGCGACATACCCGCCCCTACAAACAATGCAGGAGTGTAGAGGCCACTAGGCATGGTGCAATACCTCAGTAAATTTCTCCTCAATCTGTCGGATATGACAAAACCTTTACGTGAGTTGACACAGCAGGATATGGAATGGTGCTGGGAAGATGCATAGATCACAGAGCTTAGTCAATTGAAGGAAGCACTCACTCGCATCCCGGTCCTGCGTCACTACAACTGCAACGACGAAGTTACACGCAGTTTAATGGCAAGGGCGAAAATGCTGTCAAAACCTTAAAGCGACAGTTCAAGAAATGCAAGACGCCGGCCAATCAGAGTATTGGGCTCCATTAGATTGGCGCAATACCCCCAGTGAAGGAATTGGAACGAGTCCTGCGCAACGTCTTATGGGCGCCAATGCAAAACCCTGTCACCGGTTGCAGCTAAACC
>Ga0126343_10000773_pt1 | contig 13415 bp, 9 predicted proteins | sample Cyp2metagenome_FD_92531 | JGI IMG/M metagenome (GOLD analysis project Ga0126343, IMG submission 92531) | Coral microbial communities from Lord Howe Island, Old Settlement Bay, Australia - Cyphastrea 2 metagenome | ecosystem: Host-associated > Invertebrates > Cnidaria > Coral ... | reverse complement strand
ATTTTTTTAAATCGGGGGAAAAACCATATTTGGAAGTACTTTCCAGATTTGGCTTGTGGCGTGATTTTCTGAATGACAACATACAAGCAACAATTTCTGCATTCAGATTGATTAAAAACATGTCAGTTAATCCAAAATCAGTGGAATTTCACCAGTGCCATGCTAACCCACATTCCATTTGTTTTTTTATCACAATATCAAAGATAACGAAAGAAATCTTTGCCGAGATTTCTTGGCAATCGAAAACACCGACTCGGACTTGAAAGTGCACGCGCTGCATTATGCAAATGAGCTACTTGTACGCGTCAGACTCTCCTTTCAAAAACTTTTGCAAAATCGCTCAACAAACAGAAACAATACGAAAAAAATGTTTGGGAAAAGAGTAACGACGCGTACTCGTTGTCGATAAGAGTACAGAGCACGATCAACCATATTTCGAATTTTACGTTTTTATGTTTTTTACGACAATATCAACGTCGAAGAAAATGTTTTCTTCCAGAGCGCGAGCTGAAAAAGGCATTGCGCGACACATTGACGCGAGCAGCGTGGTTGGGACCTAGTAATTTTTGATTGGTTCGCCCTGAGCATGCGCATGCAAGTTATCCTGGACTCTTCTTTCGCACGCCCGGGTTCAGCCCCTATATTGGGCGGGAAGAAAGGAGAGTTCAGGGACTGGACTATCGCTAACAACGCTCTCGTCGTGCCATGAACTTTCGCCCTAGCTGTTCGTTTCTCACTCGCGTTCTCCGTTTAATTCACCGATGTCAGCTAGAGAGTCATTCGTGTCCACAGAAATAGAAAAGCTTATTTGCCAGCTGGAATTATCAGACCAGAAAAACCATTTTCTGGTTTTCTGAAAGTCGTTTTCATCGACATGCGTTAAGTACACTTCGTCCGCCGTTACATGAAATCTTCGCTTTTCTTTCAAACATCAGACCGAAGTTGGCTTGCATGCGGACGTCCCGGAAGACAGACTTCCGTTAGAACAAAGACTTCCGCTCGTCTAAAAATAACTTTCGTGGACATGACATATTCCAAGGGCTGGACCGGTAGCCTCCCTCTCCCTTCATTTTCTCTAGATGCTGGTCACCCTCTGCCTAGCATTAAATCATTTGGTCGACAAGAAGTTATACATCTGGGAGGGGACAGGCACTGTGACAACAACAGTGACCACGGCTAACTGGGTTTGAACCCAGGGCGCGCGATCCAGAGTCCGATGCCGCTAACTATTGAAGGTCTGGATGTAGCTTAACTGAGCTGAAAATAGATCAAAATTTAAATTCTCAGTTGTGAAAAGACGTGTGTTGGTTTAAACTGATAGCTGAGATCAGAGGTTTGCAAGATTTACCTATCAGCTGAAAACTTAGCTGCAATGTGAACTGAGTTCTGAAAAAAATGACTGAATTCTTAACTAGGAGCTGTTAAGTCGCTGAAAATTTAACGGTAGCAGCATGACTTTCCATCACCCCCTCCTGATCATCACTATATCAGTTAACCGTGTATCTCGGGTCATGGCGTCTTTGGTATTAACTCCAAATAATGAAAATACACCGTAAAACTGCATGGCATGACATTTTCTGGAAACATCCTACATCAATTAATTGCAAAGACTTATTGTTTTATGGACTTCGGTTTTAATGTTTTTTCTACTTTTTTTTTATTTTTATCCGTCAGACACAAAACAATTATAATTGCATGTTAGTAAGCAAGACATAGACAAAGGAAAGGGCAAGGGAGCCTAACGAAAACCACCCGGCTTGTAAACTTAGCTTTTCTCCCAAGAAATACAACATGACTAAAACTGTTCATTATTATATAGTAAATGACATATTGACAAGCCATATTTTGTGTTTTTTCTAAGCGTTGCATATAGATACAATAGATGGATGTGGGTTTTTTTTATCTAGTATGAAATAGTCCTCTACTTGCAAATTTATAAGGAAGAAATCTTTTTTAACGTGGGTAGAGGCTAAGGTAATTGGGGAGCAAAGGACCATGTAGTGGTGAATGTACTCATTTTAAAAAGTAATATTAAGCCAAGAAACAATGATGGCAAAATGCATCCGAGACCCCTTGTTAATTAACAATCATCTGTTCTTTTCATGTCAGTATTGTATTATTTACTATATTAAACAATTAGATTACGAGCCTGATATTTCTATTGAGTGGTATTTGACTAAAGCGCAGCTCGAATTGACTACCACTCAAATAAGATTGCTTTAGTATAAATCTAGTAGTCGTTCAAAACGTTATCCAAATCCCTTCACAGACACTTCGAAAACGAAAAGAAACGGCCGTCATTTTAAACACAACAACACGCTGCCACACTACTCACTATCTATCACAGGGAGGATAGTAAGTAGTGTAGCCAATCAGGGAGCGGCATTCGTTATAGAACACAAGTAGATTTATAGCGGAGCTCCGGCGGCAGTCAAAACTTAGGTGTCTTACCGAAACGGCACAATAATAGTCATTTTCTTCGCAGCTAACAGGAGTAAAGACAATGCGTAAGTTACTTTGGCCTTTAGAGCGGTTTTCAATTGAGTGTCGTAAAACTAAAACCAGAGTAATCGCTCTAGCCAATCACAAAGAACACAGATAATCAAGTGAACCAATCAAAGCACGAAGTAATTACATGTGGCTGACGCGAAGTGCGGGAAAACGCGTGCGAGTGAATCACGATTGGTTATGGTTTTACTCCTGATTGGATGAAAAAGTGGCGCGAGGTTTTTGAGCCAGTCGCGTAGCATAGTAAACGCAAAACCAATTACTTTTCGACACTCAAATGAAAACCTCTCTACAAGTATTTAACTTGAGAATTCCGGGTTTGATTTGACGAGGAACAGCTCATTTTGTCAAAATAACACAACTATTACATCCTACCTTGCCACACGACAAACAAAGAGCAAGTTGTCATGCCGAACGATGGTTGTTTACATCAATTGACACCTGTCGAAACAATATATCCACTGACCAGTATAATCGAGGTCACTAGTATTTTTAAAGTTGACCGCAAACCAGGTGCTGGTTTTTCCATTGGATTGCTAGCTCATGTCAGGTTAACTTGCTTAACTTGCCCCTTTCTCGAAAGCCCAGGAAAGTTTTCGGGCCCGTAAAGCCATTTTAGATCATCTGTATCTAAAAACGGAGAAGTGTATACTCCTGAAACTTCTTGTATGAAGGGAACTTCCCTTCATCTTTAGAATATGTGAATAAAACAACTCTGTAATCGCAAGGTTCGAGATTTTGCTATGGCTTTACGAGCCCGAAAAGTTTCCGGGGCTTTCCAGAAACGGCTCCCAGGGCAGAATTGTTCGGAAGCCGATTAACACTAACCCAGGATTAATAGTTAACCAATTAATAACTTTTCTTTCATACAAATGTTTCTTGCTACCTTGTTTTGTGTATATGGTGACTATTAAAACTCAGAACAGTAGGGTATGACTAATGCATAATATAAATCACATTGTTCTTAAGGAAGTGGCTTCATGGTTAGTGCGCTCGTCTCCGGATCGAGCGGTCCGGGTTCGAGTCCTTACCGGGGAACATTGTGATGTGTTCTTGGGCAAGACACTTAACTACAGTGCCTCTCTCCACCCAGGAGTATAAATGGGTACCGGCGAATTTAATGCTCGGGGTAACCCTGCGATGGACTGGCATCCCATCCATGAGGGAGTAGAAATGCCACAGAAATAGAAGTTAACCTGATGGGCCCCTTGTCCTGAATGCAGACTTAACCTTTTTTACCTAGTATAAATCTACTATCATTCTGCCACAAATGCCGTTTTCTGATTGGCTACGCCACTCACTATCTATTTTGTGATAGATAGTGAGTAGCGTAGCAGTGTGCCCTTGATAACAAAATGATGGCCGCTTCTTGGCGTTTTCGAAGTGTCTGTGAAGAGGATTTAAATTACGTTTTGAGCGACTAGTAGATTTATATTAAAACAATTCGATTATTCGTTCTCGATTTTTATCTGCTCATAATCTATTTTTTAATAGATAGGGAGTAGCGTAGCCAATCCGAGAACGGAATTTGTGGTAGAACGCTAGTAGATTTATACAATAATAGAATATCACTAAGTTCAATATAATTAGTTTTCAATAAGTTCAATATAATTGGTTTTCATGTGTGTTAATTATTAATTTAAGTAACACAATTTTGTTCATTTGACGAGTAAGCTGTCGAATTAAATGAGTGCATTCGCCTTAAATACTTGCGAAATTGACTTCGCAGCTTTTTTTATAAGGGAATCCAACAGATTTGAACTCTATTTCCCTACGGAAGTTTTGAACAGGACTGACAAACTCAGGTGTACCTCAAAATTAAACTCATCTCAACACACAAAATGCTTTTTTTTTGCAGGGTTTAGTTGCTCACTGATTGAAATGGGCACAATTCCTTTTCCCTTGCGAACTCCTAATATAATATCTAATGAAGAAAGCCAGCCCTGGGAATCAACCTTCTTGCTCCTCCCCACTTCGCTATTTGTAATCTCGCCCCACTGAAGATATAATTTCTGACGATTGAGGGACGAATTAGTCGGAAATTATTATTCTGACGGCACGTTGGAGAGACTCGCGGTGCATCTCGGGTTGCTTTAAGGACTATTTAAGGTTTTTGGCGGGAGATCTAAGCCATTCTAGGTCAGTCAGTCGGAGTGGTCGCCCACTTTATTTTTTTTAGGATTACGTTTTCCATTTCACTTGATCAACTCTTGCAAATTATATGTAGAATGCAGTTTCCTCGGGGTTTCGTGCTGCTGCATTAGATGAGGAATACGTTTCCACATATTTTTTGGCCACATCTAAAGGGTGTTTTTTTAGTGGTTTTTCGTTTCTGGCGTAGCACAGTTTCTGTATTCTTGGAATAGTTTAGAGATATTAGGATGCATTGAATCGCACGACTCATGGCTGACTGACTCATCCTCAATAAACTTTTCATATTGAATGTCTCGTGTGAGTGTAGTCAGAATGTGTAGTTTATGACTTCCGCTCTTACCTGCAACCACATCTAGTTGCATTCAGTGATTCCCTCTTTTATCAAGAGAATTGTCATCTCGAACTCTCGTGATATCTGTTTCTGTTGTATTCGGGTTGCTACAAATGTCGTTTTGGATACCGAAAAAAGGTCAGCTATCATTTTCGGAAAAGCGATAAGACCAAGAGATATCGCGGCCACGTATTCATGATCAGTCTTAGGTCAAAAATTGTCCCTATTTTGACCCATTTTTCGAACAAAATATTTCTAAAAGAATGAAACCTTTTCACCTCAAACCGCTGGTTTAATTAATATCATGTAATTAGATTGTAATGATACCATTGAGATTTCAAATGACGAGGTGGTTTAGTGACACACGCATTTTAAAAATAATGTCGTAGAGGAAGTGCTGGGCGAAAAGATTTTAGGGCAAAAATAAGATCGCAAATCGCCGATGCGGCGTTGTTTCAAAAGTTTCTTTGCCTACTGTTTTATGAAGAGTTGAAAAATGTTTCATAACGATGTTTCGCTTCTCGTTGAGTGACGTATTATTTATTTCTACTCCATTTCTGATGGTACTTCCTTGTAGAGCTCATTTGCATATTGTCATTAACAAACATTAGATTGCCAAAGAGAGCTCTTCCCACAGAGACCTTTGTACAGATTTTTTACTGTTTAATCTGAAAGATCATTTCTTTGGTAAGTTTTAGATACCTTCGGATTCGATTGAAAAAACGCCACAACTCTGCAAACACCGACTTTTGAGACCCTGCTGATTAGATATGACTTCACGAAGGGGAGTTGAATCTTAGCTCCTGGCCACATGAGATAAGCCACAGATGTTTTGTCGACGTTATTTCATTGTTTGAGACTACAGTCCGACCTCTATTAAACGGCCACCCTCGCGACTTTGACAAGTGGCCGCTTAATAGAGGTTGGCCGCTTAACAGAGGTACAATATAAATTGGATAGGAAAGGCAGTAAACATGATTTTGTTTCCTCGATAGAGCAAAATGCTTCACAAAGTGAAGATATAAATCCAAAATTCATAGCAACTAAAACATCAAGTGCATTTCCAGCCCATGCATAGTTCTAGCTCTAACACAGAGGGCACGTAGTTTAAATGTATAGTATTTCTTCGAGTTGATAATATAAAGAAAAAGTGCGAAACATCGTTCGCAAGTTTTTTAGGCCCTTTTTCATCAACAGTTAGTATGTGAAAAAAGTTAGCTTGAGGTATTTCACGGACAATTTATTATAAATGATACACTTGCGACTGCAAAAAGGTGGCCGTGGCCGCTTAATAGAGGTGGCCGTCGAATAGAGGTATCAAATACGGCAGTTTACTGACAAATAAATCCGGACTTTGGAAAATGGCCGCCTAATGGAGGGTGGCCGCTTAGTAGGTGGCCGCTTAATAGAGGTCTTACTGTAGAACTATGTTATGTAGAAATGACATGTCATTTCTCGTTGTTTTATAGCGTGCAACAAGTGATCAAACTTGAGGTATATTTTTACTCCAAATTTGAGCACTTTTCATAGTCTTATAGTTTGATTGACATATCTCGTAAACAATAGACAGTTGAACCAAACGGTTCCACGTGGTTAATGTAATAGTGATGTTGTACAAGTTTGCCAAGTTTCAGGGGAATCGGTGATGTGCACTCTAGACTTGCCTGCATGGTCCCCAGGTGGACTCTCTCTCTCTTAAGGGGGGAGAAACTTAACTCTACAAGTCTGTTGCTAAGGAAATCTCCAAACCTCCTTTTTGTGGCTCCTGAAGTCCAGTGGGCATCAAAGTTTGCCGTGTTTGTTCGATTCACGTTTCCTTCAAATGTTTTGAACCACGCCCATATTTGGTGTGTCACGTGACCACAATAGAAAACGTCTAAAAACTCGGACTGAGTGGATCGTTTTCGAAATGTAACAATACTTTTTGCCAAAACACGGCGTTATCTACAACTTGTAGTATGCGATTGAGGAAATGTAAAATATTTCGAAAGTTGTAGATCTTTAAGTGCTTTTATAGCCAAAAAAGAGGGTTTTGAGATTTCCTTAGCAACAGACAGCAACAGACTTGTAGTTAAGTTTCTCCCCCCTTAACCTGCAGAGGTTTAAAAGTACTCCTGATAGTCTAAAACAGCGTTTAAAAGCATTTGAGAGAAAACGGTCGTCGAGTGCCCCTGCTATCCGAGTATAGGAAGTAGTAAAAGTGTCTTACCCGAGAACAACGCAATGTCCCCAACCAGGGCTCGAACCCGGACAGGTAGATCCGTAGACGAGCGCACTAACCTTGACTCCACCGCGACTCCAGAAACTAACTCATTTTTGAATATCCTTGCCACTTCCATTTCGTAACGTAAAATGTGGGGGTAACCACGCGATTTTTAAAGTTATTGGGCCTTTTTCAAAAAATTTTTACGCTGCCCGTTGCGTTTTTCTCTGTTACCTCCCCAGTAAGTAAAACATTTGCGTATCTTGCACGTGTTTTGTGCACCCTACGCCATCTGCAGGTAAATCACGGTTTACAGACAGTTGGATTTCAGTATAACCTTCGACAGATAACAGCTAGCTTTGCAGCTGGAAGACGTTTACAGTTACTGGTTGGCGATATGCTGCTGTTCTGGTGTTCCTGGTTTAAGTACAGGTTCACTATACTTGATTTGGTCTTAATAGGAACATTTTTCTTTCATTTTAGCCGTGTACTTGGTAGCGTAGTTGATTCCGTCAATGTCAACCCCAGCGCGCGCATGGCGCTTACCATGCCTTGCGTGACGCGCAGAAAGTGTGCGCCGACTAACACTCGGGACAAGTTAAGATATGTTTTCGGGATTTTTCCGAGGTTAAAATGTCTTTAAAATATCTTTAAAATCGACGTTTCGACTAGTTTTACTGGTCTTTTTCAGTTTGTTTAAAAACGTTATCAAAATGGCGGATCGCTTTTTATTCATTTAGCTTGGTGACCGCACATGACCTATCGTGATCACTACACGACGTGTAAATGATGTCCAAATGCGCGGGAAATGCAGTTTGAGGCCTGCCAAGTGCTTTAAAACATTTTAAAGACATTTTAACCTCGAAAGAATCCCGAAAACAACTTAAATTTTAATGTCATGGAGACGAGAGGTGAAAGTTTCAGGAATACGATTAGAGATCGGTACAGGAGCCGTTATCTGAAACTTGCGGATAACTTGGAAAGATGTTCAATGAAACTTACTAGACAGACTAACCATCTGAAGTTTCTAAAGATATGCAGAAAGGATGACATCACACCGAAAAGCCTCAGAGTATATTTACATGAAAATGATTTGAATCGCAAGAGTGCTATACGACTGAAGTAACTGTGTTAGACAGACCTCAGACTGCATTTTCCGCGCATTTGGACATCATTTATAGGTCGTGTAGTGATCACGATACGTCATGTGCGGTCACCAAGCTGAATGACTATGAAACGATCCGCCATTTTAATAACTTTATTAAATAACCGGAAGAAGACCAGTAAACTGGTTGAAACGTCGATTTTAAAGATATTTTACAGACATTTTAACCTCGAAAAATCCCGATAACAACTTAAATTTTAATTTTATGGAGATGACAGGTGAATGTTTCAGGAATCAGAATTTTTTAAAAGCTTCCCTTTTATCGGGGACTGGGTAATAGTAGAAGAAACCGTTTATTTCAAATATCAGTGAAGCATTCAACAAGTGCAAGGCATTCATCGCGCAGAATTCCGCGACACATCCCTAGGCGCGAGACCTTTTCCATCACTTGTAGCGCTAAATTTGAAATCTCGTAAGTCAAATTTAAAAGAGGCAAAACAATAATGAAAATGGCCGAAAACGGCGCAAAACTGTGTCTCTTTGCCATTTTTCATTCTATACAGCGCACTGATCGCTAAAGCACACGCTACAGTACACTAGGGCAGTTAGAAGGGTTTTAAGCTTATATGCTAAACATTTTTCTAAGCCGTTGATCCTGGAAAAGGTTTACCAAATTGATCTTGAAAATGCCCTAGTTTTAGTCGTTGTTTATATGAAATATTGACTTCATATTCACTACACTCGTCAGCAAACTTTCCAGTATTTTATTGATGCCAGTGTATCCGAGATAAAACAATTGGCCAAGACTCACGCCACTGAGCCGTGAAAAAAGAATACTAAATGGTAATTTTTTGCAAACAAGGTCCGTTTCTATTTACTTTGAAACCATGGGAAATGGATAACAGACGCGCCCAATTTAAAGCAGGATGCAAAATTAGTGTAGCATGTCTAATTACAGTGTTAGTAACACTTTTGCCAAACTTGCCCGAGGAAACATGATCAGTGATGTTCAAACGTCAGTGATGTTCAAACATTAGTGTTTTTTTGTTTTTTCTAGCTTACGCTTGGAAAAAGGTATGTTTTCAATTTTACAAACACAGGCTTCTTGCTAAAAAAGAACTTATCAGTATTCAAGCGTGACACAAACAGACACAACAACGTTCTTAGTAATTTAAAACTTGAGTGAACTTTGGAATAGCATACTGCTAAACGGATCATACTGCAAAACGGATCATAGACGAGCTCAACATAATGGGTACAAAATTGGTGTAGCATGTCTAACTAAACCGTCAGTAACACTGTTACCAAATCTTGGCTGAAAGTAAAGAAAGTCAATGACGTTAAAATATTAGATTTTCAAAATTTATTTCTTATAAAGTTTTTTCACGGTATAGTTTACGCCTAAAGAAGGACGTGCATTTCAAACCTGTAAAAAGCAGCTCATCAGTATTCAAGCGTAAAGCTGATGTAGTTCGATGGCTCATAAAGTTTTAAAGAGTCTTTGTAATTATAATCAATAACAAAGATTTCTTTTTTAAAACTTGTTATAATTTTAGACACGGCATGTTTATTAGCCGGTAAGTCTATCTTTCTATTTCTGGAGGAGTTTGTAACTTTATCTTTCCATGTACTCGATCAGCTCCCAAATCTTAGAACTCGAACCAATTATCGATAAACAACAATAGCTGCGTATCGAGAAAGGTTCGTCAGATGGCATAAATACACTAACCCGTTCTTTATGTTAAGCATTATTATCACGGTCTATAGACTCTATAGTCTTCACGGTTGTGTTTTAAATAGCTTGCTCCCTGTAATGTTTTGTAAGTGATGAGTCACGCCCCAGCGAAAGTATTAGTGACTAAATTAAATGTCAATTTAATTCTTGCGGCTTTCTTTGAGACTTCGAATTGCCAACTAAAGAGCAAAGTACAGACTATTTTTTAGTTGTCGTCATCAACCCCTCGCGTCGACCGGTGCCTGCATTTTTGTTCTCCACGCACACCAATTGCTCTCTCACTGTGAATTTCTCTCTGTATTGCTGCTGAAGTCCAGCTGTCTCTGTTTCTCTGACATTCGATGTGAATGCAGGTTTGTTTGTTTTTTTCAGTATTTTAAAATATTAAGCGGTAGTGCGTATAGAGTTTAAGTTTGGCGTATCTGTGCTTCAAAGCCGTTGCCGTTTGAAAATATTTTGAAACGTGTTTGTTGTCTAGAAGATTTTTTAAATATTTTTTCATTTTTTTGCAAATATTGACTAAATGTTCATAATCAGCATAATGGCAAGACCTCTTGCCCATTGCGATAAACATGACAAAACTCTTCCACGGAGAGAATGAAATTGTGTTAATTAAGCCCGAGATCGATCACTTTACATTCCTATGAAAGTTGAGATCAAAAGCCTCTGAAGCTTTTAGATCTGTTCTGAGACCGATATATTCTTTAGAGCAAAGACAAATGAGCAGCAGCCCGATAGCTTTTGATATGAAATCTAGCGGCTTTATAGTCGGTGATCGGATCCCAGCAAATGTACATGAAGACAGACCAGGTCACACTGAGACATTCGTTGTCATTTGTTATAACACATAAAGTGCACCTTGGTGGTTGACTGTTAGTTTTTGTTCATAGTTATAATTATTACATAATACTCTAGGAAATGAAAATCAAGCCATTGGTGAAAATTCGATTGCAGTTACGGTTTCGTCTCGGTACTGAGGTAGGAACCAAAGCGCTATGCTCAAAAGACACGAGTGGAAATCAAACCAACATAAGTGAGTTCTTAGGAATTAGCCAAAGTGAACTCCAGCGCCGGTAACTTTTATTTCATCGCATACTGTCTCCATTCAAAACAACACCAGATACTAGACGAGGCCAATATAATGGGTACAAAATTGGTGTAACCAGTCTAATTTTAGGTCTTTTTAAAAGTACCTGCGAAATCACAGCAGTTCAACCAAGAATGAATTCAATGATGTCAAATAACTCGGTCTCTATGCTATGTATTATTATCACGCTTTTTAGTCCTCAAATAGCTTTGTTTTCTTTACCGTGCTGTTTTCTAGGCGAAAGCCACGCCACAGAAAAAAAGTAGTAGTGATTAATTACCAATTAATTTCTTGACAACTGGTTCCTTTTTAACAATAGCTTTCTTTGAAAACCTTCGAGAAACTTCTCATTGCCAAGACGACAGGAAATAACAAACCATTGTTCACTTGGCGTCATCCGCCACTTGCCTCAGGTGGTGCCCTCGTCTTTGGTCTACAAAGAAATCCTATTACTCTTCCAAGTTTACTGCTGCAGTTTTCCTTTTTCTGACATCTGTGTACATGCAGATTTTTCTGTCTTTTATAACGGTAAGTGCTAATCTGGATAGAGTTTTTTTTATGTGTAACCAACATGTTTGGCTAGACAGGAAAGTATTACACAGAGTTCATTCTTTCACCACCAAGTGATACAGCTGATGGCAAATTTAATTATTGCAACAACGTTTTGATTGATTAAATCATTGAAACGTCAAAGAGCGCTCTAATTCTTCGATATAGGCTAAAATTCTTGCAAAACTACATACATGATTACAATTGACTCTTGTTTTGCATTCATAAGCAATTGATGAAGAGTAGAACTTGAAAAAAATCCGTCAGAAAGCCAAACTTGCTCGTTGCAAATTCCTTTGCGGTTTTATGCCATTAACGATCAGGTTTTGTCTCTGTAATAAATAAACTGAAGCACTTTGTTCATAGAAAGCAGTGAAAGACAATGAACACAACAGAGTTCTTAGGAATTAGCCAAAGTGACCTAGAGCGCAATAAATTTTGTTTTCCTGCATACTGCTTTACGTTAAAAGCAAAACAGATCATAGACGAGCCCAATATAATGGGCACAAAACTGGTGTAGTATATCTAATTAAACCGTCAGTAACACTGCTGCCAAATCTTGGCTGAAAGTAAAGAAACACGATCTGATGAAGTCCAAGATGTGACACCATTAGATTTATAACATCAATTTTTCACGTTTGCATCTAGCTCATACACCCAAAGAAGGACATGTGCTTCCAAACTTGTAGCTCACGCTACCAGCTAAAAAGAGCTCATCAGTATTCAAGCATGAAACCGACGCATTTGAATGTCTCATAATTCTTGAAATCGTGTTCCGAAGAGTTGTTTTCATTGTCAAAGTTTGATGCAACTCTTACAAATTTTACAGAAGGAATGTATCATTGCCGGCCAATTTATCTTTCGATTTAATTCACAGTAGCTAAAAGTATTGAGAAACAGACATCATATCCTCAGCGTATCGAAAATGTCAAATCCCGGCATGAAGACATTAACTCGTTCTTGTCATGTATCGGTAATTGTAGTCTAAAGTTTTCAGGGGTGTGTTTCAAATAGCTTTTGCCGCTCTATTTACCGCAATGTTTGCTAAGTGAGAGCCACGCCCCAAAAAGAGGAATAGTGATTACCTGTCAACCTTATTCAAGCTGCTAGTAGGCTTTTATAGAAGAAAGATCGACTTAATTGTGTGTACTGTGATCTAATTTTTAACTTGAATTGCGCTTCATTAACTAGTGAAAACATGAAATTTCGCTTAGTCAGTCTCATGTCTGTATGAGAGATGGAGTTTGGCGCACTTCGAGGAGTGCTTTGTCTTTAAATATATGGTTTTTAACCTGACTTTTTACAAAGCTTCATGGACGTTTCGAGGGATTGCAAAGGCCGAGTACGAGTGCTGTCAAAACGCAAATTTCCAGAACTTCTGCCCAGCAACTCAGCTTTCTTCCCAAATTTGTCTCTCGTGGAACCTTTTCTGAATCTTCCACGATTACGTTAACGTCTCCGCAGACAATAGTGCACAAGCCGCAGCAATTAGCATTGGAATTGAGGTGCTTCGTAAAACGTAATAAACAGATAATACGCTCGACTTTGTGAACACCCATACCAGTTAGATTTACCTTCGGACGGTATTTCAAATTACAGGTACGATCGCAATTATCATTATTAATTGTCTCAATAACAAAATGCTTAAATCTGATTGGTTCTTAAAAGCCCTTATTTATGGCTTAATTTGGCTGTTGCAACATCAAAACTGTCCGATTTGACCTGTCCGATTACCAGCAGCCT
>Ga0126343_10000772_pt1 | contig 13420 bp, 6 predicted proteins | sample Cyp2metagenome_FD_92531 | JGI IMG/M metagenome (GOLD analysis project Ga0126343, IMG submission 92531) | Coral microbial communities from Lord Howe Island, Old Settlement Bay, Australia - Cyphastrea 2 metagenome | ecosystem: Host-associated > Invertebrates > Cnidaria > Coral ... | reverse complement strand
GAGTCATAGCTAAGCTTTGTATCATCGACATTTATAATTCCCTTAGATAGCTATAGCGACTCTAGCATCTCTCTATACGTCCTGCGCACATCATGACTCGATGATGCACGCAAGAGCGTGAATCAGTTGTTAGTTATTGTTATTAGCGGCTCATCTAGATTATTTTTGCTCCTGTTCACCCAGAATTATTAGCCCTTTCCCTTGTTAACTTACTATTTTGGATCTTAATTTCAGGAAAACGGATCAGTTACATTTTTTAGATGGCTACATAGCCTGTGTGTATATATTTCGTATGCACTTATTCCCTGACGGTCAGACTTGTTTCGCCCAATTCTTTGCAGCCAACACAGTTTGGAACAAAATTTCAAGTCCCAGAAAGGTCGCATTCTCATTTGCTGTGCATCTTTCATTATCTAAAACATATTCCTTAATGTTGTTTTCTTGGGCAATTGGTATCTATGGAAATTCAAGGGACGTTGTCTATTTCCTATTTGGCTGTAAAACAACACATAGTTATAAAAGCCGGTTTCAGATCAATGATGTAACACTCACCACATTGCAAGAGTATAATCCTTGCTATGGACCTCAAACAGCTCATTTCGTTTACTCTGCAGGGAGAAGACATCAATTAAATTGAATCGTTTAGAAAGCTTTCGGCGGGCAGCTTTCCGCTTTGCTCAGTCACAAAGGCTCTAAGATGATGCTGATCCTATGAGAGAGGGAAAGGTCGGTCTACGAAAGGTTGGCTTGTAGCGATCGCGATAATGTGCAGACACAACTCTAAGGATTTCCAATCGACACTTCGCTACACTCAACGTGCGTATTAGAATTGTAAGACGGAGTTGATATTATCCGCTGGTTATCGAAATTGTTTGTTGATCAAAACTCAGCGATCTACTTTATTACATATATTGTTTAACCGCCTCCCATGACCGGAAAGTGATGCTTGAAATGCCGAAACTAGCTTCAAGTTCATCACTTTCGAGTAAGGATACAAAGTGCCGATGCGCATAAAAAGGACGAAAGATTTAAACAGCGATAAGAAAGAAAAGACCAAATTATTTTATCCTAATACAAATAAATGATATTGCTTCAGTAACCAGTTTCCTGCAGTACAAACCTGTGAATGTCAAAGAGTAAACAAGGCCTTGTTTGCAACTGGCAATGAAGTATAAACGTCCGTACACGCCGTCCTAATGTTTCCCTTCTATTTTTCTGAGAAATCTTCCAAGGGCTAGGATTATTTTTCAACAGCAATATGAAATATGCATTGTACTAGATGCAAAACCCTTGAAGACCCACAAGTTGAAACAATTATCTCATGCCTTGGCTAACAAGATACGGGTATGTCAAGGACTTTTTAACGCTTGAAGAATTATCGTACTTTTCAGACCTGACTATTCATCCTGTTCAACGAAAGCAGTTTATTCCAGTGGTATTGCACAACGAATCAAAACTTGACTAAAGATCGAAAAAGAAGGAGAAAAGAGAAAACACATGATATGCCGTGCGTATACAAATTTGACAGTACACGTACGTTGTGTTTCGTTTTTGGAGATGGGGAGATTCATCAAGAAGAAGAAATTATTATTGTGAGGGATTTCAATTTTAAAAACAATATGGGATGCTATGTTTTTTAAAGGCACTTATGGTTGGGTTACATTTAAAATTTATCCCATGATTTGGACTATCTGCGAAATGTGAAACAACTCAGTGACGCGATGCTGTATGAAAAAAGGACTGGTATTAAAGTTGTCGTATAATCAAAGTCTCTCAAGATAGGGTCTTTATTATGACTAGAATGACAGCCCATAAGTCGATATTCGTGGTATGGTTAAATATAGCAGAAGTTTATTGACCTTTGATCGTTGGATTTTACCGTGAGGTTATTCTCTACCCGGGGTACCCTTTAAGCTTTAGTACGGGGAGGCTCCGCCTCGAAGTCCAACCCCTCACCCTTTTGTATAAAGCTTTGAACTTTATACAACAAGGTATCCCTTTCACCCACGAACAAGAACACTGCATCCTTTCTCTAAACCCTTGGAATGAAGTTAATAGACAATACTACAGAAGAACATCAGACATTACCAGAAACCGCTGTTAACTGTTAAAGGATAAGTGACATTTATTCAGTTCCCCTTCCCTTTTTGCATATATCAAGTGGTTAACTCCCTACTATTTTATACACCTCAACCGTCAAAGGGTATCCCGCTTTCAGGGGGTGCCTAGGGGTGTCACCCCGCATAGGCCATCATAGGAAGTGACATGGAATCGCCATGAAACCAGGCCATTTCCATTGCCATTTCAAATTCTTAGTTAATCACATAAACCAGCTTAATCATTCTCAGAGAAATGTTCGGAAAATTCATTCCCTGAATGCTTTTCAAGTTACTAGCATTCAAGGTTGGTGGGTGCCTGGAAATTCCTCACCCGCTTCTGAACTAATACTTCCAAATCCAAATAAAATTCGACCAAACTGATGGCTCGTGATGTTAACAGCAGATGTTGCTGAGAAAAAACCTTCAACCGAACGTTGTCGTATTGCCTTATTGACTGCCGGTACTACGAGGTTGGAGGAATTCGAAAGCAGGATGTGACTTGATGCTGCGTCAAGTTAAGTCAAGGTATGGGTAATATGGCAAAAGAGCAAGATGAACAAAACAGGCATTGCAAGCGGATGACAGGAGCATTTTAATGGTAGGAAAAAACCGGTAAAATATGTAACACCCAGTAACATTGAAATGATTCACACCAAGGAATTGATTTTCTGGTGAAAAACCTAACCTTGAGTGATTTTAATTTTTACTATATGGCTAGCTCCGCGAGCGGGCAAGATGAACCAAATCGCGCGCTGTGATTGGCTACCCGAGCGGGCAAGATGGAGCGATCTTGCCCGCTCGGGACTACCCGCTGTATCCCGCATGAAAAATTTCCCCGAAAGCCATATAATAAATCCTGTATTGACCAAGTTTGTTCGGTCAAGGTGGCTGGATATTGGCCTCGTTCTTTTTTTGCGAGTTATAAACACGCAAAAAAAGAACTTGGCCAATATCCAGGCATCTTGACCTCACACTTGGTCAATAACCCATACATACTCTGTGGGTGTGGTCAACCAGCTGCCTAGTGAGCATAGGTGGAAGTGTGCAAGAGCGTCACGAGCAGTGTATGTGATGGACAAATAAGAAAATTCTAGTCAGTTCTTTCGGTAGCAACCACACCACGCCAGAGAATTTTGTAAACGAAGGACGAAAACCTAGAGGCTTTTTCGTTTCCCTACGTGCGGAAAACAAATATTTTGCAAAAGGAGCTTTTCAAAAACGATGAAGTCACCATTTTCAAATGATTTCTCACTCCGAGTTTTCCTCAAACACAAATCGAAAATAGCATAATTCCCTCTATGAGCCTGCAGGGAATCCTGGGATTTGTATTCAAAAAAAAAAGAAATTGCCAATCCAAGAAGATGAATACATCTACCATGATTCACTGCGGGCACTCTCCTAGGGACTTCGGCCATTATGGTACAACCACTGTCATAATATCGGCTTCCGTATGACTATCACAACAGTCACTATACCTTTCGACTCCAACATTTATTATAAAGGAAACCTTTTCATTTTATTTCTTTTACATTTATTTATAACAATACTTCTTTACACGTATCAAGAGCAGGTTTGAACTACTCTAAAAAATACAGTTGCCTCATTGATACTTAAACTGCAGGTTGCAGATTTAAGGATTGCGTCTGATTTAAGCACCAAAACGAATAAATTTTTCGGTTTTTAAGATTCTGTTAAGCAACACTCAATTCCAAAATTACTATTTAAAATATAAGTACTGCAAAGAGAAGCAAATAAATCATCATCTCAAAAGCAGCTGTGGTGAGATCAGGTAGCTAGAACACCCTCCACGGAGAGACTTCAACTGATCACAAAATTTGTTTGATGATATTTATTTTTAAATTTACATAATTCCAGGCAATTTTCCAGGCAGCGCAGGAATAATGCAAAAAAATGTGATTTAAAACCTCTAAAATGAGTCATCTTACGAATAGATGCAAATTTATGGCAAACTCAAATTTTCAGCTGGGAACACAAATTTTATTGTAGCTACTTCTTAACGTTGTTGCAATAATTGTGATTAAAGTTTCCTCTTAGCACCTGTTCCCGAAATTCCCCCATCATATTACCCGCGATTTTATAACGCCCCACAACATAGATACATGGCATGCCATTCTGTGTTGCTTTTCCCTGGCCAATGCCAAGCTCAAGGCTGTCCTTCCATACCACCTGGGTAAAGTGACCAGTGCCACCACTGAATCCGCCATCAGGAAATCTGTAACCAGGGTCGCATACCTCATCGTACCTTGTAAGGCATAAAGAAAACAAGTCTTCGTTAGAAAATGATGCTGATGTATATGTACAGTTACACTCTGCAGCCCCTCTGCGAATGTCTCAATGTATTTTACTTCTAGCGGTCTGTGCATGTGGCGCACTAGCTAATGCGAAGTCGCATGGACAATGCACTGCGTTTCTGTATACCCTTGCAGAAGGGCTGATAGACGTAATCTTGACCGTGTTAAAGAAATGGAAAATAATAGAAATGCTTCAGAACATACCACATCTTAGTCGCAGATTCTCCTGTCAGGGGAGTGCCGTTAGAAGAGCACGCGTATGCCAGATTCTCGCCGACCGAATCTCCTCTTTCTGCCCGAGAGGAATGCAGCAGCTGTCCCATATTTGCAATCTTCTGCGCATATGCCTTAGCTTGGTTTGAGAGATCTCGACTTAAGGACATGTCTGCAACTCCATGTATCTTGCGATATTTGTTGTGCGTCTTTAAAGCATCTTCTTCAAAATCTGAATCACCTATTTTGAAAGACATGAACAAATGTGTAATGACTATTACCCTTACACCACTCGATCACATGAATTCCGATTTCCAGGCACACTGTAGGTCCTAAAATAAATTGATTTTAAAGTACAGAATAAGGAAACGAATCACTAGATAAATAATGTGCGCTGAACACTTGAACAGTCTGAAAGATCGCACGAAAAATCATAACTTGAATTGAAAACAACTAAACGAGACGAACAAACATTGACATGCACAATCAGATGAATTTAAGGGCTTTTGTAAAGCTTGTGTCGCTTTTATTCTTGTCCAACCAGTTGTTCCACGACAATCATCAAATGAACCAGTCTGGTAATAATGGGCAGCTGAATGGCAGAGGTCATTCCTCGCTGCGTGTTGATGGCCTCCTATTTAGCTTTTTTTCCCATATTAGTTGGATAAAATGCACACATCATATCTAACTACAGTTAAGGAAGAATGAGGGAAATGGCAAATGCGTACCCTGTGGCTCGTTAGAATTGACGCTGCTTCCACCAAGGGCGCCTCCTCCACCAATCGATGGGCTAGGGGATGGGCTAGGTTGGGGAAGTGTTGGTCTATAGCTTGGCCGTCGTTCTGGCCTTGGTCTTCTAGGCCTTTGTCTCCATGCCGGTCTACTGGGACGTCTCAGGTTATATTGCCATCTCCAAGAATATCTTCTCCGACCATTCACTTCAGAGCCCCTTTCAGGGGTACCATCTAGTCTGTGCTCCACGTAATGGGTCGTTTTTCTACTGTTCAAAAGTGGAATACCCTTTGCCATCTTTAAAAAATAAACAATCTTCTGATTGCTGTTGTCGTGGTCATTTTCTTTATTTAGTTGGTTATTTGGCCTTTCTTCAGAAGTTTCTCTGGTGTCGTTTTTTATTCCCAAAACAGGCATTAGCTTCTGCCCTTCGCTTAATAATTTAGAATTGTCCGCTGCTGGCATAACGCTAGCTTCTTCTGGGGTTCCAACCTGAACTTCTTGTGGCTTATAGCCTAATCCACTAGGTCCTGGCGAGTTCTGTGAGCTTTCTATTGGTTGTTTACTTGTATCAGGCCTACTTTGGGCATCACCTGGCGATATTTCCACACTTTGCTCTTCTTGGTGTAAAGTTGCATCGTTGATAAACCTGTCTTCATGATCAAGTTTGGTATCGACTTTATTGGATGAAGGCATGTGATCTGACCTTTCCCTTTGCGTTGTTGAATCCATGTTGCTGCTACTCAAAGGCCTAACTCTGTTTGAGTCTGTGACGGGCGGCAATGCTTCAACTGACTGCTGTCTCTGTTCATTTTCTAATGACTCATTTTGATCTGACGTGTCGCTAGAGCCAGAATTAGTCTCAGTTGGATGAGCCGTGCTGCTTTGCAATGAGGCTACGGGCTGTTGTTCTTGGTTAAGGTTTGCACCGTTGTCTGAATCTGTTACGGTTACCCCGTTTGATGTATCTTGCTGCTTTTTTGCTTCCATTTGGCTGCTTCTCAAGGGAATCGTCTCTCCTGGCTCACTACCTGCCTCAGAACTTGATATAGATGCCTCGACTGGCTGTTGCTCTACGTTCTGTTGCAATTCCTCATTTTTTTGGCCAGACACCTCAGGATTACTTCCCTCCCGATCGGAAAGCGGCGACTGCTCCTCTTTATCACCTTGTCGTTGGTTTTCTGTGTGTTCTTGTGACTTGACTGAGCTGTCACTCGACGCAACGTTTGTACCAGTCCCAGGCGCAATGTTACTTTCTAGCGTCTCCTGTGTTTGAGGGGAGTCAGCTCCGTTTGCAAGAGTACTTTCATGATCCGACAGTTTCTCGAGTGCTCCTTTCTGTCCCATTGCCTCAGATTCGTCAGTTCTGCGGTCATTTGGTAATTCCTTATTTTGATGGCTAAAAGCTGTCGGACTGCTTTCTTCCCCGTATGGACGTGGAAACGATATCTCATTAGTAGCTCCATTTGGAATAGACGCTTGTCCGACTGAGTTGATTGAACTGGTGCTCGATTCTTCATTTTTATTACGGTTATGTTCAACACTGCTTTGTGATTCCTCCCGCTCCTGTTGTTGGATAGAATCATTGGTTGAGGTATCTTCGTGTTCCGGTGTGGCTTCCATTGCACTCGCCGGGAACACTTGTTGTGAGGTATCGTGCTGTGTTTCTATTTCATTGTGGTTAGTATTTGAAGCCTCAGGGTTGGTATGCGATCCTTCAACTAACTGTTCGCTCTGGTCTTTGGTCAATTCCTCATTACCATGACTTGACTCTACTGAGCTACTGTCCTCGCGAAATGGAAGTGAAGGCGGTGTTATTTTTGATGCATCATGTTCTTCTGATTTTTCAGCAGGAAATGTATTGTCAGGAATTGTAAGTGACGCATCTTTAGAACTTTGCATAGGACCTGCACGGTTACTTTCTTCTTGCGATGGTCCTGTCGTGATCTTGCGCGTGAGTTCTTGATCAAATGAACTTTCAATTATCTTATGGGGTCGTAGTTGACTAATAATGTTGTCTATTCGAGAATTCTCTTCATCTTGATTGGAACTCTGTAAGGGCATTGCCATGGATTCATTCTTTTTTTCAATCGGTATTTTCCTCGACTCAAGAGCGACGTGAGAGTTCTGATCCCCAGCAGTAGCGTGGTTATTCATAGTCAGTGGCCCACTTGCCCCTTCCGTTTGTGATTCTAACTGGTGCTCATGATTTTGATATAAAGGTTGCCGACCAAGTTGTTCGTACGTGGTGTCTACTTTGCCGTTTTCAGCGTCTATGGCAGCTGAAGTGGGGATGAATTCACTCTGTAACTGTATGTTTTTATTTCCCAGTTTAGAAACTTCTTCATTGGTCCCGAAGTCATTTGATAAAGCAGCAGAGGTCCCTGACTTTGTTTCAGATGGTCCCACACCTCTGGGAAGTTCGTCCATGCTTGATTGGTGTAATGAATTCCCTGGCCTCTCATATTCAGTAGGTCCAGTTAAAATATTTGAATGAAATCCGTGGTGTTGTTGCCTGTCAACGCGATATCCTTGCTTTTCTGGAAATCGTCCTTGATTATAAAGACTTGAACCTAACAGATTTGACTCCTCGTCGTAAGATTTGGCATTAATTTTATCGGAAAGTTTGTTTTTTAATTGCTGTTCCCCAGCAAACGGACCACCAGTATCTGCGTTACCAGCAAAATTCTCCTGCGTTTTACCTGTTACCAAGATTTGGTGCACTTGTTCCACAGGACGATCACTAGGTGGATTCTCAGCGGATTTCTCTCTATGTTGATAATGGTTATTTGCTTCTTCGTAATTACCAGATAAAGAGGTCGCTTTGAGATGTTTCATTTGCGACAAACCTCCTGATAGTTCATGTATTTGTGTGTATTTTGAATTTTCGTATCTTTCACTTTTTGAGTTGTAGGGGGATGCATTCGAAGAAGATTGTTGATATTCATCGTTGTTCTCAGTATTTTCCTGTACTTCTTTTCCAACCTCACTTGATGGAGATGCTTCAAAGTGCTGATTTCCCTTCGGTTTCTTGTTAACAGCAATTCCCACTACACCCTCCGGTGTGTGCTCTTCTCTTTGAATTTCAACGCCTTCTTCCTGCTTGGTGTGGTCATTGCTCCTATCGGCTTGCAGCTTGGTAAAACCTGTACCCTTGTTTCGGTCATGCTCTTGGGTCCTGTCAGGCTCTGAAACCGGTGTACCGTTCAAGAGCGGAGCCCCGGTAAATAGTGCCTCGGTGTAGCTATAACCCTCATCCGATGGATGTCCTTCCGAAGATGTTTGCAGCGTTGCCGCGAGATCAGTACCTAGTTTATGATGGTGATGATGATGATGGTTTTCTTTTAAAGGCCCGCCGTTTAGTTTGTCTGATTCGCCTCTGAGCTTAGATGTGAGAATCATCCCCAGCCCCTTGTGATTATGCTTATCCTCGATGGGGCTTCCCATAAGTAGTACATAGTGAGACTTCTGTCTCGGTATAGACTCCTTTTTGCTGTGCTTCTTCTTTATAGACTTAGAGAGTGTATCTTTCGCTGCAAGTGTAAGTGAATTCGAAATTACAATTCGTTAAGAATTTTAAAAATTAAAACTTAACGCTGACGCAAATTAAGGGGAAAAGATCGCAAGATCCTTTTCTGCGAGTTTGCAAACTAACGATGCATTTCAACTAAGTAAACATTTGGACACTATAGATAGCTTGATAATGGCAGTCAATTTTACAGACGATGCCTAATTGGTTTTTACGCTCTTTGCTAGCCACCAACCCATTTTCTTATTTTCACAAGAGGAAGTAACTTTTCACTTATTTCCTTTATAAACTTACCAAGAACGAGGGCCATAAGCGCGAACGCAAGTTTCAGCCTAAACGTCATGGTACTTTTGAGTACTAACTGCAAGGAATTAAACTGTGAGTAAATTGCTGTTAGAACGATTTCGTCGCATACAAATTAAACAGAATCAGAAAACACGGCTCTGGAACATTCCTACTCAAAGCTAATTCTTCTGAACTCACCGTATAACGCAAATGAGAGACAAATGTAGATTAGCGAGTTATCATGGAGATGTTGCCTTTTTCAGCTGTGTCACCTGAAGTGCCTCAAGCTGTGAACTTCAGTTTTGGTGAAAAACAAGTTCTATTTTCTTATTTCTTGCGTTTGTTTCCGTTAGACACGACACCTAAAATTGACGGCAAAAGAAAAACAAAAGCTATCAGCGAAATTTTTCACGGTAGCTTCCTCTACGTGTATTACTTCATGTTTTGTTGAATTTCAAAACAGGTAAGGTCACAAAACTCAAGCACTACCATTAACCTTGACAGCTTGACAATCTTGCTCTTTTACGACAGGGCACTATCAGGGCGCGTTTCAGTTACATTTTTTGTAACAAAGGACCAAACCTTCCATGAGAAGTGAATGTCCCTGGCTTGAAAATCAAGATGAAAATATAAAGCGATTTGATGAAGGAAAAAAAAACTTCCTTTAAAGGATTCTCCCATGACACGACGACATCATTGCTACACGTCTACCCGACGTTTTCAGCTTGACATTACGTGCACGTGTAACCAATCGCGGCAACTCTCTTCAGTTTCATGGCTTCGCTGCACTTGTAATCCTCGACAACACTAAACCATCATATTCAGGGTTTAAATGAATGAAATTAGTTCGTTGGGTTTTGGCTTCAAAAGTTAGTTAATGCTTGAACTACTAATTCCATTTCGATAAGTTAAATTATGTTAGCCGTTTGGATCGACGAGACAAAACACGAATCCGGCGATGTCCATAATATTCGCTTTGATTTTAAAAATAATTTATATTTACAAGAATAAAATAGCCAAAAAAATAAAAATCAAACGTTTTCAACACTAGTGCATCATTCTTCAGGGCTAGATGACTTACTGTCGAAAACGTTCGGTTTTTAGTCTTTTACTTTTTTAGCACGTATCGTTTAATGACCGCCACTTAAGGACGTTCGCGCGAAAATTTTCCAATATTGATTTTGTTTCCTGAGACTTTTACCATTTAAAGTTCATGAGTTAGTTATGTTGGAAATGTAAAAAAATGTGGGGTCACCGACTTCGTTTAGGAGAGAACAAGCCCGAAAGAACACCTTAAATCTGAAAAATCGGGCTTCGTTAGCGAATAAGGCCACAATGTCTGTAAGCCCAAAAATAATGTAATTAGACCTTTGAAGTGAAATGTTCTCTGCCAAATATTGTTTAAGGGGACCTATTAAGTGAATTTAGTCAACTGGCGAGGTTCCTTAAATAACAAGTTCGTATTTAGCGACCATAGTTTCACCCGCCTTGCAGCCGCAAGATGGCAGGATTCGCTGTCCTGTGGACAGAAATCTCGAATTTGTTTTGGACAATGCGGAGATAATTGTGAGTAAAATCTGTTTCTGCAAAAAAAGTAGGGGTCACCGAACGTTCAAGATGGTTAATCCAGGCAAAGCTCCAGTAATGGCCATCCGCCCTACGATTTGTTCATTTTATTACTTAGCGCGCACGCTCATGCATGACGTGGCATGAATTTGCGTGCGCAGTAAGGATGCGCAGAAACAATAAGCGCGAACTTCCTTGAAGAAATTCGTATCCATTCTCTTTTACGACAATGGTGCAGTCGATGCCTCATGAACTGATTAAAACTATGATAGAAATAGGACAGAGGTGAATGAAAGTCAACCTTACCTATCCCGCACTGCAGACACGTCTTAATTAACAGGCATCACGGGGGATTGCAATTAGAGAAACGTTGCTTGAGCTTACCATGGCAACATACTGGGTTCAACAACAGACAACAGGCTTCCACGATTTAAAAGGCTTTTCTGACCACTTATAGCATTCTATATTTTTTATTGCCAATAGTTCCTCATCTGCATGATCCAGCAATCATTTAAATACGTTAGGTTGAGTTCATGGCCCTGTTTAATGTCTTCCAAGCTTAGAACCACTAAAATATTGAAATCAGGCCACATGGACTGGAAGAGAGCAGGTTGCCATGGTAACGGAAATTGATAAAGCTGCGGGTGCGTTGCATTTCGAAATATTAGCCTGCCAAGTTGCAGTGGTGTCTGCCGCAAGTTGACGAAGATAGCGCTATTTATATACTTGATGTAATATTTGGTTGAGTGTATGATGTCATCATTCATCTCATTTGCATATTTTAGTCATTTTCAAACTTCAAGATCTCCGGACCAATGCAGATATTTGTAAACGGTTAACGGCGTCTTAAATCTTTCGCAGAATTCTATGCGATTAACCTAAAAAAATTAAGGGGTAAAAATTTGATCATAAGAGCATTTTAAGGTTGTTGTGATATCTAAAGAGGATTGATTGTTTTCAACTGGAGATCCCTGATGGACTTTGAGATCGGGAATTAGTGGCATGTTCATGTTGCTGGGATTTACCTTAAGCGTGACCAGAGGTTCATTGTGTTACGTACATGTCTCTGAAATGAAGTGTTACTATACAACGCAGAATGTGGGTGCCAGTCTAAGTTTTTTCTCTCCTTCTCTCAGGTCATTTTAACATCGGTTTCTGGATACCATAAACTTGAATTTAAAAGAGCCCGGGCTAGTGAAGCTGTCGGTGAAAGATAAACTACATACAATGTTCCGCAGTCTTACAATACAAACAAAATATAAGGCCTGCAAGGTGCTGGTCATACAGTTCCGGACAGTGAGATGCGGTAATCTGGTAGCCTTGTAACCCCGTTGTTACCCCGTTTCCTTGACACCTTGGACCTTCGAGACTTTGCTACTTTGTCTTCTTGTTTCCTTGCTACCTTGTTTCTTTGCTGCCTCCTTATACCTCGTTCACCGTTGTTAAAATTTCTTGCCTCTAGATGAAGCGTGGCAAAAAATTCTCCTTGATGGGTCAAGGCGGGATCATGAATCCATGCCACAAGTCCCCCTTAGAGCACACTTCAAAAGCTTCATAGTCGAAATATCAGATTTAGAAAATGATGCAATTCAAGTAAGCACTTGCCCGCAAATAACAACTGCATGACGCATATTATTATTTTGTTATTTTATTCCGGCTCTATTACATCATTCTGAATTGAAAATTCCACTGTTCAATATGACGTTTCAAATCTTCAGGCTTTTGAGCTTTTTCCGTACGTAAGAATCAGCTGAAATTCAAAATACAAAAAAGGTAAACGCATTGACTATCATAATAAAATCATAATACTTTCGGAACTCCTTTACTCTCTTACTTAGCTGCTGATGTAGCTGTTTATCCAGTTTGTAAACTTGCTGACTTTAGCGTTGACAGAGTAATGTCCTGGATGACAACCACCTGAACCCCAGCTGACCACACCCTGTAAGAACCATCTGCCTCTAGAATCCTTGCAGACTATTGGTCCACCGCTGTCGGTGTTACACGTGCTGATGGGGCTGGAGCCACCATGACCCGTACAAAACATGGCGCTGGTCACAGGAATACCAGAATCTTTGTTGTCGTCCTCGCATTCTGATTGGCTAACTGTGGGAAGCATGGCTTGTTTAAGAGTGTCAGCTTGACTGTTCCAGTCTTCAGGGATTGTCAAGCCCCACCCTGCGAAAACAAAAACAACAAAAGCGATTTGCGGTATACTGCTAACAGAACACTCTGACCGTTAGTACAATTGGCACTACGGCAATAGAGTAGGACAAATTTAATGACCCATACTTCCACTATGAGACCAGTCTCCTGTATCGAAACACAGTTAGAATGAAATGAAATCTCAAGCGCCTAGAATTTAGCTGGAGTAAGAGAAAATCCAATGGCTTGTCACACTCTCATTAAATGATGAGTTGTTTATCAAATTAAAGTAATATTTACCAGTAGCATAGCACTTCTGTCCAGCAGGAATGTTATAGCCTTGATAAGGAAGGCAAACCAAGCCCACTTGACGATTCAAAATGGCGGGACGGTTGAGCTTGATCAATGCTAAGAAACAAAGATGTAGAATAGTATTGAAAAACGCGTTCTGCATAATCAAGAGAGCTCTTGTTCTAAAATGTCGCTTTCAATTCTGAAAGAAGAAAGAAGAGTCGATAGACAATAGCAGGTTTTTTTCGACG
>Ga0126343_10000771_pt1 | contig 13427 bp, 10 predicted proteins | sample Cyp2metagenome_FD_92531 | JGI IMG/M metagenome (GOLD analysis project Ga0126343, IMG submission 92531) | Coral microbial communities from Lord Howe Island, Old Settlement Bay, Australia - Cyphastrea 2 metagenome | ecosystem: Host-associated > Invertebrates > Cnidaria > Coral ... | reverse complement strand
TTTAGGTGGCTTTTTACCACCGATTGATAGAGTGAACATTTCAATTTCCGTCTAACTGTATCATGCATTACAAAAGTAAAACAAATATTACGTCATGTTCCGGGTAGTTAAAAAAGCACAGCAGCAACTGCACATCAGTTTAAAAATGCACATTTTATTTACTCGAGAGATGCTTTCATGGCAGTCAGCATTCTTTCAACATTTTATCGACTGTGTGCACCCATGTATTCTCAATGGATACAGTTTGTATTTCATTTCGAGCGTGACAGCGATTGAACTGTGACTGAAACACAAACAACCAGTTAAGGCGGGGGTAAACATGAAAGCCGTATTTTGGCTGGGTATTACGTTCTTAAAGCAAATATCTCGTTGACGTTTCAAGCAATCAAGAATCTCTCTGCTCATCTCACATATCTATGTTTAAGGCCGGTTTGTAAATTTTTGGGTGATTTTTAGGTATCTTTGGAGATAAAGAGTTATTCTCAAAGAATTAGTAAAATTTATGGAAAATGAAATTTTGAAGATTTTGGTGTTGTTTTAAAATTAGAATTTGGAATTAAAAATTGGTAGGTACACACCAACGGGAGCAGAGTCTCTGCAGAGTCCCACCCTCACCACTCTAAAAGTTAGATTATTAAATCAATGACCAGAAGACTTGTATTAAGAACGCAAGTCTTGATTTGATTTTCATTTTCAGAAGCCGATTCTTGTTTTAAGATAGAGATGTATTGTTCTAGGGCAATGCTTAAAATTAGTTATGATGATCTTAATTCAAGTGTTATGATTCTCGTTTATGACTTCATTTTAAGGGCCAGGTTATTGATTCCAGTAAACCAAATTAATCATATATTTTAATCCTTTTTAATCAATGTATGTTAAGACAAAAACATCTTATGAACGAAAGTATGAACTCAACAGTTTATTACACAGAGTTACTACTGACATGTACTTTTCATTGAACTGAATGAAACACCTCAAAGGGTTGGGGTGGCCATACAATAATATTGTAATAATAATTATTACAATATTATTGTATGGCCACCAATTATTATTAGTAACATTTCAAAAAACCAGCAACTTAAAAATTTAACTTGACTAAAGGCAATTTCTAGCCACAACTTATAATCTCAACTAATATAGAGGGAGGTGTAACATTGTAAATGTTTCAAAGCCAAGCAAGTGGGTTCTCTTTTATAACGATGTATAAGTTGTCTCTAAACTTGTGTGAATGACACACAAATGGAAACTCAAGGTCCTTTTGCTTAATAACCTCAAAGCCTTGTGGAAGATCAGGTTCCTCAACCTGAAAAGCATTTAGGTTTTCATCATAGTGAGAGGTTACCATGACATGAAGGGCAAAGAAAACTCCAAAATTTACAATAAACCAAATATTTGCTATCCTTCCAAAGTTTGGCAACCCATTCTGACTACCAAAGTTTAGAAAAGAATCATTGTCAGGCTTATAGAGAGTTCCAAGGATTTGAACAGAACCTAGTGAATAAATCTCTGTGACGTCACAGAGACTGCCCACTCCAGTAAATCTCTCTACATTTCTTACTACTGTCTCCTTGTCTTCACCATAAAGTACCTTGGCTGAACCAAATGCCATTTCTTTTCTAAAGATGGGACCATGGTCTTCTTTACTAACATTAATATAGTCAGCGCACAGTGAAAACTGATATCTCCTTGACAAGGACAATGGTAGGTTCTTGAAATTTTTTATGATTTTTGCTTGATCTTTAAAATATGCATGCTTAGCTTCAAAACGCATACACCAAGAACGGACAAGAGGCCCAAATTTGAGAGTCAAAGAGGGTAAGTGAATTAAGTAATGCTGTTTGGGTGTAATGTTGCACATGTTTCCAAAGAGGGATTTAAATAACTGAAGATGCTCTTTAATGGCCCGTTTCAAGTAAACAATAGTTGTCAGGGAAATCTTATGGGCCAAACAAAGAGACATAATTTCAATAATAGAAATTAAGCATTTCCATTGGTCAGTAGTAGTATCAACAAATTCAGCCAAAATGAAGGGCAATACAGTTGATAACAACCACATCTGAGAAGCACTCTGTCCAAGATTTGTGGAAGCTGTTTTTTTCAAGTCTCTTTCTAGGATAAAGGAGGGCTTATTCTTGCTGTTAGAGTATCCATAACAAAACTGCTGAATTCTATTGTTTAAATCTGATAATCCAAAAGCTTTGATGTCAGTTATGTAATAGTTCAGTAATAGCTTAATTTCATAGGCTAGAACTCCCTCCAAAAAAATATGCATTATGTCTTCAACCAGCTGTTCACAGGGGTCAAAGTAGGGTGCCTCCAGTAACTTGGTTCTTACGTTAATTCCGTAATGTTTAGAGTAAAATCCCTTAAGATATTCTGAAGCTGCATTTTCAATTCGTAACAACTGATGCAAGTGGCTATCCATGCTCCGTAGCTGAAAGTCCTCTTCCATAAAAAGGCACTGCATGTCTTCAAAGTTTGCCATGCAGTGACGACATTTTCTTCTTGCTCCTCCCACACCTTCCTTAAACCCACCAGCCTTATTGCTGGCAGGAGTGTCGGCCAGGAATGCAAAGATGCCTCCCCTAAGATTAAGAAGGCCAATAGGTAGAGAAAAAGTGTACCCCCTATCAGAGCCAATCATTTTCATTTCCTCCACTAATGGTCCCATTACCTTATTAAACCCATACTTTGGATTTGACAGGTGTTCAGTTTTACATACAGCAAAAAGATGAATAGACTTTAGTGCTGATCTGTATTCAGGGGGCAAATTTGCAATTTGATAATAAAAAAAACTCAACTTGTGATTCTTATTAGTAAGGGGATTGATGAAATTAACATCATCATAATACAATAAAAGGATAAGAGCACTGTCATCATTTGAGAACAATTCATGATTTTGAAAGAAAGTGCCATCACAGAAGTCTTCCAGTATACTTGGATCAGCACTTTTCTCTGGTGCAGCCAATACTATGTCCAGCAGTTTCGAACATCCCAGCTGTACTTGGATTGTTTTGAGTACTGAAATATAGTAAAAAGCATCCTCCACCTCCACGATCCTCATTTTTTTGCCCCTTCGTACAGATTCACGATGTTTGCCAAAGACATACTTCACTGGTTCCTAGAATGTTATGATAATATAAATAAGCACTAAATGAAAGCTACAAATTCTATAGAAGTTGAAAGTCACTGAGGTAATTTATTAGACAGCTACATGTAAATGGCAATGAAAGAATTTGTTAACTATGATTACTGCTGTTCTCAGTGTTAGCCTACATGTAGTTAAAATAATTGCTGTACCCGTGAAGAATGTAATGTTACTTACAATTTTGTCTAAACCACAGTAGTTGCTTCTGTTACTGAATGTTTCACTTAATGGAGTCTTCAACACTTCCACTTTCTGAGCTGTGTCATTAAAAACTCTTGCAATGTTCTCCAAATCCTCCTCATTTCCAATGTCTGCATTTTGTAGAATGTCTCCAACATTTCTCTTAACACTTGCTAACATCTGTTGCATAAAATGGCCAGTTGCAACAGCAATGTTTTGGACAGCTTTTCCTGTAAGACGGTTCTCTCCTCTAATTTTGCAAAGAAATTTTCTGGTAAGAACGTCTAAAGACTCGTCATTGTCACAGTTACTATCATTGGAAACAGTTGATTGGCGACCATAATCATCCAATCCTGTGTAAGATCCAGGTGGTGCAGTTGTCACTCCCTCATCTTCGCTTTCTTCAATTTCGCTGTGACTTTCATGGGAAACTCCCCCTTGGGATCCTGGTAAGTAGATAACACAGACAAAATTTCTGGTCAGCTATCAGACCATTTTGGGGATTGGATATGGCTTAAAAACAAGAGGTAGATCCAGACCCTGAGCTAGAGGGGGAGGCGAAGGGTTTTTCTTTGTGCTTCTGCTTGCCCTGTCAGCTCTTCTTTCTTTGTTTTTTTTTTTTTCATCCAAATATAAGAAGAGGGCAGACCCCCTGCAGGGCCCTCCACTAGATCAATCACCAAGTACAAATCAGGGGCTGAAGTCAGGGGCGTAACCAGGATTTTTCAAAGGGGGGGGGGGTTCACACAGAACCAAAACGAGGTTACTCGCCAGATTTTCATGTCGTTTTTACCACCTGTTGTGGGTTGTTTGCTTAAAACATGGCTTACAAAGGGGGGTCACAGGCACCCCCGGACCCCCTGGCTATGCTCCTGGAAGTAAAATTTTGCAGTCAAGATAAACCTCTGACTTTTTTAATGAACTTATTCAGCGCAATGTGTGACGACATAAATGCATGGCCGCGCATAAAAACGACTGGAATTTAGCCAAACTAGTGTAACGTTTCTAAATTATCGTTTTTCAGTGACGGACGATACCGAATCAAGGCGAGTGTGTAAAATACTACCGAAACATGTACAGGTAGAGTGCTCTTACGGAGACGCGCGAAAGAGTTACAGTAAGTGACAAAGGAGAACGTTTTGGGTCACGTGGCTTGAGGCTAAGCCGTCAAATGGAAAGGCAAACGCACGTGAGCACATTCCTTCGTGCGGTCTGTGGCTCAGTTCTTCCAGCCTGAGTTTTTCCCACGCGCTTGTTCTGATGATCAGTCGTCGATCTTTCGCTCTGATTGTTACTTAGTAGCAACATGATGCAGATAAAAGTTTTTTTATAACATCTCTTTTCCTGAAGATCGATGTGAAGTGATAACGACGGATGAGAATTGATAATGAGGTGGCGAATTGCGATAATCTTATCGCAGGAACATGAAGGAATGTGATCACGTGCGCTTACCTAGTTGCGTCAGTGTTAGACCACGTGGGCTTCATTTAAACGCGTTTCTCGACAACGGCAACTGTTTCGCGGAATTCGCGCGTCTCTGAAAAAATAGTCTACTTCGGTAGTAATCAGGTACACCTACCATCAAGTAAAATAGGTTCCCCTTCAGCGTCGTTCGGACTTGCGCAGGATAAGAACTGCCGATGCACTGCCCGCACATGTTTGGCGAAGGAGTTCACTTTGGTGTATGTCTTCGTACATCCGTCGATTTGACAACGAATATTGAAATTTCTCTCCTCGTGACAACGATAATGTTCAGAATTGTAGTGCGTGAGAAGTGACGAAAGCAGCAAAGCCGAAAAACCCGCGCAAAAGAGACATCGCCAAGCCATCTTTGAAACACGTGAGCTTTAACCATCCCATGTGACTCGAAAAAGGCGCGAATGTGAGAGGAGAACAAAAGACAAGTAACCGCGCCTCCTTGCCGTTTTCTTGCCAAGATGGCGTTGAGAACGTTGGGCTCTAAGAGTGTCGAGTCCCTGGCTGGATTCTTAACGCAGAAAGGATTTAGCGATGAAGTAGTCAATTGCTTAGAAGGTATGGTGCTAGCCTTTTTGGTTTCTTGTATTTTTTTGAGATTTTAGGTCGAATTAGTTCTTTTTTCGCGCCATTTTATGAGGGCTGCACTTCAATGTGACACAAAGTCGTGCACCACCATTCCAGTGTAATACCTGTAGGAAACAAGCATCTTTAAGTTGTGGAATATTCGCTTTGTTGATCTTACTGTGTTGAGACTCATTCTTGGCGGAAAATGTTACCTTTTTCATGTAAATAACTGTGTTTTGGGTACAGTTCCTTCTGGGGTTGATCATTTACGCGGGAAAACCATTTCAAGGTGGCTCCTTGGTATAAGTGACTGACACTGAAAGAACTAGAACTAGTGAGTTTCCCAAGGAACCCTAGTTATCTTTTCTTGTAACCTAAGATTCACCAGCAAAGGTTGCCAAAGTGGTTGTCCTTCTTTGTTGGCTATTATATTGCAGAAAAGAGGGTCGCACAGGGGGGTCTTTGGCACGGTTTATGAACAGAAAAAAATGCAACAACCTGTTTTAACACTGCAAAAAGTGAATGGGTAACTCAAGGCTCCATAATGCAAATTGCATTCCTAAGTCACTCCTAATAGATGACTATATGGAGGACTTCTGTCACACAATCACATAGAATAGAGTTGTAAAATCATGAATATAGGTTGATAATTGAAGTTCTTCACCTGTCATGCAAAGCCTTTGGGTCACAAGTCACAAAGAATAACAAGAATAACTTCCTAAATTCATGTTTCATGGAAAACAGAATCCGCTAATCAAGCATGGCAAGAATCCCCCTGTATGACTGTCAGAAAACATATCTCTAGACCATTGTCATGGCAACAAACATCTTTAGAAATGACAATTGTATATTCCCTTATTATTTTCAAGATGATATTAACCTCTATTTACAATGATTTTGACTAACATTTAAGAGGGGAAGGTGTTAGGGATATTACATAGCAGCCCATTAAGGCTGAATTGCAGAATAGAAATTAAGCATCTGCATTAGCCAGTGGCAATATCATCAATCTCAGCCAAATTGAAGTGGAAAGAGTTGACACTTCCCAATATTGCATGGATTCCCAATTCTTTTAGTTTTTGGCCAGTGCAAGTAAGTCCATAAGGTGAAAGAAAGTTCTTTTACAGTACCTCAAAATGTGTGATAAAAAAACACAATGAAATGAGAGAAAATCCACCATTACCTTTTTTGTTTTACTAAGTCATAAAATATTTAAAAAACTGTTTTCATGTGTGGGCATGCAGATTTCTAAAATGTGTACACATGAGGAACACATCTAGCACGCATGCAGTCCCCCATCTATAGGGAGCCACCTTACCTGCCAAAATTTTTTCAGCTACCTCAAGTCATAGTGGCAGAGGGTACACCTATTAAACAATCATGGGCATGGAGGGATGTGCAGAAAGTGGTTTTGTTTCTCAGCAGAAACAATGCTTAGGGCTTATTACTAAGTCCTTATTTGTGTTATTGCAGAAAACGGTGTGGATGGCGCTACGCTTGTGAAGTTCACTCGAGAAGATTTGAAGGACATATTTCCTACAAACTTTCTTTGGAGAAAGAAAATTTGGGATTATCTAGAAGATATAGTAAGAATTCACTTTTCATAACTACTTTTATCTATACAGTATTTTATAAATCTGGCTCAACCAATGTTGTCATTAATTGCAGTATAAACCATATTTTTATTAACTGTGACTACATAGAACAAAGCCTAAGGTAACACTTGTATTTCATGTTTTACATTACAGAGGAATGAAGACTGCCACATTTTCATAGATACTCCATCTCCAAATTGTACCAAATCACCTACCCCATTAGTTGCATCAGAAATGAGGGATAAAGCATCATCTTCAGATTCGGAGAGATCCTCATCTTCATTCTCTGGTACACAAAATGTACAGTCATCTGCATTTAGAATGAGGTATACACCATCGTCTTCCGATTCAGAAAGATCTCCATCTCCATTCTCGAGCACACAACAAGCACAGTCATCTGTATTAAGGGTAGTGTATTCACCACCACCTTCAGGTTCAGAAGGCTCTGCATCTCCTTTGTTGGGCACACAACATGCACAGTCATCTGCCTGCAGGATAAGGCATTCACCACCATCGACAGGTTCAGATAGATGTCTGTCTCCATTGTTGACCACTCCAGATGAGATGATGAAGTTGCAAAAGGATGGGTCACAATCAAGCTCTGGTACTGAGCCAACAGTAGACATTGAGGAGGATTACAAATTTCATGTTTCTGCAGATTTAAAGAAATGTAGCCTGGAGGGCAAATACCCGGGAGAAAATGTTTTGCGGCGTTTCATCAGAGATGCTGCTGCTAGTCTTCAGGCAGTGGCTGGCGAGAACATCAGTCAATCTGATTTTGTTTTAGCAGCAGTAAAGATTTGCCACAACGTTCCGGTGTTAAAGGACCCAAGACCAGCAAGTTTTCCCTCTACACTAAAATTTCCATACTGGGTAATTGTTCTTTATTTCACTTATTATTGAAACCTTGTATTGAGTGCATTCTTAAAATTATTCTCTGTATGGTTAGAACATGTCATGCTATTTTTTTTTCTATCATGAAAGTGAGTCTTAAGGACAAAGACAAACCTCAAAATGGCAATATAGAAGATATACCTATATCACTCCTGAACAGGAAATATATATTTATTCTGATGGTTTCTAAATTAAAAAGCGAAGCAATCAGCCATTTGCTACCCTCAAGCGTCACTCTCAATGACCTGTAGCGTGCAATTTTTTCAAGTTTTAATAATTGTTGTATATGTGCATCCCTAAACCAATGAGGCTGTCTTCATCGTTTCCTCTGAAACTGCTAGTTAGAGTGTTTGTGCCATTAGTTACCCAATTTGAAATTCTGATCCATAGATAATGATCATAATAGCCCATGTTTGACACATAAGAATTCTACCACGACTCCAAGGCTTTAGGGTCCAACTTTTTTATTCCATTTGGTTTCTTTGCATGCAATTCTCTTGTTGGGATTTAGAGAAAAAGGAATCTTAAAAAATTTGCAATTTTCACCATGTACACTGTAGCCTTGGTCATGTTAGAATTTTGATCTGTGGTACATGGGTTTTTGAGCACAAATTTGAGTTTGAGGTGGCTTACTACAGTTTTTCCGAGACGCACGCTACGATTGACATCAAGAAGTAACAAAAAACACTTCAGCACTTGGAATGCGTTAAGTCACTGATATAATTATGTAGCAATAGTTTCAAACTCCATTCAAACATGTATTTTAAGCCTAGGGCCAAAAAAATATGGCAAAAAAAGGTTGATAAACATCAGGTAAAAGAGCCCTTATTTACTCCTGCTTTATCGCACGCGATACCTGGCGTCATGTGAGCGTGTGCTTAAATAAAGGGCATGCGCAATTCAATTCTCGTCCAAGGTTGTAAAAGCCTATGTTTGATCGAGGATTGCTCAAAAACCTACCATACAACCTATGACAAATTTTTCACAGTTGATTTGTTGGGGTAAATCATGTTTAAAGGCAAAATTTTTAAAAAAATCTGTAAGACAGATTTTGAGCTATTTCTGATTTCACAGTTTCTTAGTTTGTGAAAAACCTGTCTTACAGAGTTTTATTTTACTTTGCATGAATGTTAAATCAGACCCAATTTCTTAATCCTGAAATTTTGGTATGGGGTCATACGGGTAGATTTTGAGAAAAACGTGACTTAACCTACTAGTACCAAGTCTCTTGTTGGGTACCCGGTCGCTCATTTTGGCTGTTTGTCTATGTTTAATTGTTCAAATTTCACATGGAATGGTAAAAGACTTGAGCAAACAGTAAATAGTGAAGGGAAAAATATCTTGGAACCTTTTTCAAAAGAGTTTAAAGTTTTGCTCTTATACTCCATCAAAACTGAAGTAAGCCACCTTAAATTGGTTTAGCATACATTAAGCAATGTGTTTTATGTCTAATATTGTTCACATGTACGGGTATTTTAAATATTTTACCCCACAAGTTTGTCCACAATAACCCATTATATGTGATTTATCTTCCAAAGAAGATTAATACATTAGTCCCCCATGTTAAAGCTTTGAATCATCATTGGGAGGGCAAAATTCAGTTATTGGCACTTTTCTCTCCCCAGAGTACAGTCCTTGCCCATTTGAAGCGACGTGTACAGAATGTCAAAGGATACGAGAAGAAGAAAACCAAAAGATCGGGTCTTGAAAACAAAGGTTGTGAATTTGGGGATAAGGAAGTGGAGGAACTTCATGCACAGTTACTAAAAGAAGTCCAAAGCAAGAAGAAAAATTATGCTGCTATCAAGGAAATCCAGGAAAACAGCTTTGAAATCAGAAGAAGAGACATACATGAGAAGACATCAGACAAGTGTGTTGTTGGTGACATTGCTGCTGACTACCCATTTTTTCAAATACATGAGTGCATTGTAAGTATCACCATTTCCGACCTTTACTGAGGGGTTAAAGTGCAACGTAAGATGTTAACTCTAAATTATCCTGTTAGAGATCTTCTGTCATCTTGAATGTACAGTACAAGGTTTCCAATGCATTGTTTGAGTACACTGCAATAATTCAAAAGTATGTGGCTTATGGGTTGACTCATTACTTGAGATAATTATGAAGAAGATTAATGCTTCATTCTTTATAAGGAGAATGCTCAGAAAGGAACCGGTTGCAGATTATTTTATTAGTAAGAGCACTGATTTTGGAACTTTATATTTATTAGGTAGAATGTGATGAGAACTACTTATTTTCTTAAGTTGTTAATGTAAATGCAATTGTTTGGTAGGGGAAAAAATGAATTAGAGGCATACATGTACCTCCATTATTGGGTTGTGATACCTTCAAACAAATTCTTCTGTCATCTCATTCTCAGGAAGAAGATTGACTTGCATTTATTTTGGTTACATGTGTATAGTGTATTGTTCTTTTAATTACTCGCGAGTAACACGGCAGGCCTTGTTCCATGTAATGTGTTTCAGCTGTTAAATGAGTTGGAACTCTTTGTGAAATTGAAAGATGGAGACTCTTCAACTGTGAGTGGCTTTCAAGAAAACTGGAAAAGTGTGTCAGTCAAAGTAAAGAACTGGCTTCAAAGTTCTGAGTTCATCCCAGATGATCAGGAACTTACACCTGGTATGCTATATGTACAAATTAGTTGTTTCTTTGTTTGACTGTTTTGTACAGGAGTCTCTCTGTTCAAGACCAAACCAAAGCTTGAGAAACCAAAGAAACTGGTGGTACAGGATGTATCACAAGATAATTTGATTTTATCAAGTGGGTTGATTATGTGAATTGGCCACTTTAAAGAGATTCAAAAGCCAACGTTTTGAGCTTTAGCCCTTCGTCAATTTGCTCTGACAAAAGCTGGAAACATCAACTTTTGAATTTCTTAACTGTGGCCAATTCACATTATCAACCCAGTTGTTAAAACCAAATTATCTTAATTGTTATACACTTGGATTCAGTGTAAGCAGTAGGTTGTTAGTATGAAGTCTTAAGCCTTTGAGAAGATTAATCTGAAGAGTTATTCTGATAGTTATCCCGAGGCTTTCACGTCTGTTTCAATTCAAAAGAAAGATTTGTCTGTTTCTTTTATTTTGTGCTAGATGAAGTCTGTGGATCTTTCCTTGAACATGTCACTTCCCTTGAAAAAGTGTGCTCAGTTCCAATGCTGAACGTTTTTCCTCAGGTATGGCAAGAATTATAATAATTTTAGACATACAGTGATTGGAGTAATTTTTTGTAATATCAATACAAAAGTCATGTACATGATCCAACATACAGATATGGGAATAAAGTTCTTTTCCCTTCACTTTAAGTTAGTTTCAGCAAGCCACAGGTCTGGAGCAGGTCATGTGAGTGTAATAATTTGGAATCAATGAAATCTGTAATGTTTTCATAGATTTATTTGTGACCTGCTGTTTATCCAGGTCTTGTCAACTCCAAAATGAAAGACTTCTAAATAACAAATAAATATCAAGAATTGCTCTTCCAGAGTGAACTGGAATATTGTAAGAGATTTTATGCGAAAAAAAAGCAATTGTTTCAGATACCAGAAATTCCTGAACAGGTTATTAATTTTGGTTTTTCTGAAAAAAAAAGAGGGTTAATTATAAGGTTATCAGTAACAGAAATCACCTGTGAACTTGACATTGCTCTTGGAAATCGTGTGCGTAACCTACAGATTGTTCACTAATCCCCGGCCGATTAATGACTGTCAGTTGCGTGGTTCATAGAATTAACAACTGTAGGCTTGTAGCCAGTGAGAAGACAGATTGTGACAATGTGTAATAATCTTGTTTATCCATTACAGGTGAAATCAAGTGTTGATGACGTTATAAAGAAACAAAGCAAAACAACACAGCCCACCCTGTGGTGTTCATTGGATGAAGAGGGACTCTTAGATCAGGCCTTTGTTGTTGTGGACAAAGCAATTTTCATTGAAGTTTCTGATGTCACTTACTTAAATGCTCTCTTAACTTTAATGGGGGTATACTATACCTTCAATTTAAGCTATGACAAGAGACAGGAGTTAGTGTATCAGTTCATAGAAGAATTTGTATTAGGACTACGTCCGTCAAAGAAGTCCGTTAAATATCGTACTATGTGCATGTTGGTGTTACCAGATAACTGAAGTAATGTAAAACTTGAAATTATTATGGGATTTACTGAGATATTCTGAGTGCATGATGAAGAATGCATACTGGCCAAAAATCAATGTCTTGCAATTTCGGGATGAGATATTGGCCCCTTAATGCTTCAGTGACTCCATACAAATCCTTTTAATTTTGTCTTGGTTCTAAACCATTTGGAGTCACTGGAGCATTAAGAGGCCAATATCTCATCCCCAAATTGCAATAAGACATTGATTTGTGGCCAGTATGCATTCTTCATCGTGTAGTTTCAGAATACCTCAGTAAATCCAGTAATTTTTGTGACATCACATTAGTACTCTATGGAGAATGGCACTTTAGTTGACACAATTACTGTTGTTTTGATGGGATGCTATACCCATAATGTTAAGTGACTATGGGATCAGATTTTTCTTATAAATAAAGCTGGCTCTGGTTGTTCAAAAGGTGGATATACGCTATCCACTAGTTAAAACACTACCCCTCGGATAGCGTGGTTTATTTTGTTTGTACTTATCTACTAGATAGTGATTTATCCGATGGATAGCATTATCTAGCCTTTGAACAACCGGGCCCAGATCTCCAAATCTTTGTATTGATATTTTGCTTTCTGTTAATGACAGAATTTGGGTTTCAGTTTGTAGAAAAGTTTATCTTAGGATTTTTTTATGCATAAACAAGTCTAAACAATATGTGCAATGAGCACCAGTAGTTCTTGTTAATTTAGAAAAATGTGTTTGTGTAAATGTAAGTAGGCTTGAATTATGTTGTGATGGTAACAATAGATCAGAGACAAAGCCAATGTTGAAGATTCCCTTACTATGCTGTTATTTTATTAAACTTCACTCTGGGTACAAAAGGTTCAGAGCTATGATTATTGTGATTACTACTGTAAATATAGTTTTTTCCCCTGTGGTTTGAATTGATTTTAAATCCATTTTTCCTATTTTGGCCAGCTTAATGTTGTGCACAGTATTTACTTGTTTCGTGGCGGTATTTAAAAACTGCTAAACTTAATTTCAGTCCAAATTTCCTTAATTCAAGTATTCTTCTACTTCCTAATTATGCTGGTTTTAAGAATGGTTTCACTTGTTTTAAGTTTCCAAAGTATTGTTTTACATTGTAAAACAAGTTTCTTTTATACTTGCCAGAGGACATTAAAACAAGAATTCTTTGACTTGTTTTAATAATCCCACTTTTAGAGTGCACCGGTCCACCCGCACGAGGAGCCTCCAACACCTCTCCGATACGACTCAATTTAAATAAGAGATGAAAATCTCTTTGCCTCCCTTTTGGAAGGCATTTCTTAGGCCCTGTCCACACGTATACGGATATTTCGAATCCGCAACTTTTTCGTTGCGGATTCAAAAATTTCTCCGTCCACACGTAGCGTATTCAAATCGTATTCGCCCGTCCACACGTATCCGATGG
>Ga0126343_10000770_pt1 | contig 13440 bp, 3 predicted proteins | sample Cyp2metagenome_FD_92531 | JGI IMG/M metagenome (GOLD analysis project Ga0126343, IMG submission 92531) | Coral microbial communities from Lord Howe Island, Old Settlement Bay, Australia - Cyphastrea 2 metagenome | ecosystem: Host-associated > Invertebrates > Cnidaria > Coral ... | reverse complement strand
TTTAGCATTATATTATAAATTCAAATGTAACTTCAAATTAATTCTACTTTCAACTGAAGATGGTCGTTGCACGACCGAAACATGTCTTGTAAATTCAAATGTGTCGTTATCTTTATAAAAACTTTTTTGTTAATGCTTTATTCTTACATTTCAGGAGAAAAGCACAAAACCCACACGAGACTCAGCACTACACAGAAGTGAGACACCAATCCTTGCCGCAGAGAGAAAGATATTTAAAGAGAAACGTGAAAGTAGAAAGCAACCTGTGTATGTGCCAGATAGAATAAACAGGAAAAGCACTTACAGGAAGGATTTTGTAGACTACAAGAAACAGTCAAAGAACACACAGAAGAGTAAACCCAAGCGACAGCAAAGCCCACATAAAATAGTTGGTGGAAAGAAAGGAGGTAACAGTCTACTGTATTGGTGTTCTCAGTACTGAACTGGAACTAGCTTGCAATGGACTGTCCTCCGTCATGCACCTCGGGTATATCACATTGATCGTATTGGCCACTCTATTTCTATGGCATGGTGTATAATGCTTATGCAATGGCTCTCTTGCGGGCTATTCTATCACATACCATGTGATAGCATTGTGCCCTGCCGTAGAGAATAGAGTAGCCGACTCAAGCAATACGGCATACATGTGGCGCATGATGGAAAGGCTGGAAGTACAAACATACATGTATGATGTGGTTGATTACAATCCTACAAGTATTTTTGCCTCATGCGATTGGTCTAAACGTGTCAGGTAACCAAATATTCTTCAGCCTAAACTGGGGAAAATCCAAGGATATTCTCAAAGCTCACAGTTTTCCTTGAGTTATGCTCTTGGAAAACTGTTCACTTCTCAGAACAGATAATGTTTGCGGCCAAATGTCAAGGCACATTTTGGCACCAAATGGAGACTACTGTTCATATACACAACAGCTTTCTTGTATTCTTGTGGGCTGTATTTTATGTGGCATTGTATAAAGGATGGTATTCTTTAACTTTCGTTCTCATTCAATTTTCTGGAACATTCCAACAGGAATAAGTCCAGACCGCCTTCCTCCTGCAGGCATTCGTCGTGCTACAAGTATTGGTGACGCAAGACTTCTGAAACCCTCAGACGACTCACAGTACCTGAGATCACCAGAGCCCGAACAAAAGTAATTTTCTCCCCAATTTTTACTCTACTATGTAGGTGCTTGTTTGGCATGTATAGCCCAACATGGTTGGTGCATTTGACTTGTGACTAGGAGGTTCATATTTCCTCAATCCTTAATTATGTTTTGTTCTCAAGCAAGAGCCTAATAGTATATATTCTTATTGTACCTGTCATCATCTAGGAGTGTAAATAAGAATCTAATTTATTTAGGATTTTATTACAGACAGAAGATTGTACCTACCCAATACCTTTGTATTGCCAATCCCTTACATGTTCAAATGTCTTATTTAGTTTTGCTTTATTTTCACATGAACATTTATCTCAGGTTTGTTATCATCTCACAAATGCGATGTCACTATTTTGCATTATCAGGGTTTTCAACTCAGAATATTCAAGCCGCTTTACCCAACCAACAAAGTTCAAATATGTCGATGGATTGTGGATTGAAACTCCAGTGAATGCTGAGCCAACCTATAATGTAATGGTTAGTATTTAATTACCCTGGGTAATAGAATAGGACAGTAACAGAAAGCCGGTTCATCAGTTCTGTTATTACTCCTTATCTCCTAAAATAAATAAATTCTTGCTTTCAATTTCATTTTTAGGACGAAAAGAAGAGAACATCGGATTGGTATAATGAGGTCTGTCTTCTTCCTTTTGTATTCAAATAAGTTAAGAGATGAATTCAAAGTCTGAAACCTGAGTCTGATTGCGCCTTCTATTATTACAGGTAATACAGCGTCGGAATGACGCCTACGGCCACGCCCATCACGCGCGAGGAACACACTTCTCGCGCGAGCGTCTCGACGACATGAACAGAGAACAGGCCGAACGCGAGAGTTCTCGCTCCGAGTCTCAACGCTCTCTTTCTCCAGCCGAGGAAAGAAGCAGAGATCCAAGAGGACAACACCCATCCCGAACAAGAAGCGAATCACCTCCGAGACGACGCGAAGCTTGGACCGAAGGCCATTCGCGCTCTCCGAGAGAATCCGGGGATAGGCAAGCAGGTTCTGGAACAGAGGCGACTTCCGATGATGAAGACATGGTTCTTGAGCGGGGCAGATCGCCGACCCCGGAGTTACGTGAGGCGAGACACTCCAGGCGGCATCACCTCGATGTGACAACTAATCTCTTGAACGATAGCTTTGAGAAGTCGCTGTCGCTTTCTAAGAAAAAGAAACCCTCTCCCTCGCGGACATATAGCAAAGCCGGCCATAATGGACCTGGTGCTCCTCCGAGAGAAGAAAAGGACTTTCGTCCGTCCAGTCCAGCCTCGAGTGTGGGTTTAGGGGATGACGCACGCTCGTATACTCCTCCCCGTCAGGTGATCCCTCGCAAAGTAGAAATCTCCCCTCCAGACCACCCTCATGTCAGCCCACCTGCTAGCGTCGGGGGTAGTGAAGGGGTACGAGATGATGACGTGTTGTCGGTGTCTGCCATGTCAAGTCGAGCGTCAACTGCTTCCGAGACGCTCGAACGCGCGAGAAAACGAAGAGACGAATTTTGGAAACGAGAGAACGCCTCTAAATAGGACAAAAAAGTAGATGTAACCTACTCTAGCTTTGTAAATAATCCTGTGTCATCCTCTGTCAAATTAGATATTTTATTTAGCAGTAGTTTTTTGGATTTTTAACAATTCTGTTTTCTATTTGTGTACCGGCAAATCCGGCGAAAAATTCAAATCATATTAATCTATCCTCTTTAATCGGAAAAATGTTTTCTAAAAAAATAATAATAATAAATAATAATAAAGACTCATTTTTTACTGTCGCGGAAGATATCGCTTGTAAAATTTATATGCTTTCATTGTGAACGCAAACAATTTTATTGGACGATAGCACATTTTTGTAATCTTTTATTGTGACTTTTGAAGTAAAACAAGACAATCCAAACAGCTCTTTTTAAACACGTGACGTGACGCGTGTAGTGTTGTCCACCACTGTGTTAATTGTGTTTTAAGATTAATGAGACTAACAAGGATTAAAGCAAAGGGTTGTTTCGTGAACTCTCTGTTTTGTATTTTGTCTTTATTTAGCCGAAACAGAAATTAAGAATATTAGTTTCCATTAAAATTAAACTTGGACGGTTAACCAACTTTCTGCACAGCACGAAAAAGCAAAAAACAGTGGTACTATATAGTGTTGAGGCACATAAATTGAACAGCAAACAAAAATGTCTGCGTTGCGGATCAATTCATTCGACTGAACAAAGGGTTTAACTCTTCACTAAACCAACAAAGTACAATTTCTTAAAGGACGTACCCTTGAGAGAATTGATCTAAACACAAGGAACTAATCTTTCACGACTAATTGAATACCGATTTCATGCAGTTTTAGTTGGTGAATACAAGAAATGGAAACTAACCGATCGGATGCAACTCGAAAGAATGAAATTATCAGCTTCAAAATTGCCGCACCTTTTCCAAACGAATATTAGTGTGAACGCAACATCTGGAGAAAGAGTTTTTAACACAGGTAGATGATGTTTGTCGAGTGCATGACAAATCTGCTGAAAGCCCTTCCTAAATATGCTAGTGAGAAGCGGAACCCTCACGAATTACACGTACAAAACGACCTTGCAGGATTTAATTGGTTTTCCCTTCGACGATTGTACATCTATTTAGCGTTTTTCTCTCCTGACGCTTCTCACTCGACAGGGTTGAACTGAAAAAGTTTAACTGTGTAGGACTTCAAAAGATTTCAGCGATTCTTTGTCTCGATGATGTATATGATGAAATCTTCAACAGGTGAATGCCAACTGGAAAAACTCCCGGTGATTTCAAGGTCTCTGGGTGAGAAACGTGAATTAACTGGAGAGTATAAAAAATCCAGGAAGGTAGGGTCCAATCTTGGCGATTGTAAGGAGACGAGAATTTCAATGCCACTCAATTGTTTTGCAATTTGCTCTAACGTTTTGAACCCAATCATACATTGAATCCAGCCGGAACGCTGTGGTTACTTCTTTACAGCAACCTCCGCCAGTCGCGCCCATGACGACAACGTTTAGAGAGAGTTATCGTGGACTGTATGGCCCGGCCGCTCCAAGTACGAAGTAAGTTTGAAACAAGGTGGAGTATACAGCCGTAAACGCGATGAAAAATTCAGTTAAATCTCTGCAACTCATGGGGTGTTTCAGAAAAATTATAAAACTAAAACTGAACCGTTGAACTGTTTTAAACTATGTAATTAGGTCTTTTAGGAGGGGTATTAGTCCCAAGATAGCGGCATCTTGCATTTTACAGCGCACATTTGCGCGAGCAAGTTGCCAAAATCAATTCTAGTCTGCCTTGATGTCGGAGTAGATCGCGTCAAAAAAATGCAGAACTCCTCTCAACAAAACAGCCGTATTGGTGTCGAAAGATTAATTCGGCGCGGCTTCGTTTGAATTTTTATTTTTAAATATTTTCCCAACTAACTTATTAACATGTATGTGGCTCGTAACACAGAAAGTGACGTATCAATGGTCTGATACAATTCCAGCCAAGTTACTACACATTTATTTCTCGTAGACGCAAAGAAGCCCCACCAGATCCTTACAGGCTGGGTTCGTCGTCTTACAGCATCGATTTTTGCCCTAAACCGCTATGGAGGCGCACCCCGCCAAGAATTCGACAGGGCAATATTCTCAATTCGTACCCTGGTAATGCTCTGTACCCCTACAAATTACCAGAAGAGGTGGGCAATGTTAAGGGTATAACATTTAACCTGATTTTCCGGTCTTGAACTTACATAGCTATAATTTCCCAAAGATGTTGCCTGGACTCACGCAAAATCATTGTGTTAACATTTCATTTAAACTTAATTTAATATAGTGCACTGATATGGTCTGAAAAAGGTAAAGATTTTGACCACTTCGGTTTGAAATAAAGTTTGTTCTGCACACCCTGGTCTGGAGTCGGCTTTGCTTTTTGAAATTTCTAATTATTATTATTCGCAAATTGAGAAGTGAGATCTGGTCCTAAGTAATCCATTTCTTTTGTAACTAATCGTCACATAAGACTCAAACCTAGCAAGGTTTTCAGGGCCGGGCGCGCCAAACATTTCATCCTCTTTGTCACACGGGTGAAGGAAGGGGAGGACATAGAGCATCCACTATTTCGAACTATTGCCTTCCACTTCTGTCGGCCTTGAGAGTGCTGCACATCCCACTCAAACATTTTGACAGTTCCGCCGCCTTTTTGGAAGTCTGTTGACTCAATGGTTATTCAGGCTTATCTACAATCTGTGTTACATATCTGTTCACAGATAATCACTGTATGGAAGCCATTTGCAGTTCAGCAATCCAACAGTCACGAGACGGAAGACGAAATCCTAGCGCGGCTTCTCAGCAAGATGTACCAGACTTCATATGGACTGGACTTTACGAAATAACTCCCCGTGTTTCAAACTCGAGTGTGCATAAAAGTAGCAAAGCGTTATGGCGAATTAAGCCAAAAGGGGGAAAATATTGAATGGAAAATTGAAAATAAACTCACGTTTATTTTAAACCTCCTATCGCCCTTCAGAACTCCCTCATAAGGGTGAAGCGCAGTCTATCGTAAAAAAGAACCACCTATAAAGAGAAGACGGAAGAGACTCATTCCCAGCGCTAATTCCTTTTTTAAGAGGGAGAGAAGATTGGATACTAGTGCGCGGGGGAAGGCATCCCATCGAAGGAAGACGGAGAAAAAATTAGCTAACGCCCACCTGCAGTGTGCTATCTTTTATATTTATACAAAAATTTTATTGACATGAGTGACGCGTGAACCATTGTTCTACTGAGTTTATTTTTATCTGATGATAAAAATACATTTTAATATTTCAGTCGCATTGCGACATCTTTAAATTTCTACATTGCGTTTAGAGTAGAAAAATATCATTAACAAAAATTTACAAAACTCTTATGTTTTTTTTTTCGTTTGTGTCGTTCAATAATAAATCATTCCGAAAAGTTTCTAATATTCATTACTCTGTTCGGTTCCGGATGGGAATAGGACATTGCTACAAAGTAAAGACTAAGTCCACTATGTCAGCAGTTTTTGAAATGGAAACTCTTATAGATTCTTTGAAAGAAAGATTTTCAAACGTTTGCTACCGTTACGAAGATTTTCGTGGTTAAAATCAAGATAATTTTAGGTATACCCTGGTAATGCTGTTCTAATGATCTGTTAGATCTGATCCTGGTGATCCTGTGTTATCTTGAGTACCATCGATGATATCGTGGACTGTTTTGTTCTTGAGTTTTGCGTTGCGATTCAGCTGTGAAGGAAGTCAGCATAAAAATAAAAGAAAATGTCGTTATTATTGTTAACTTCGTACCAATCAAGCCACTTCATGTTAGGCGCGACTAGCAGAAGTAAGGGTAATTGTTTTACTCTTGTTGGTTGGTTTACGATCCGTGTGTAGAATCCGTTCTAATCCTTGCTTTCTGTGCATGCCAGACTTATCCTAAGAGACATCTCCATAATACGAACAACCCTATAAAAATTGCTATATTTTAGAGAGGAGGCCACATCAGCCTTAGCTGGTTTTCATGCGGGTCCTCTATCCTGGTCGAATTGAACCCGGAGAAAAACCCTCGGAGCAAGGACGAGAACCAACAACAAACTCAACCCGCATATGACACCGGGTCGGAATGGAACCCGGGCCACATTGGTGGGATCGAGGCGAGCGCTCTCACCACTGCGCAATCCCTGCTCCCATATATCAAGGACAGTTAACTTAGGCAGCGTCCACACTACGGTGACGAGAATTTGAAGACGCAGCTATATACTATGGCTAGGGCTAACCGTGCACGTTAATCCGTTGCGAAATTGAGCTGTTCGAAAACGCTCGAGGAATTTGAAAACACCGGCTTTTTATTTTCGTGGGGACGGAACTGAATATTTTAACCGGAGCTTTTCGAAACGATGGCATCACGAGTGGAGTGTGCAGGGAAAACATTTCTTCGAGTGAGACTTCCCGTTTTCAAATTCCTCTGCGTGGCGTGGTGTGGACAAGAGCTGAGTCGCAGCGAAACCAGAATTTTTATATAATCTCTTCCTCTTTAATACCGCCACCTCCATTATAGAGACACTCAGATTTGTTTTTTGGACCCAGTGGATTTTGTGTAGTGTGTGCATAGCTATATCCAGCCGTCTCACGCTCCTTCAGCAACTCAAAATCCCGGAACTTGTTACCAGTTGTATTGCAACAATTAGCTTTTTTTTGTTTCCCTACCTGTGGCATTCCTTCCAGACGACATGGACGGATTCCAAATCCACCTCACCTGTTGAAATAATTAATTCGTTATTATGATTTCCATAACGAGACAAACTTACGATTACGATCTTATCTCAATTTCCTCCAAAACGTGGAGGACGTAAGCCAGTGATGGGAACTCACGGACTCGCTTTTTTTCAGTTTTGGTTACGTGCGGCCAACAAAACATGCGGAATATTAACCCGTAGAAAACCTCGTTCGCAGGGCTTAGAAAAACCCAGGGTGACCAGGTTTCAGGTCGGCGTCTTCGCCTGTCACCTACTCCCATAAATTAAGCTTCATTTATACGCGTATTATAAAGTAAGCCGCAGTGAAGACGAATCACCCTTAGGCCAAGTGATTTTTTTGCTCGATATAGTGAAACTGACCCCGTTGGTTTAAAAAACATCAATCGATGGGTCAGTGTATGTTGATGGGTCCTGGTGGGTTGTACTGCCAGCGGAAAAAAAAATTGCCCGCTCGCATAAGAGGTGATGTACGTAATTTTAATTTCCATCCACAGTTACTTTTACAGACTTTGCTGGCACATTTTTGGCGCAATTTTGGACAACGTTTTCTCTGACTTGCTGAGGCTTCTTATAGCGAAGCCCTGAAGAACATCAAGATTTGATTTTATCTGTCGCTGCTGTCACACCTACAATTGAATTGAGGAAAACAGATCGACTACATGCTAAAATCCCAGGAGTACAGACTTACCCCATCCGGATAGTTATATGAGTTAACCATGTTTGGCTGAGGATTGTTGGTCCGATGACGTGAATATGGGATGACAAATGCTGTCGGGAATGGTTTCCTTTCTTGAAAGTGTTGTTGGTATGTGCTTGAACCGAATTTGTACTTGATGGGAGCATAATTGGCAGTAGAAACCCTGGAAAAGAAAATTTTGGCAAACTTTTATTTTTCGCTTCTTCTGGTCATCCACATTGAAACTAAAAAGAAGTAATTCATTTTACACTTTTGACATTTTCTAACAGGGCGAAAGAAAACACTTCACCGAGTTGGGAGCGGACGCCTCTTCAACAAACTCCTTCCCCCGGATCGCTTCGCTCGTGAGTCATATGTAATATTTCGAACCAGGATCTCCAGAGGAATCATGAATTCCAGTCACTAGCTCCTACCCTATACTTTCCTCCCTTCCCATTTTTTTTTTTGAACCAGGCCTCCCCTGTTTTCGGAATCTAGTATGGTCGTGCTCATGACAAGCTGATCAAGAAATTATCAACTTTGTATCAACAACAACGGCCCATCGACAATAACAAACGTATCATACAGGGGACGGCGCAGATCGACATACAAGAAACTCGCGTGTTTAGATTAAAAATTTTACGGAACTTTTTTGTTCACGATTTTCCTGATTCAATGTTTTAGCACGCTCGAGGATAGATTATGAGACTTGATGACCTGCTATTAGCTTCTACGCGATAACTTTCGGAACTTTTATTTCGTATGAAAATCTTACGAAAAAAATCCAAAAGCGTGACTTTTCTGCCGTTACTATGGCAACCGGCCATGTCGTCCTCGTATACACAGAAGAAAACGAACAATTTACCTGATTGGTAAAGGAGGTGGCAAGTATCTGCCCTCGAAATCGGCGTTGTATTTTGTGTTGTACATGTGACTGAAGGAAAAAGGCTTAAAAGCCGGCTGGTAGAGGGCCGAAAGTGAAGTTAGTCTCATACCAGATCTGTCTGCAGTCGGCGTTTGTCGGGCAGCATCTGAAATACGAAACAGAACAAACAAGTCATTGACTTCCCTTATCTTGTGCGCAATTAGATTGAGCGAATAAACATTAAATATGATATCATCCAAAAGTATATTTCTTTGCTGTACTCACTTGTTAATGGTCGTGATTCGCTGTGGCGAGTTGTGGTCGGGCGATCGTTTGTAGTCGGTGGACGCGCGGACTGCCGTGAAGATGGGTAATTTTCTGAAGTGTCTTTCATGTTGAGAACCTTTTTGTTTATCGCCTACTCCATATCGATTCTAATTGTAGCGAGCAGTTGTGAACGGTTTCGCTGATACACAGTAGAAAACAATGCGATTGACCCTAAATTCGTCCTCGATCTCCTCGGCAACCGGAGAATGCCTATGTTCAGTATGCTGAAATGCTATTGTCTAGCAATGCGTGATTATGATACTTATTTAAGGCATTGTCATGTCACGCAACACTGAACTAACTGGTGGTCACACAAAAGATCTGTTCCCTTGATCCTTGAAAACTTCACTTTTTCTCCCTTGTTCCCCAATAACAGACTCCGTTTGTTCCCTCAAATTTGTTGTCAAAGTTCCCTTAAATTGTATTGATGGTCCTTGCTCCTCATCTTAACCCAAAAATATCCCTTGTTTCTTTGAGATAAATGATGATGTTCCATTGGTCTTGTTCATCGAAACCCCTGGGAGATTATTTCACCATACATATGCAATAAAGACAATAAATACCTATTCTGAAAAAAGTGTCTTTCATTTGCTGTTATAATTTTTTTCTAGGTTTGGTATCCGCTTCTGACCTATTCCTTCTGTGCCTCTACGTACGTAACCTGCGATCAGGGAAGAAAAGAAGGGACGCCTGATGGCAGGTTACTACTTAACGGGGCGGTTCACGCCTGGTTACGTGACGCTTGAGATCCTGCCGGAGTACGAGTCTTCAGTGTCAGAGAACTATACCGAAGCAGATCAGAACTTCAGACCTGTTTATTTCGGAAAAAAAATAGGAAAAATAGGTTGACGAGGGCTGACGCGGACATCAGGGTGGTTAGGGTGGCCAGGATGGCAAGGATGGTGGGGGAAGCGAGGGTGACTGTGTTTGCCAGGGTTGCTAGGGAGGGAGGCAAACGTGGCGAAGTGGATTGACAGTTTGGCGAGGACGGGGTACATAATAATTGTCATAAACGAAGTACTTTCGTCTTTTGGCTTGTCGCGGTAGAGGGGAAACTGGTAACTAATGATTATATTTTCAGCCACTTTCAGTGCTAGGAACGTCAAAGATAAGCTTACTTGTTGGCTAGTGGCATTAATCGAAGAAGGTGAATATTTATGGGTCACAAATGCTCATCATTCTGCAGACCATCGGTGACGGTAAATGGTAGAAGATACCGAGTGGTTAAAGACCTTGGAGAGGGAGGTAAAAGATCGATTCTGTGCGATCTCATCTTTTTACTTACAACTTCAAGCTTACGTATAACTTTTTGAGGTTCCTGCTGCCGAAATCTAAAGTTGTCATGCTGAAACGGAACCGTTTTGTCCTCATAATGATGTATTTAGGGAATGATATTATAAAAAAATAAAACAGTTCGTAGGCATTAAATTCACTTTGGACACCGCTCCAGGTGTTATTAACAGGAAGCGGTGTAGTAAAGGAAGTCCGTCCTGCTACTCATTTGACGTTGACACTAACCCCCAAAATAATTATTATGTCATTGTGGTTAATGATTGATCAATATGTATCTCTTCCATTTTGAATATTTGAACTAGAATGTTAATTGGCTAAAACCAGTGAAAGCAAAATATGTGCAAGAACTATATAATATAAATATCATAAGTGGGATTATACATGTACAACACTTAGGCCCCGTCCACACTAATCCGTTTTCAAACGAAAACGGAGCTGTTTTGCTCCGTTTTCAAAAATATTTGCGTCCACACTTATCGTTTTCGTATCGTTTTCGCCTGTCCACAATACAACACAGTATCCCTTTGAAAACTCTGTTATACCCTCAGTGTGCATACTCAAACGAACTTGATGCATGTGCATTTCAATATATCGGCCCGGGAAATTAGCACCATTCTCGATTCTTTGTCGGCGCCCAGTCGTGTCTATTTGAATGACATCACCGTTTTCAGATAGCGTCGTTTTCACCGTCCACACTAGAAAACAGCGTTTTCAAAAAGCATCGTTTTCAAATCGCTCCACTCTGGAGAGCGTTTTCGAATAACTCTGTTTTCGACGTTGTAGTGTGGACGATAGCTGTATCCAGAGCAAAACAGCTCCGTTTTCGTTTGAAAACGGATTAGTGTGGACGGAGCCTTAGAAACGCACAGAGTGGGCTTGTTAGTGAGGGGGGCATGAGGGTTTCACATTGTTGCAGTTTTGTATTATTTTTATTTTAGCTCACGGTATTACAGTTTTAGGTGAAGTAAAAGTGTCTGTGGTGGTAACACTCTTTATGACCTTTAGAACGGTCGCCATCCAATCATTTTGCAAGTGCGAGCCAAGTGTTTTGTTTTACAATGCATCAGGGTTCATTATATCAGCTTGGGTCTTGGGTCTTGCGGGATAAATCAGATGCAGTTTCTGGTTTTTTTTTGCATATTTCAGGGTGGTTTTGCAGTTTTCGGATCCCTGTTATGCCCTCCTCCTTGATATCCTTTTATCTTCCTCATCTGGTTGTTGATTGACCTCTTCCTGCACTAAATTCTCATCAAGGAAGTGTGTTAGATTATCCTTTGTCCTTTTCACCGTAGATTGTAACAAATAAAGTGATCTTTTAGCCAGGATGTATAAAATGCCTTGTCTATCTGGCTCTGATGTCAGAGATGCTCTGATGTCATTACGAGCATTCCTAATTGCTAATCAGTGTCTGAGTGTTCCATTTCAAAACATTCAAGGAAATCATAATATTGACCCAAGAGGTTTGTCATATTTAAAGGATGTGAGTTGTAGAAGGATGCCACCTAGGCAAATCTGTCTGCCATAATTTAGTAGCCTGGGTAGCAGGCATTCCCGTACGAAGTGAGTGCAATCGCCACACAAAGGAGTCATTTGGGTCACACGAAAAATGGGAAGAGAGCAAAAAAGTGGAAGGAAGGGGGTGGAGGAGAGAAAAGAAGGGAACTCTTGCCTGCAAACCCCTGGATTTTGAAAAACGCCCACTGGAGTTCATTTACTGATTTACAACTTTGTCACCAAGCTAAAATAACAATAGTGCTACATGTATCTACATACTCCTTTGGAGGGCAACAAGTCAAATGTTTGTCTCGAATACCAGCTTTTCCTATGGTTTAACTCTGACCATTCATTTGCTTGACGGTCACTTCATTCTCTTGCTGCCAAAGAAATTTTAACTGTTGAATTATAAAACCAACCGGAAATCGGAATCCTTTGTTTGAAAATTGTCAGCGCTAGTAATTAAATTCGCTTTCGCAAGGAAAACAACAACCAGTTTCCCGGCTTCTTAAATTCGTTCTTTTGTTTTCTGGACATGAAAAACGACTCAGTAAAGCTAAGCGAGGTTGCCATATAAGACTATCAAAGTCCACTGGTTTCTGTTGGATCTTCCTGTACGATCGCTAATTAAAACAGCAGCTGAAAAGCTTTGGCTTATGACATATGCGAGTCACCCAGGAGTTATTACTGGAATCATTCAAGCGAATTTGATAGATTTGTCAATCATGATGACCACGCCGCACCAATCAGGAGCCCCGTTTGTAGGTGAACAGGTTTTTCAAAATCCATGTGTTTACGGGCAAGCGTTCCCTTTTTTCCTCTACCCCACCCCCTTCCTTCCACCATTTGCTCTCACCCCATTTTTCGCGCGTCCTGAATTTTGTTCACTTCATATGGGAACGCCTGCTACGCAGGCTATAATTTAGATGGTGCAATGATCCCAGGTTGTTTTGTTTTCCTTCAAATCCTGATTACAATTCTACTGATGGAATTTCTTACTAGATTCTTTTGTTGTAAGCGCTTGTAGGGTGCTTGTAGGGTGCTTTACAAAATTTGTAATACTTCATTTTATTATCTTCATAATATTAAGCGAATAAGAAAACATTTAGCGCGTAACTCCACGGAGACCTTAATTCATGCGTTTGTGTCGAGCCGATTAGATTACTGCAACAGCTTACTTTATGGACTGCCACAGGCACAAATTGATAAGATACAAAGACTTCAGAATGCAGCTGCTAATTTTCAAGCAACTGAAGTTCAGCCATATCACACCAGTCTTACATCAGCTTCACTGGCTTCCAATTAAGTACCGTATTGAATTCAAAATTCTGCTCTTTACTTTTAAAGCTATTCACGGCATGGTACCTGATTACATCTGTAAATTGGTC
>Ga0126343_10000769_pt1 | contig 13441 bp, 12 predicted proteins | sample Cyp2metagenome_FD_92531 | JGI IMG/M metagenome (GOLD analysis project Ga0126343, IMG submission 92531) | Coral microbial communities from Lord Howe Island, Old Settlement Bay, Australia - Cyphastrea 2 metagenome | ecosystem: Host-associated > Invertebrates > Cnidaria > Coral ... | reverse complement strand
GTTTTGCATCAGAGGCTTTGTTATTTGACCAATATTAAGCGATAGTTCACTTGACGCGGTACAGCTTCACACATGATTCCAAAAATCCCACACTTTCTTGGGGTCTTAAAATAGATCGGTCCCAGCTGCATAGGGTTGCTTGGAAAGTGCACTTGTTGTGCATAGTCAAAAGAGTAGTGCATAGTGCCATTGAATGAACATGGTTCATGGATTTCGTTAGTGTCCGTTTTGCCAAAGAGGGTCACATTTATAGATTTCAACTATGATCTGTATTCTGAATAAATATTTCCCAGTTGGGAAGAAAACATGGCTAGCTTGTGCTTTCTCTTTGTCTGTTGGTTTGTTATCTCGAGGTAATCATAATACAGAATAATCTTTAGACTATGCGGGTCAACAAAGAAGAGTTCATGTTGATCTAGTATACTTCCATCAGTGAAATCACACTGCAAGCTAGAGTAAAGGTCCTCCTTTCTAGGTTTAATAACCATGTCCAATATTATTTGATTGTTGAGCAGCAATTCAAGAGAAGCTAAAAGTGACACGTAATAAAAGTTTTCTGGGGATTCCATGACTCTTCTTCTCCCATTTCTCAGCTGCCTCCACTCTCATCTGGTTCCCAGCTTAATTTCTTTAGGTGAGATGTTTAGCAAACATCTACCCAAATCAACCCAATCAGCCAGTTCATTTGAACCATGCTCCCATAGCAACGGGAGAGCATTTCAGTTCAAGCTTGGTGTTACGGTCAATGTCGGGGTCATAAAGGATTTTATATATCAGATTTTTGCTTTGAGAATTTGATGCTCTTGGAAGCGATATAGCCACTTCATGGACCCTCTCTGTTGCTTTTGAGCTGATCATAGCCTCCTCCTTAATTTTCAAACAGAATTGGTTTAAAATTTCCAGATATGACAGTGGCCTGCTCTCGGGATCCTCTGCTAGATCACTTACATGGCTGCCTTCATCTTCACATTGGTTTTCTTGGGAGAAAAAAATTTCATGAGATTCATCATCATCAAATCAAATCAAATCGACTTTAGTGAACACCCCCGAAAAGGGTTTTTCAGTGAACAGTACAATAGAATAATGATAAAAAATGTACATATATGTACAGTAACCTGTATAAAACTGAGTTAAAACTATTTTTGTTTTAAAACCTTGTCCAACATCCTTGACTTTAAATTTTTCTTGAAATTTGTGAGGTCTTTACACAGTTTTGGTTCTTTATCTAAAAATAACAACGGGAAGTGCGTCTGACAGCATTGAGTTTATGCGAACTACCTGAGATCTGTGAGATAGGTAGCTACAAAACCATGTTTATGCATCATGGGACAAGTAAATTTCGGGCATAATGAGAGAAGATGAATCCTGAAAATCTGCAAAAAAACGAAAGAACATTGTATTTAATTAGTGTATCATGATTAAAGCCAGAAGGATTAACTGTGGGAGAACCAGTCAACACTGTCGAGAAAGACTGCCTTGTACTTAAATTTTTTCATGATCGCATTGCTTGTTCAGAGATTTTCAAGGTAAACTGCAGATCAGTATTATTACATTTAATGAGTACCAGACTAGTTTAGCTTGTGACAGTTATTTATGGTGCCCTCTTGCCATTTTTCATCAAATATTTAGAAATATCATATTTCTTTAACTTTGTTTGATGGGCATATAAACCAACGTCACTGTTTTTGCTTCAATTTGCCATGGTTAAAACAAGGTACTAGATAGCTCACGCACCATACTTTTTGGTCTTCTTCTCAAAGTGGCACTATGACAAAAATCTCAACTTTCCTAACTAAACCATGTTAATGTAAATATGTTGGGTCGAGTTCATGGCATTATTTAATGTTTATCAACCTGAAAATCTCTTAAGATTTGAAATTAGGTTACAACAGACTGGAAGGAGTGGCTTGCTATGGGAACTTGCCATTAGAATTTATAATGATGTCATCAGCAGTCTCATTTGCATATTTCACATATTTTTCAAATTCAAATATCTCTAAAACCAAAGCAGATATTCTAAACAGCAAGCAGCGTTTTTGATTCTTTCTAACGATTTTTAAGCGATTATCCTAAAATTCTAGGGGTACAAATTTTATCATAGTATCACTGCTCTATCAGCCACCTGCAGGTAACATGTCCGTTCGATTGTGACAGCTGACCAACAGGGTTAATCACCGACAGCCAAAAATGAGAGCAATTGTTCATTAAATGAATAAATTACCTGTTTCATCAGCATCAGTACCACTGCTTTCTTGAGTTTTGTCACTCGCACTGTCATATGTGCATTTTAATAACATGGGGTGACTTGTGCGAACTTGCTTTGTCAGTGAATTTGTTGATGTGTAGACCACCATAGAAGAGCATCCAACCATTCAAGAAGAGTTTGAGAAGCTGTGCTTGCTGCACATTCTAGGGCTCAAAGATACAAGGTCAGCAAAGAACAAGAACATACATGGAGATTTTCTCCAGCAGCTACACAAAACGCAAGGGGGCTTCTATGAGACAAGGTTGCCGTGGAAAGAAGATCACGTGCCACTCCCAGATAACAAGAATTTGTCAGTGGCTCGACTGAACAGTCCAATCAGGAAGCTTAAGAGAATGGGGAAGCTAGAGGACTATGATCGGATAATGCAGGAGCAAATGGCCACTGGAATTCTGGAGCCTGTACCCCCTTATCAAATGGGCGAGGTGGTGCACTACATTTCCCACCAGGCAGTCATCCGAGAGCAAGCCGAAACGACCAAGATGAGAATTGTCTACGATTGTTCATCAAGGGCCAAAGGCTTTCTCAATGATTGTTGGGAGATTGGCCCGCCACTACAGCCTCTCATGTTTGACATTTTTCTCCGGAACCGGATGCGGAAGAACTGCGTTACCGGAGACATTCAGAAGGCATTCCTCCAGGTTTGGGTACTCGAACAAGATAGAGATGCACAGCGAGTCCTATGGTACGACAACCTAACAGAAAGAAACATAGCAGAGTACCATTTACGCAAGTGATATTCGGAGCCAGGTCAAGTCCACACATCCTTGGGGCGACTCTCCAGAAGCACATTAAGGGTTACAAAGAAATGTTCAAGGCCACAGCCCAGACGCTTTTAGAAGAAACCTATGTTGATGACATACAGGGGGAGGCGATGTGGAAGAAGACACAGCTACATTTAAAGAAGAGGCTTCCAATGTTATGTCAGAGGGTGGTTTCACCCTACACAAATAGCACAGTAATGTGGAACAACTAAATTCAGTTGACAGAGTGACGGAAGGAGAAGAGATATACGCCAAGAGTCTGGTGGGAAACAGAGGAAACAGAGAAACTAAAATCCTGGGTGCACTGTGGAACAAGGCACACGACACACTCTTAGTATCAACTTCAAAATGTGCTTAAAGGCGGACAAGCCTCTAACAAAGAGGAAGATCCAATCGCTAACACTGCCAAGCTCATTTTTAGTGGTGTGCCTTCTGAAGTTACATTGGGAGACTGAGGTGCCTGCTGAGATTCAAAGAGAATGGAGATCGTGGACTAACAGCCTGCAGAAAACGCCAGCCTTGACCATATCATGCTGTGTTTTCAAGCAAAATCAAGCCCACTTTAAGATTCACGGTTTTGCGGATGCAAGCAAAGTCGCTGTTTGTCCTGTGTTGTACATTGTGCCAAATCAAGACTTGCCACCAGTAGACCAGAACTCACTTGCAGCCAAATCAAGAGTTGCACCAAAGGAAATGAGCATCCCGCGTCTGGAGTTTGTTGCCGCACACACATTGGAGAAACTTGAAAACAACGTAAGCGGCGCATTGGCGTCCTTTCCCATTGCAGCCTACAATAACTGGGTAGACAGCATTACAGTACTCTGTTGGCTGGGGAATTGTGGAGAATGGACAACTTTCGTTCGCAACCGAGTGAAGGTAATTGGCAAGCTAACAGAGTCGGGAACTTGGAGGTACATCCCTACAACAGAGAATCCCAGCGACCTTGGTACAAGAGGATCTGAGTCGAAAAAGCTCAGAGTTTTGGCTGAAGGGACCAAGCTGGCTATTGGACGAGTCCGCAAGACCTGAGCAACCTGCCATTTTGGAGACGGATGATTCTAAAGCGGAGAGACACAAGAAAGAAATGTTGCTACTGGATGAGGACAAGGTACATGGAACCGTCAAGGACTGGGCAGAAGGCCTGTTAAATAAATTCCCTTACTGGAAGTTACTGCGTGTAACGACATACGTAAATCAATTCGTAGATGGCTGCAAGAAATCTATACGGGTTGGACCAATCACCAAGTCTGAGATTGAGAAAGCAGAGCAAAAGTGGATGCAGATCACGCAAGAAACATGTGACATGAAAACTGACCTCGGACTGGCCAAAGATGAAGGTGGATTAATCAGGTGCAACGAAAGAATCAAAGGCTATACTCCTATCTTCATTCCGAGAGAATCAGCTCTAGCATGTCGCATCATCAAACACTGTCATGTACAAACCTTGCACGGCAGAGTGGTGGCAACCATGAACAAAGTGCAACAGAGGTATTGGGCTCCAAGACTGAGGTCCATGGTTAAGAGTGCTTGACGTGGCTGTAACTATTGCAAGAAATGCCGTGTGACAGTCCTAATCTACAGTTGCATGGGACCCCCGTTTTTATTATGGTTTTTAATATCTTCTTATCCTGTGAGAACAGAATGCCGTGTTTCATCGGAAGTCTATGGTGGGTTCTTTTACCAGGGAATTACTTTAATTGTTCAAATAAAGAGCTGTATGTCAAATTAGGTTTGTGGTTGTAACAGATTACTACAGCTTTTTAGGATTAAAAGGGCCACAAAAAGATTTTGAAGATTAGCACTACGAGAAAAAAAAAAGTGATTTTTACTTCTTCTGCATCAAGGCATAAAAAAGCCAGTTGTTGTGGCACATGATGTTAAGAAACAACCTGAACAACTGTAGTCCATGAGAAGAACCACTCATCCGATCTGCAAAATGCATTAACCGCCTAATGTAAATCTATGTTTGTGTTGACAAATGTAAATGGCCCTTCATCAGGGTAATTCGTCTCTGACAGTGACCAAGGGCTGATAGTGTCTCTGTGTGCTAGTGTTATCACGTAACCTGGTTGGCCAAGTTAATGGAATAATTGAAGGGGTGAGTGGTAAACCATGCTAAGTGACGATTTTAATGAAAAAAAATTGTCGCAAAAAGGCCTGCATTTTGGCATGTGGGCGTCGTTTCGTCTGAGAAACATTGCTCTGAAGTTTTTTTTCGCTGGGTTGCTCTTTGTTTTCGAGAATCAACGTATGCAAAAAACTTGACTTTTCCTGGCCGTGTCTTTGTCTTCACGTTTTTGTTGAAGAGGAAACAGGCAAACTGTTTACAGTGTACAAAGTCAAAATCAAATCCCAGAGCTTATAGAAGCAGAGATCTGGTAACAGATTGTTTACATCGGCTATTGTGACAAATTTCTGGGGGGGCAAGGGGGTGTCCAAGCAAAGTAGTCTTTTGATATTCTGGTAAATCAAGCTTTGATAGGAGGAGACTGGTTGAATTGGGTGCCTGCAAGAAGACTTCTATTGACAGTAACTGCCTGCTATTTAATTCAATTTCTATGGATTTGCCTACATGATATCACATAGGTTTCAATTGTGTTTAAAAGTTAATGCAGCTTGCCGAAAAGCATTGCATGTGTAAATGAGCATTTACAAATCAATTTACTGAATCAGTAGCTATTTTATCTGTATAACTTTTCTAAGTTTTTTAGTTAGGGAAATTGGTTCAGTACAGGGTTAACCTCGCGATTTCCCGTTTTCAGGATGTTTTTATATTTGTGTTGTACTTCCTGAATAAAATGTTATGTTATGTTAAAAAATTGCCACCCAAGCATGCACTTATGAATGTATGAGCTATTTGTACAAACACATTCCTCCCCTCCCCCTGGTTATTACATTTATAGTGTAGCATTTCAAAAAGTCAAGTAGTTAAGTTGTACGTATCAGTGATAAGTACTTACCACTATTTTCATTTCTCAGCACCTGTATATAAAAATGTACTGTTACTAAATAGTTATGCACTGTGATCACTTTCTTGAATTATGGAAAAACAGAAAAAAGGAATGAAGTAAGTTGAACTGGCTCAATAAACATAACTGAGACTCAGTATGAAGGGTGCAAATATATAAATCTTCACAAAAATGTGCAAATATGTAAATCTTTACAAAAAGGTTTAATACCTGGACCAAGCTGGGACTTTTGAATGAATTTGTTTTTACCCTGGAATTCATGTCAACATTTCCAGCCACAAAAGCAACTGCAAAATTATCATCAACTGTGATATATTCGAACATTCATTGTCATAACATTGTAAACTTCTCATATATCATTAAAAATGCATCATTGAATTAACTGTTTGTACACCATTAAAAGGATGTCCAGACAGAGAAATCGCTCGACTGTCTTCACTGTCGTCCCACTCTTGAAGAGGTTTTAATTTGCTAGTCTCAAGATGGAAGACTAGTTGGTGTAAAGACATTCCTTACCTTAAGAAATGCTTCCTCCTAATTTTGTGGGGAAGATTTTTTGTTTTTGGAGCTCACTGATTAAATTATCTTTTTTGAAAAGTTGTTTGGCTTAAAAAATACCAATGCCCTTAATATGTTTGAGGTATTCACATCCAGCAGCTAAACACATTGTAAGGAACTGCTCATTTCAATTAAGGAATTGTTCCAGAGGCTGATTCCTGCCCCCCAGCAGAGTCCCTAAATACATGTATGCATTAGTTAATTTTTCACTTTATTAACTTTTTGGTTTCATATATCATAGCTACACGTAAACAAAGTGTTTCTTGCCGTTCGCGCAATTTGCCTTGCATTGGTTTTTGTATTGTATAAGTTTTGAGTCATTAACACAAGTCCTTAGGAATGAAACTTGACTTAAAAATACTATTTCCCATTGATGAAAACCATGATTCGTAACTGTGAAAGAGAATCTCAATGTAACGCAAAGGTAAGTATGGCGTTCCGTTACGGAAAAAATCTTCAAAACACATTCAGACAATATTAAACGCGCACAAATAAAGTGAAACTCGTTTACATATCGAACTGCTTACATATATATCGAACTTCAACAAATATCAATCCAACCGTACAAAAATAAATCGAACCACATCCATGCAAAGCGAACTTCAACAAATATTAATAAAACTGTACAAATAAATCGAACTTACACAAATATAAATCGTTTTGACAAATAAATCAAACTTACACAAATATCAATCAAACCGGACAAAATAATATCAATCAGCTGCGTACATTATATATATCGAACGTACCATACAGAAATATATTAATTCCACTTTAATAGGCTGGTCGGCGGTTAGCAACAACGGGCAGGTAGGTACCTCCTATATGGTAATTGGGACCTTCCTGTCACTAGCGGGACGTGTTGTCTTGAGGTATGCGGTGTTGTTTTGAGGCAGGCTGATGACAAGTGCATAAATAGAGGGGCATACACGACTTTCATAAATGGCGGACCGCTCGGGCAGAGTGGTAACTAAAACATCAAATCGAGACTAGAAAGGCCTCAAGTGTATCAAACTTGGCCGCGACACCGTGAACTTCGGCAAATGTAGCTGTTGTCTCGGAAAATGATACACCAGGAGCCTCGCTATGGGGACGGAAACCAAGTGAATTGAAAAATGAAGAGCTTAAGTTTTGGTTACGGTGCAGAGGGGACCCTGCAAAAGGTCTGAAAACCAAAGCGGAGCTTGTGAAAGGGTGAGAATATTTACCAAGCGCTCTGTTTCTGTTTGTTTACGTTTGCCAACTTTTGACTTACCGCGGAGATTCTATAGTTTACAATCATTCTCAGATGACGGTCAAATAGTATTCCATGATGCAATTCTCTATTTAGATGACGCAACATCGAAGTTATCATGGATTCAGCGTGAAAAAACGTGGTTTTCTCCGCAGTCGATTTCTTGTTTTTATCGCAGTAAAAGGGAAGAAAAGTGTATTAATTCTTTGACACGATTAGAATGATTTGTGAGTGTTAAAGAGCACAGCCGTATTGTAATATTCTTGTCTTTGACTGTGCTATGTGACTATTCGCATCACGAGGTGTTCATTGACCCCTAACAAGGTCATGAATATTCGCTTTTCTTTGCACAGCACGACAGGCGAATTCACAACAAAGGGATAAAAGCTATTCTTCGTTAGTCCATGCTTTCCACGTAGCTTACATGTATTTCTCGACAGACCTACGAAGCACAAGTAAAACACTTCACTGCAGCAGCAAAATTCTCCTTTAGGAACGCGTAAGCTAACTCGGTACTCTTAAAACCAGAAGCCACGGAATCCATACAAGTGTGAAAGCACAACACGACTTCACCACCAAAGCGGCGTGGAGTAAATGATTAAGTCACGTACGCAGTGATAATATAAGACTAAACGAGATGCCTCATGGGATACTATTCGATCGTCGTCTGGATCATTCTGCTCTTTCCTTCAGGGTTGAACAGTACATAGAAACAGGGAGAGATAAAAATGTCGTGGATCCAGATCCGAGCGGGCTTTATACAAAGAGAAAACAGCAGCAACATGGATCACAAATACAAGGTGACAAAGCCACAAGTTCAGTCGATTATCCTAGAGATGGATGGAGTACTTCGCTAGCAAAATTACTGGTCTTTACCAGAGGGGAAATGAACGAGTACATCGTAAGATCTGGAAAAAACATCGGGAATAAAGATCACAACTCTGTGCCCACTACTCTTCGAAAAGTGAAGACATTTCTGGAAGACAAATACCTCCATGAAATATTGGCAGCCAGTGACCAGAAGTGCTTTTATTTTAAAGCTAAATGCTATCACAGCTTTCGAAAAAATGATCTGCCTCATCAACTAAAGCTTGCTCTGTGCATTGTAAAGGGGGACGTCCTAGATTCTGGCTGCACCTGCATTGCTGGCAAAGTGGGATTTTGCAACCACATTTCAGCCTTGATGCTCAAAGTCGGCAATTTTATTTTATTTGAATCGAAAACAACAAAGGATCTTCATGAAGAGAACGATGAAAATCCTGCTTTGGCGTGCACTTCGCAGCTTCAGAAATGGAATAAAAAGGGTGGTGGAGAAAACATTGTACCCCAGCCTGTAATGGAAGTAAATGTAAAAAAAAAAACAAAGCTGGATGATTCAAGCACATCATGTGGTGCTGTCAAGTGCCTTCTTTTTGAGGCAAGAAAGCAGCCAGAATATGATTAAAAGAGTGAACATCCTTTTAAGACGGAACTGGCAGAAATTGATTGCAACATGGGTTTTGCTCAAATGACTCGGGGAGAACACTCGGTGCCTGAATTTGCTGACACTAAATTTGGCAAAACTCCTGTTGGTTCCTATTTGAGTTATCGGCGTCATTCACCGAATCAAACTTTTCTGCGGAAGCTGATTTGACTGCTGTTCTCAGAAATAATAATGTCCTCACAAATGTTGCCAATTATCCTCGATTTCCTCTCTCCAATGATATTGATATGATTGTACCCCGAGCCCTGAGTGATGAAGAAAAATCACTTCTTGCAAATTTAACTGTTGACGAGGACAAAATTAATGCTATTGAAAGTAACATGCGTGATCAAGCAGGCTGCACTGAATGGAAAGAAGAGCGTCGATAAAGATTTACTGCTTCAAGTTTTCAAGTGATTGCAAAAAGGCAAAGGAATCATGCAAGTTTTGCGCAATCAATCATGCATCCCAAGCCCTTCACATCGAAGTATGTGGCACATCAAATATGAACCCATAGCTCTACAGGAGTATGAGAAGTATATGTTTAATAGGAAAACACCTGTTGCAGTTCTTAAAAGTGGCTTTGTCGTGTCCAAGGCTTCCCAGTACTTGGTGCCACCCCAGATGCTAAAATTGTTGATTTTGGATGTTCAGTGTGTTTTGGCTTAGCTGAGGTCAAGTGTCCACACACAAAATTTCATGTGATACCATTGGATGCTTGCTCCGATCCTACTTTTTTCATGGAGAAATCAGTGAAAATAAGTGCAGACTTGAGAGGGACCGTGCATACTATGCCCAGGTTCAAGGACAAATGGGCATCACCGGGGCGAAGTGGTGTGACTTTATTGTGTACACTAGTAAAGGTCTGTATGTTGAAAGAATAGCATTTGATGCAGTCTTTTGGCAAGACCTCAGGAGTAAAGTACTTGATTATTATTTTTAACATTTTCTTAGTTTTGCAGCAGTAGATTTTCAAAATTCAGCAACAAGCCACTAAGACAGAAAATAATAGGAAGTTTCCTTAATAATCTCTTTACTATTGCCAGGGTTTGTTTATAAGTGTCAATGTTGTAGTTTAAAATCATTTCAGGTCAAAATGATACTAGTGTAATTTGTATTTTCCGTTCCAGATTTGTTACCATAATCTTTAAACAAAAGAAAATACAAATCAAACTAGTTTGAAATCATTTTGACCTGAAATTCAATGTATACTAGAAATTGCAACAAGAGTTTTCTTGTTGATCATTCACTCATCGAAAGGAGAACAACTAAAACAGTTTGCAATTATGAGTTTATTTACTCATTTATTTTTCTGTCCAGTTGTTATCCATTGGCTGTGTTCATTGTGCAACCTCTCCTTTTCACAAAAAATAAGAGTTCTCATGTAAAAACACATTTAGGAGAGTTGCAATGGGTTCTACGTGTAAAATTATTACTCCATACATTACATTGAGGTTTAAAATCAGCCCAAGAATATATTCAAGTCTCGATTGGACCAACCAACAACCAGTATTACAGAGAAGTACATGCGTGTATTTATGCAGATATCAGGGCCCAATATTTTGAAGAAATTGTTGCTAAGATATCAGTGTTTGTTCTTGTTTCATAATTAATAAATGAAGAATCATACATTTGGTTAAATAGTATGTAAAAAAATAAGAGGCTTACCATAACTGTTCAATTGCAGTTTCGATTTTTAACTTGAATATTAATGTTTTTGAGGTGGGTTGACTCTATCAGTTGTGGATAATTCAAAATCTATTTACATTATTAATAATAATAGTGAAGCAGGATTCAAACTTCGAAGCAATCAGTTTGAACCTCAACATACGCATTGCGAATGGAATGTTTACAACCAAGTGTGACAAGCCAACATTAAAAAATTAGTACTTTTACTGTCCCTACATAACATTAGTGACTACAGGTGTATTTTTTCAAAATCAAGCAGAATCAAACTGTATTTGAATAATAAATAATTATAAGTACAGCTGCAGGTAGTCATGTGGTCCATAAAAATAGTAATAAAATATTTTGTACATAAAAATGTTTTTGTCTCCTTGAAGGCCCACTGTAGCCCTGTATGCAATGAGGGAATTTCACTAAGTTGAAAATGGGTAATTCTGAAAATAACAGCCAATGAGAATACTTCATTCAGCAATAACCCTTTACAATAAACAAAAGGGTAAGCATGCAAGGCCTCTTTGTTGAACTTGGGCCCTTAACTCTTAATTTACACAGAAATTATGTTTGTCTGAGCATTACATAAAATTGCACAGACTGCCCACATTTGATTTACAACTCCAAACTGGTGGAGGGGCACAACTCCATCCCAAATGTGAAAGTTCTTAATTTTAATTATTGCCCTTTCAACGTGCATGCGCAGGCTTGCTATTTCCTGGGTGAAGATAACATCTTCAGCTGGCATTTGACTTGAACTTCCAAAAAAGGGAGGGATGTTTAAAGAAACACCCAAGGGCAGCAATTCTTGAGTGCTGAAACCTTTATCTGCCATGATGCTATCATTTTCGTTGAGAGGCAAATCTAATAGTCCACTTCTTACAACTACTTCTCTCTCTGAAATGCTTCCCGTGTAGAGCTGACTGATGAAAGTTATAGCACCTCCTGGAGAAATGCCAATTAAGCCTATGAGGGTTGTGTGGTGTTTGTAGTTACTAAACAACTCACCATTCAAGTGTAAGCTGCTAGGCATTTGGCACCTGACTTCTGTGCAGTCAATGATAACTCTTGTTGCGCTGTACTTCTTTTTAAAGTCTTTGGGCATTGTCTTGTCAATCACCTCTCTAGAGGGCCAGATGTTAACTTGGCCTAATTTCAGAAACATGAAATTGATCCAGGTAATGAAAATTCGACTCACAGTTGATGTAGAAATTTGACACAGATGGCCGAGATGCTCCTCGAAAGCCTTGTCTGATTGTACACATTACAAGAAAGTATTCATCGAGTGGCTTAAGTGTTCTGTTCCTGCCCCTCTTGCTCTCATTTCCTCCCTTCTCTTGAATGTCTAACGATGCACTTTGTTTTGAAAGCCAGTACTTTATATTTTCACCCGAAGGTCCTGGATTTAAGTATCTGAACATTGCCATAAATGCATTCCAGTTTGGGAACCCAGTATAAAAATTTAAGGCAGAGCCGTTTCCTTTAAATCGTTCAGCAGTGAAAAGTTGACTTTGGAGTTGCTCATTTCGTCGTCGCAGGTCTTCAATTTGTGATTTCAACTCGTTAATTTGCTGCTCTAGTTGGTGTATGCTCCTTTCTTGACTGTCGTCAAGAAGGTTGTCCTTCTACAGCGTTTTTTTGGATGGCGTTTTATGTAAGTGCTCTTGCAATTGTGCCAAGCTTGCGTTTAAATTTACATCACCTTAAACTCCTTGCAATTGAGTAGTTTTCACATTAAACGATTCGTTATCGGAGACATCCATGACATTTTCCTCTTTTGGTCCCTTTTCAGGACTAATTCTTGAGCTGCTTCCTACTCCAAATTCCCGTGGTGTTGGCGCTTTACGCTTCCTTGGCGAGGTGCGAGTCCACGAAAACAGCGAAGGAACAGCTCCCAGTCTCAAGTATATCTTGCCCGCCAAGGATTTCTTGAGGTTGTTCTCTCTGAAATGCCTAGAGCAGACTTTTGTAGACGTTTTTATCTCAATGATGGTTTAAAAATAGACAGGCCAAACACGACACCCATTGGTCCATCGTAGTTGTAGTTGACCTTCATAGTTTGGCTCTGACGAGTATATCTTTAAACGACCTCCCTTTTCTGTACGAAAGGATTGGAGGATCTTTAAATATTTCTCTCAGCACAGGTTGATTCTTTATAAGGTGTCACTTTGCCATTAGAATATTTTTAAGATTAGGCACAGAAGGGCGATATTCTGTTACAAGCGGTAGAATCCTTTTGTGCGTCTTTTGTTTACTTTGTAACGCCAACGATCTTTCACTAAATTTAACTTCTGAAAGAATCTTCTCGGAGAGGTTATCTGGGTGACCCCTCGCTCGTAATTTTCTTTTGAATTGCTGAATGTTCTCTTCAAAAGTTTTCTCTGAAGAGTTAGTTCTAAGAAGTCTTAAAGCTTCACCTTTAAGGAAGCCTTTCCTGACGCCCGGAGGGTGACAGGAGGAATATTCTGTGTACTGGAAAGATTCTGTCGGTTTGAAATGCGTTCGCACGTCAAG
>Ga0126343_10000768_pt1 | contig 13441 bp, 9 predicted proteins | sample Cyp2metagenome_FD_92531 | JGI IMG/M metagenome (GOLD analysis project Ga0126343, IMG submission 92531) | Coral microbial communities from Lord Howe Island, Old Settlement Bay, Australia - Cyphastrea 2 metagenome | ecosystem: Host-associated > Invertebrates > Cnidaria > Coral ... | reverse complement strand
CGACCCTCCCGCACTGGGGAATGTCTTTCTTTTCCGCCTAATCTAACTCTTTTACCAAAACTATCTCCACACCAGGTGGGGGTAAGGGGGGGGTGAGAGAGGTGGGGGGGGGGGGGGGGGGGGGGGGGGGTAAGCCTTTGATGTACCACCCACGGAGAGTAGAAATACTTCTAGCCGCTTAGTGCTACAGAAACCGGGATAAGCTCCAGCCTGATGGACCACTTGGCTCTTATGCAGACTATACCTTACAGCCATGTGTCCTGCAAAAAGTTCGAGTCACCAGCGTGTGTTGTCAAACGTTGTGTGGCAAGAAGTACTTCGGCGGTCATCATGACCTGTCCTTTTCGCACCATGTCACGCATAAAGCCTGCACAGTATTCCTCCAGCTTGCTCAATCCTATAGCTCCTTTTGGGACTCACTTCAACAGAGAGGGGTTCAAATCCATTTTCTCGTACACTTTTTCTCAAGGTTATTTTGAGTCTTCACAGCTTTTTGATAATCACCACACCATGTGTTTTTTCAAGAATCTTGATAAATAAAGGCGTAAACTACTGCAGCGATATCACACCCATTTGCGTCTCTGAGGACACTGAGGTCTACTGCGCTGATAGGACGCTAGCGTGATGTTCCCTGTAGACACGTGTGGCAAACCAGACCGAGGGATTCATAGGTGCGACCTAGCATTCCTAGAATCCTCCTTTTGATCAGTTCAACATTTTCGTGAGAAAACAAATGGAACACCTTTACAGACTACCTGGCGTTTTTAAGGCCAAAAGCTACCGTCTCTGAAAGCATCAGTACCTAGCGGCCATTTCACGAAGGTGTCTTGGTTGTCGCTTGAATCCTCTCAAGTGCTTTCTTCCAACTCCAGTCCCTAAGATTGTTATCGTATGCAACTGCAAAAATGCCACTAGAGAAAATTGCACCTCTTAGCAGTAAAGGAGAAGGTGACCAGAAAGTGCCGTGGTGAACATTAAGATCTGTATTTCGAATTCTGTGGAGTGCAAATCTCACAACCAGTTTATCGCAGAACATCCGGCTCACCCTCCCTAACATGCGCTCACAGGAATATCTTTTTCATGTCACCAGTAAACGCAACCGAATGAAATCTAGGAAGAACCGAGACGTGGTGGCTTTTCTCCTTGAGGGCGAATCCAGGTAATCATTCAGAGAAGGCATTTTCTTTCCTCGTGCATAGTCATAGAGTAAACACATCTCAGCAGGTTGTACAGTTTCCCTGATGACAGCTCAAAGGGGCATGTAGAACTCTCTCGGTAGGCGGTCGACTCAAACACGTCTTCATTTAGCTGATCATGAATTATTTCGTCGCACCCTGATAGCTTTTCCATGCTGCGTAATTTGGACACTTGCAATTAAAGTCGATGCAGACTACATTCGTTATTAGGGGTGAGGGTGGATGATTCCAGTTTCAGGGCCAATCCAGTTGCATACCAGCCTTCTTCACCATGTCGGGCTACTTGCTAGCGAAACTCTTTGTGGACTCCTCGTTGATCACGAGCGAGAGAACCTGCCAAGCCCTGTACATTAAGAGCGCAAAGATGCTCATAATTGCTGATCTAATTCACTGCAAGGAAGCCAAGACCCATTTCAGAGTTGATCCTGGTGCAATAAGAGCTCAGCCTACAGGTAAATTGAGACACAGCTTCACCATGACGCGCAGCGTGCGCTTTCGTGTAGGGATCTGAGCGTACCGTTTGCACGTAAGATGATGTGACACCGGTAGAGGGTCTTCCAATGGTTGATCTCCCAAGAGATAAGATTTATTAGCAATTCGCGATCGCTCTACGCGATGAAGGCTGTCTACAGTCAATAATTATCTCCTTTCCGTAAATTTAAGTGGCACGCGTCCTCAACGCGAAGTCTCCCCTAATCGCTGCAAGCACAAGTCGTACTCCAGTAGCGTTTGTGTTCTCAGCCACGCGTAGCGTTATGTTTTTGACTGCGCGCATCTGAGTGGGATCAACGTGGACGGCACTAAAGAGTGACTCGCCCCACCCCAGAGGAGAGCACGGAATTTTCTGACCATTGACGTCAACCATGACTACCAGATGAACAATAGATGATCCAGCTACAAAAGACGGTTCCTAGGATTGATCGCAAAGGGTAGTATGATGTCTCCCACGACACACGCGAGACGAGAACTTACTATGCGGTCATTTGTTAACATCATGCTGACGCACTACCCAGTTAAATCACAACTTGTTTCCCTGCCAGAAATTCCTTTCGTTCAGCACGAGTAGAAACTTGATCACAGTCTCAAGAAACATGTTCCGTCCTAACAAATGGATGGAATCGTTGAAAAGTTGATCCCCCCAGTGAAATTACGATCATTAATTTGGAAGTGTAGAACGTTTAGGGCCGTTACTTTTGTTATTTGCTTTAACCATCGCATTTGTATCTTTTCACTCGTGTTCACCTTCCAGTAAATTCAGCGAAGGGCAACGAAGCTCGCATTGACGAAATTACTCTACAGTGACCTAATAGCGTTTTACAAGACCACGTTTCTCTCTATTATCGCCGGCGTCTCGAGACGATTTATCAGGTAAGTTCCCGCTACCGTCACTTTCAGAATTCTGGATGGCCGTAATTCTTGCGAAGATATTTCTCAGCTTGCTTATAACGCTCTTGATTGCATAGCACGCCATGAGAACTCCCTGAACCTTTAGTGCTTTGAGATTTGACAATTTATTTGAGTTACCGCTAAATTCCACCGTCGCAGAGAACCAATTATCAATACGCACCCAGGTTATCGCGGTCCTTTTAGACGGTTTGACAGAAGGCTTGGTATAAGTCTTCTCTCCCAGTTCCTTTGATTTCAGGGCTTCTTGTAACTTGTTCTTTGTAAGCCAGATCCTTTCTATGTCTTATGTTTATGCTTTACATGGGTAAACCTCACTGCGCCTTTGCACCTTGGACAGAATTGTTCAAGAAAATTGTTATGTTTTGTCGATCATGGCCTCACCCAATAACAGCACACGACAGCCAAGGAATCCATCTCCCTTATCATTCTCTAGCACTGAATCTCATTCGCTGGAGACGTTGAGCAGATAATTCGTGACACAATGACGCAATGCCTACACATATCCACTCATAGTGCATAAAACATTCACTTGACGGGACAATCAATATGATATGATTTCACGGTCTTGAATGTAGCAGAAGCCTTTTTATTAAACCGTTCCGACGTTACTTAAGATAAACAGGTGATATACACTGATTGATAAGAAAAATACGACAGACTCGTATAACATTGGACAATGACAATCAAAAAGGACTTAGAACGAAATAATTAGTACATGTAATGCAGTACATACAAGAAGAACAAAACCGATGATGAAAAAAAAAAAATACACTTACACCAGTTATAAGACAAAAAAACATACTTCATCAAAAAAGACACCCATAGCTGTTTTCACTCAGAAAAACAAGCAATATTAATCAAAGGAATTTCCTGGAAGTCGGGTTTCATCTGTTTTCTGCGCCATCTTGAGCGAGAATAACGCGGCTATAATCAGAGTATAATTGTACGATATTTAATACATCAAAAAACTTTTTCCTGGCTCTCATAAAGGTTAAAAGAAGTAAATCAATTAATTTGTTTCAAATCTAAACATGGTGCTGTGTCAATCATTTATACAGAGTCAACACAGAAAAGAAAAGCTTACAAAAAAACACGATTCAAAAGGTTTCCACGTGGCAGGATAACAAGTTGACGTTCTCTGGAATCGGAATCTATTTACACTCAGTCAGAGTCAAAGTCAGAGTCAAAGTCAGAGTCAAAGTCAGAGTCAGAGACCTGATCATACAATGAGGCCAAATCGTCATCCCACGATGGAAATTGGTCACCAAGCAAAATGGCACAACTGTCATGTTGCAACAGGCGGAGTTCACTGAGTACCATTTCACCAATGTTATTTCTACTTAAATCCAAGACTGTCAGCGTTGAATTCACTTTCAGGGCTTCAGCAAGACCAGCAGCACCTTGATCACCAATGCCATTGCCACTCAAATTCAACTCTGTCAGCGTTTGATTTACTTTAAGGGCTTCAGCAAGACCAGTAGCACCTTGAACACCAATGCCATTGTTAAACAGAATCAACTCTGTCAGCGTTTGATTTACTTTAAGGGCTTCAGCAAGACCAGTAGCACCTTGATCACCAATGCCATTACCATCCAAATTCAACACTGTCAGCGTTTGATTTACTTTAAGGGCTTCAGCAAGACTAGTAGCACCTTGATCACCAATGCCATTGTAAAGCAAATTCAACTTTGTCAGCGTTTGATTTACTTTAAGGGCTTCAGCAAGACCAGTAGCACCTTGAACACCAATGCCATTGCCACTCAAATTCAACTCTGTCAGCGATTGATTTACTTTAAGGGCTTCAGCTAGAAGACCAACGTCAGTCTCACCAATCGATTGACCTTCGAAATTAAGACCTTGAAGTTTGAGAAATGAGCCAGAAACACGTGCCATTTTGAGATGAAAATCGCTGTCTTCTCTTCTACATTCGGAAATGAACCCCAGCAAGGCAGAAAAACATTTTTCGTCATTCAAATGGACCGTTATACTCTTGATAAGGTCTTCTGCTGTTTCCTCGCAACGTGCCGCTACCATACCACATGTGAATGAAAGCACCTCTTTAAGCTCTTCAAGGTATCTTCTATCAGTAGCTAACTCGTCGACACTGATTTCTTTATTGAGAAGCTGACAACAAACATAAATTGCCGCGAAGCATTCTTGGAAACTCTTGTGTAGAAAGCTGTAGTGTCGACGGGGTCTTAGTTTACTGCCTCCGGTCTCAACTGACAAAAATCCGAATCCAGGTAATTCATCTGCATGACTTTTAAGCTCACTTTCCTCAAACGCCAAGTTGTCCTCAAGCAAACCATTCAACGCTATCTGCCCAAGATGTCTCAGTTGAGCGTCGTATACTTCGACGAGGGCCTCGTTGATTTCTGGTAATTCTTTCTTGTTTCTGTATCTTCTAAGAATACATTGTATGATTTCCACGTAGAGTTGGGTCCTACGTTTTGGGAAAGTACCTTCAAATTCTTCACAAATGAGACAAAGGAGCACAGTGTTAAGAGGATTTGCCGCCATGTCACTCAGGTTTTCATCATTTTCCAACTTGGACACGAGCTTTTCGGCCAAATTCTCGTTGTCTTTAAAGTATTTGAAGATAAACTCTCTTGCGTCTTCTTTAGTAAATCCTTCAATTTGCAGCAGGGAGTCACAATATATTCGTAACTTAATTCCAGCTTCGTGCCGTGCCGTGGCAACCACGCGACACTTTGGAAGTTCTCTGCGACCCTGAATGATTTCTTTGAACACTGGCAATTTACTAGTGGGAACCTCATCCAATCCATCAAGTACAAGCAAAACGTTGGACTGAGTCTGGCGGATGAAGTTGAAGAATCTCTCTCTAACGTCTTCTTCAACATCTCGAGGCAGAAGTTGATCATCAATGGCCTCCCATAGGTTAGACTTCATATCACGACACTTCAACAACAACACTGTTTGGAATCTTGGAAAGCAATCTTCTGCTTCTTGTTTTCCTGTAGCCCAATCATAAACCATCTTCTTGCAGTAAGTGGTTTTCCCTATGCCAGGCTTTCCTTCAATCAACACTGTTCTTGGTTGTGGACATTCTTCATGTGGTTTAAAGATCCCAGACATGTTGACGATCTTGTCTGTCACTGTTCCTCTTGTTTTTTTCCTGCTGACCACTTTGAGTCTGGTAAAAATACTATCAAGACGAAAGTGAAACTCTTCACACCAAGGAAACGGTGCAAGCCATCCCTCGCGGCCTATGTACAGTTGGCGAATTGCGTCGATAATCTCAGCTGGATCAAAATCATCTAAAGTAGTCAAACAGAAGCTACTTCAAGTAACTTGTCTATCGAGACAGATTGAATATAAGACGGCCTAGAAGCGACTTATTTCTTAAATAGGGCAAAAATGCAAACAATCAATGTAACATAGATAAAAGAAGAAAACGGGAACTAATTTTTAATTTATAATTTTTGTAATGTACTTGTATATTTGTATATTAGTTTCTCGAAATGTGGGACATTTACAAAAGAAATATGTATTAGTGTTTTTTAATTTTGTTAAAAAAATTTCTTTCATGTTTCTGATTTCAGAAGCATATCAGGGCAGAATATTGCCAGTTTCAGTTGGAAATATTACGTCACCTCAGTTCACCATACAGTAAGGTGCAACACAGCGTCAATTTTGATAACAAAGATTGGAAACTTTTAAGACCTTTCAATTTTTTGTCGTTTTGCAGCAAATGTTAGAAAGTCTTTCAAGCGTCCTGAGATTTTTATATGTAGATATATGAAAATAATTTGGTAAAACGAATACCGAAAACCAGAAGATGGAAGATCTTGAATAATTCAAAAGGAATGTCTATCACAACAACAGGTTTTAGTTTTAGGAGATAATTGGGTTTTATCAACTGGGTTGATAATGTGAATTAGCCACCATAAAGAGATTCGAGGTTTTAGTTTTGACTTACTTCAGGGCGAGGGTGTTACCAAAACAAACAGCTAATGTCATTAGTTATGTAACATGATCTGGATCCGTCACCGAGGCAGATTGATAACCACTCTGTCCCAAAAACACCAGCAAAGCAGCAGGGCTCGTAAGGGTAATAGAGAACTAAGGTGATAACCTGAATAACTAATGACGAGTCCTTTATCCTCTTGATGGAAAGTTACACTTATATATATAGACAACCCTGAACCGAACGAGAACCACAACAGTTGCTGTACAATTGTCTGTCCCTCTCCCGCTAAAAAAAGTAGATCTTACCTTCCATCTTCAGTTTCTTTTCTTCCAGAGGATGTCGGTTCATTAAAATGTCCAATTTTTTTGTTATGTCTGCAATTTCCATCTTCATGTACTCAAGGCTGTCTCTGCTGTTTCCTGAGAATAGACATTTAGTCTTTTTAAACCTTAATTTACCTCTTTATGTAACCAGCAACACATTCCTAGGTGCCTTTTCATTATTCAAAGAGAAGTTTGTATAGTTACATTACTCGTTACAAATATCATAACTTGTCAGCAACTACTATTTTATTTGAACTTTATCATATACCACGCCATGAAATGACGATATGACGCAAATAGAAATGACAAAGCAAGGGACAACGGACCACGATTACGTAGTCACCTTCTTTTTCCTCATTCCCAGTTTCTTTAAAGGTGCAGTAATACAGCAGACTTTGGGAAAAGTTAAGGCGGATGTTGATTTGGAGAATAGATAATTTCATCCCACGCGTTAGATCTAAGACGTTAATCACCCCCAGCAAATGATAGAACCTGGAACAACAAAACAGCTCCATGCAGCTCTGTATATTATCACTTTATTTCACTTTTGCTTATAGATAGTCTATTTTGTAGGGTTCGATAAAATCGCCATAAATATATTAAATCTATACCTTCTTCTCCTGATGTCATTTGACTTTCCAACTTTTCACTGATGGTTTGTATCTCTCTTCTTATCTCCTTGAAATCGCTTCTCGTTTTGGCTGAGAATAGAGCGTTGTGCAGTAGTTTGAGATGAAATACAATCAAGTCAATCCATACAGACATGAGAGTCAAATAGTAAACGGTTTGAACCCAGGTGTATAAAAAGTTCGTATGGTATGATCGTCTTGTGAGGGTAGTTCTGAAAAGCACTGTTGTTGGCAACTAGCGTTTCGACAACCTGAGCGGAAGTCTTCTTCAGAGTCAAGTAAATAGTGCTTGTCAGTCGACAATGATATTGGTCGAAGACTCGTGTAAAGTTTGTCATCAGTCATTTGTCGGTTTCAGTCCGTCTAATGTGACCTATTCTTAGTCAAATTGGTCGAGTTTTGGTCCGTCTATTGTTAGTCATATTAAGAACGGGATTTGAACCCGGGACGGGCGGATTTTAAATCCAGCGCACTAACCACTCGGCCACGCTGCCTCCTCCTCCACGCTGGTTTCGTTTCCGTGGCAGAGAAGTCGTTTGTAAGGCACCAATAGTTGTTGACATCTGTTTAGAGACGGTTGTTCTAGTTTAGTGTACCAGCTTTTGAGAGTCACTTGTTGAAAATAGTTTGTATTGTAGGTTCAGCACTGGGCAGAGTCAAGTCAATGTTATGGTTTGACAGTTCATGTACGGCACCACATTTCTCGTGGCTCGTTTGTGTTCAGCCAGTCTCGTGTTAAGGTTTCTGCCAGTCTCACCAATGTAGGAAGCCTCGCAGTCGGAACATTTGATCTTGTAAACTGCTCCCTGTCTGTTGTTAGGTTTGTGTCTGTCTTTCACGTTGGTCAGTAGGTGTACGTAGTTATAGGTTTGTGGGCAACATGGTTGCAGGACTGCAGGATCCCAGAGCCGGTCTCAGAAGTGCCCTTAATGTAAGGTATAGTCACTGTAGTAACAGGTGTTGGCTTCCTGGTCGTTGACAAACGAATATTGGTCACGACAAGTCAAGTCAAGGCAAGTCATCTTTGTTTAAGCAGGGTGGCCCTTTCAGCACTAGGCTGGTATCAATGGGAGCCCTGCGTAATTAATGACTACTACATGATAAGTGAAAAACTACCACCGGCTAAAAACTACTACAAGAAAAAACAACAACAACAATTGTGTAGAATAAAACAGTGATTTCACATCAAAAGACACAAGTTTGTAGTCGTCAGGTATCCCTGTGTACTGTCCTAAGAGCGTCAATAAAGTTCTCTGTAGATTGCAGTTGGAATCTTGATTTGTCAGTAAGGGGTTGCAGTATGGTCGTCAAGTACTCAGACAGTTACGTAGGGGACCCACAGAATGACACTACAGGTCGCATCGGTATACCAGGTTTGTGCAGTTTCGGTAGTCCGTAATGTTTCGATGGTTATGGTACTGAGCACCTCAGTCGATGGTAACGTTGAGTCAGGTCGCGTTACAGTTCTTCGTGGGTTTATTTTTTTGTTAACAAGTGCTTTATTTTTATTTGAGTTCTCGCTGTCATCATCACTTTAATGTTTCAGAGTTGGCGTGATGTCCTCTAGACGTTGCCGACGAAACGATGGTTAGATTCAGGTTTAGAAGTGGGTCCATTTTGTCAAAGTAGTCAGTCCTGTCCAGAACAACGACACCGTCCTTTTGTGACTACAGCTTTTTCGGGCCGCTTGAGCTTGGTATCATTGCGACAATTTCTAGAGCGATCGGGATCTATTACAGCCAACCGATCCCACGGGAAGACAGAGAATACACAGTTATTCGAGTCCAACAGTAGAGTTTTATCCAATACGCACTCAGGACGTAACCAGAATATAACTAGGACATAACCAATACGGGATAGTGGTATCCGGCGTCCCACCACCGGGGGCATAAGGGTCCGGACGCCCTGGACTGACAAAATTTGCTTGCCCCTTAAAAATTCTCGACAAAATTTGTTTCTGCCAAATTTTCAATTTGTCAAGCGTGGGCGCACTGAGACAGCAAAATATTTTTTAACCATAAGTGTCAATCGGACGGAAATCGCTTGCTCGCTGTTTGCGGCCGAGAAAGGTTATATGAGAAAAAAAGAAATCTTTAACCGCTTCGATCGAATATGTTGCCCTGGCATATTATTGCTTGTATCCTAGATTTTTTCTTCCTTGAATTCGTTCAATTCCAGCAGAGGCATTTGCTACTTCTAGTATGACAGTGGAGGCTTCACCTTGTTCGACTGCAACTGGTCCTAAAAATAATTTTGGCGAACTTGGCGGGCTTCGGACTAAAATACTCCGACTAAAAATTGAGATCAATTTTTCTTGATAGACATTTCCCTTCAAATCATGGCGTGTAAATTAACAAATCTGTCAGATTTCACGCCAGACAAAAATTTGTCCTGCTCCGAGGCAGGTCGACGGCGTCTTTGAAGTTTGGCAAGCCTTGAAAAAATTTGGTAGATCTAAAAGTCACCGGGCGCATTTGTCTCAGCGAACTGGTGACAGATTTTTTTTTTTGCAAAATAAACAAAAATTTGTCTAGTGCGTCCGGGCCCTAACCCCAGAACAATTTACAAAGCTCCAATGTTCCGTTTAGAAATTCTAAACCCCTATTAGCTGCCAATGAGCTCATTGTTGTTCTAGGCTATTCTATTATAAGCAAGTCAGTCATTCCGCTCGTCAATGTTAACTACTTGCAACTTTAGGTAGTTCTCACTACAAGGAGTCACGCGATAATACAGATAGACAGGTGGTTACCATGATTATAAGACTTTTACTTAACTGTAAACTGTTGGCTTTTTATGGTTATGAATATCGGCAAATTCTCCCCTCACACTTTATCGGCTAGTAGTACAACAACGTTTGGTGTCGTTTTTCAGTCGTTTCAGTATTTGTTGCTCGTCGTTTGTCAAGATATTGTCAGGTATAGAGACGGATTGTACCGTGGAAGCAATTCTGCTTCTGACTCATGTTTTACCAGGACAATCAGTATAGAGCTAGTACAGCACGATCTTGTCCTCATGTCGTGAAAGATCACGAAACATGTAAACAATGCGAGTAAGAGAGAGTCCACCAAAACGAACGCTGGTGGAGTCAGTGAGTGATTAAATAGAAAATCAGCCTTCGCAATCTTTCAGAGCAAACAGATTCATTCATAAACCCATGAAATACCCTCGTCTACACAACATTGCAATAACAGATATGAAACTTCTCAAAGTTGAGTTTAAGTCAAATGATTTCCTTTGTCACTTTGGTCAGAAATTTGTCTCTTGCTAGCCTGTATCACAGCCTCCCTCTCCTGAGAGAGGGCGGCTGTGACACAAGCCAGTCTTTCGCTGGATAAGCTCTTCTTTCACTGTGCAAAAACTGCATCAGTTTTTATTTAGAACTGACCTTCATCCTCGTTCTCTCTTTGTGCTACCAAAGTGTCTAACTTCTCACTCATGTTCGCTATCTCAGTTTTCATCTGTTGAAGTTGGTCTGAAAATTAACATGAGCTTTCGTTATCATTGCCGTAGGTATGTCAAAATACAGATAGACAAATAACGACGTTGGAAATTATCAAATTTCTGCCACTTTTCATATCCAATAATTACCAACATTAGTTGCTAACCAGGCATCAGGGTGTTGGTACATTTCGCTGACCCCTAGTCCATTGACTACCCCGATGGACTTGGTCCATGAGCTACCCTAAATGGACCACCCTGAAATTTGTGGCAGACATAAATTCAACAATGCTAGAACCCGTTTGTTTATTAATGTTTTAGTTGCTGTTCACTACTTGAAATACAGGAGAACATTTTGTTCTTGCCTAGTGATAGAATCTCAATGTCTCCAGATATCTCGACTGTCGTCTACTGACCTTCATCTAGGGGTGATCCTGACTTTTTCACAAGATTTCTCATTTGCTCGAGTGTGTCTTTGAGGTTTTCTGCGGTGGAACAAAAGTCAGATTTAGTTTCAAGCTTATACAACGCAAGTTGCTCTTTGCACTGACGTTCAGTTTAACCATAACTTTACTTTTTCGTTTCCTTTATTTTCAGAACTGTTGAAGACATTGCTTAGTATTTGAAGCGATCATCACACAGGAGATAGATAAGCTGCCAGGAGATTATTATCAGTTTTAACCTCTTCCTTTTAGAATAGCCTGTTAAGTAACCATAAGGGAAACTTCATTGATAAGTGATATGAAAACAATTATTTGGACGGGCGGCGACCCATTTGCCCAAAAAATTCTCTTAAGTTGTCCAAATATTTACGAAACTGAGTTGAAAAGAAACGAAAGTCACTAACGGTGCACTAACACAGCCCTACATATGAAGTGAAAATATTCTTACATATTATTCTATCATATGAGTTCACAAAACACGTTAAAAGAAATAGCTGTTTTTGCCATTTCGACGGCCGAAGATATCAATGATACGATCCATGTCATTGTTGACTACAGAGTTGGCATATGCCCTTTCAATGTTAATAAGTGCGATGTTACGGACACGTTTTTGCCCCATGGTGTAGCAGGTATCACTACAAGGATATGTACCACATTAGAAAATTCTGGAAACATATCAAATAGATCATTCTTGTGCTTTGTCTCCAGCATTTTGGAAACGGTCATGCTGCCTTATAGCCGCGTGCACAACGAATTCTCGCGTACATTTTCTGCCGGTTTCCAGAATCTCGCCGTCGATGTTGTACAATTTAGCAACACGGGAGAAGCTCTCTTTAATTACCATATGATTCTTGAAAGTTATGCCGAAATTGATTAACTCACGAATGCAAATACCTCACACAAGCTAATGCAGTGTAATACAGTGCCCAAAGGTAAAAATTCAAATATGTGTCTCAACATATGATCCCCTTTAACCAGAAACTCGTCACGTGCTAGGCAACCACTCTTTCGTCTGAATTTAAATGGCTTTACCACGTCGACCTCCAATTAAATATAGAAAATATCTATCTCTTCGAGAAAAAGAACATGGAAACTTCTGCAAAAACTGACTTTGCTCAAATTTCTCTTGTTGCCCAAAAACGTCTGACTTGCCCAAAATTTATTTATTTATTTATTTATTTATTTATTTATTTATTTATTTATTTATTTATTTATTTATTTATATATTTTGGGGGGGCTGCAGCAGCCCCCCACAGCAGCCCCCCACCCCTCCCCCCCCCCTCAGCTGACACTCCTATGTTTATAACCCTGACATTTAACACCTGGATAAAGCGAAAGCAGTCGGCTTTTTTGTTTTTAAACAGTACCAGTTATTCAAAAGTCTCTGTACTTGACTAAAATGTCAAATTCCCCATCCCTTTGCGATCAAATGCCCTATAGTGGGTGTGTGGCATAGGCGGGCTTGGAATAGACAGACATTTAATTTGTTTTGAGTAACTGATTAAGTATCATGTTATAATGGAGCTCAGCTTTTACACATAAGCTAAATCTATTTATACCACCCCATAGAAAATACAGCCAAACAGGATGCAGGAAAGCTGTGGTACATGCATATTTGACGCATTGCACACATATGTCACATTGACTGTGTTGCCCACTGTTGGCCACTGTCTTTTCAATGGCGTGATATAAAATAGCTATGTAACGCTCTGTTATGGCATACCATGGAACATCCTACTGATGTAACTTGTATTTTCTTGTTTTATTATCCAACTACACTTCGTAAAGTACAAATAACGCCTAAAACGAGTACAAATATCACGCGGTATTTGTACTCCAGAGGACCGGTTAGACAGGTTTTGTGCTGTTGGCCAATCAGATAGCTGGATTTCCCGCGCCAATTCCGTTCCGCTTCGCATGCTTCTGTCACGCACTTCCCGTAAATAAATATCCGCGAAATTCGTCCACTCTGACACAACAACTTGGCGTGTTGGATAATAAATCTCTTATTAGACGTTTTGTTGTGTAGTATTGCTGAGAATTTTTACTCGTTGTTTGTATTTTGACTCGCCCT
>Ga0126343_10000767_pt1 | contig 13444 bp, 4 predicted proteins | sample Cyp2metagenome_FD_92531 | JGI IMG/M metagenome (GOLD analysis project Ga0126343, IMG submission 92531) | Coral microbial communities from Lord Howe Island, Old Settlement Bay, Australia - Cyphastrea 2 metagenome | ecosystem: Host-associated > Invertebrates > Cnidaria > Coral ... | reverse complement strand
TTAGTCAGTGTCTCGCCGATCAATTATTTGCCTCAGCCTTCGGCTTCGGCAAATAATTGATCAGCTCGCCACTGACAAATTACGATATTTTGCTCCACCTCGTCCAATAATTGTTAATTATTTGCAGTTGTCTGGTTGTCCATGATAAATAACAAATTGTAGGGACAACCAAAATAATATGGAAACTCTTCCGAGCTCTGAACGACTTTAGTTTGACTCTACCAGAAAGAAAAAAAAAAATTCTTATGAGTTTCCTGCATTCTGACTACATGTTATTTTGGAACTTTTAGATAACAGAGAAAGATTTACCACTCTCTTTAACAATAAAATTGTCATTTTGGTCTGGCATCTTGAGAGGTACATTAACACAACTAGAGTGTACTCACTCATATGGTTTTTTCTTGGCCTGTTTATGGATGTGCATGTGTCTCTTTAAGTAGACAGCATTGATAAACTCCTTTGAACACAAATCACATGTAACCACAGACTCCCTAGTATGCAGCAGTCTGTGTGCCTTCAAGTTATCTCGACGTGTGAAAGCTGAACCACAATCATCACAAATGAACTTCTTCTCATTTCTGTGCCCTGCCATGTGTCTTTTGAGGTCTGCACTTTTGACAAATGCTCTGTCGCACTCTGTACACTTGTGTCGTTTGTCTCCTGATGAAAAGAGACAAGTGTTACACAAAATTTAAAGTATAAACGAAGCTCATTACAATGAAATGGTAGTTGAAAACCTAGAGAAATGCAGGGAATGGGAGATTACATGTACATCAAAGTTATCTGATTCTCACCAATATGATACTTGATGTGTGACTTAATACAACCCTTGGTTCTGAACTCCTTTCCACAGAACTCACACTTGTACTGTTTGACTTCCACATGAATAGCCTTGTGGATGGTTAACTCACCAGCAGTTCTAAACCCTTTCTGACACTCCTGAAAGCAAAAGAAGACATGAGACTTACTTTAATTTACTTTTCTCTGCAGATTAAGTAATGATAAATATTACTTTCCTCTAATTTTACTAAAGTTAGTTTTCCAGCATTCCTCGTCAACAAGCATTGGATACTGAAATAAGTACATACATCAGATCGTGAGTTGCCTGATTACCTCACAGCTGAAAGGCCTGGACTCTTGATGACTGGTTAGGTGCCGTCTGAGGTCATTGCCTGAATAAAATTTCTTTTCACATTTGTCACATCCAAATCGTCTCACCCTTGCAGAGACTTAAAACCAAGAAATGTAAAGAATTTAGTCATATGCTACAGAAGTACACTGAAGATCAGTTTGAATACTAGTCAACTAACAAAAATTAACTAAAAATGGCCATTTCACTACAACACTGACGTTGTTCTTATGTTACAAATAGCAAACTGAAGAGGTGAGTGGAATAACACTCTAAGTAACTTTTGGAAAATTTGAGGTTGCCAGGACTGAATTACCCACTGGCAATTTTCACAATTTGCTCTGGTACCGCTTTTAGCTATTGTCTCAAAAGAACTTAGTACACTGTAACTATTATTGTTCTTTTTAGACAATGATGAAGATAAGTACAGAGAGTAAACTGTAGAGTAAACTGTACAGATTGCTGGGAGGTATTTCAGTACTGGTTACCTCAATGTTGTTTGAAAGTCACTTAATTTCACACACGCCTTCGACTCACTACTACATGTACTTAACTATAAAATGGATGTCACAGAGATGACATGTCACAGTCATGCATAGAGATTGAGAGCATTAGTTTCAATCTAATTGTTTTAGCATAAATTTACTACTGCAGTTGTAGTAGTGGCTGTTGATGAACTTACGTGTAAGCTAAATCCTCCTAACAGATACGTGTACTTTGAAAATGCAAACAAGCAGCTGCCATTTTCTTAACAATCAATGCAAAATTATGCTATGCTGCTCACAATCTTCAACAGAATAGATCTATAGTGTCATGTAGCATTGCAAACCACAGAATGGTCTTTGTCATAGAACACTTAAATTTATGATAAAGAACACATGTTCCTCTCACTGTATGCATTCAGTGGCTCCACAACAAGGTGGGAACTTATAAGAGATTTGCACTTAAGCAGCTAAAACTATTATGTAACTAACAGTGCTTTTTCGTGACTTTTAGCTGCTCATGCATGTACATTGTATGAAAGAGAAGCTGAACTCTTTCTCCTTCCAGCCTCGCAAAATACTTTAGGAAACAATTATACTAGAATGGTACTGTAGCTTGTATATAGACAGTAGAGGTCCGCTACATGTAAGGACTTTTAACGCAGTACAAAGCGTGATACACAAGACTGTAAATTACATGATTGTACATGAAACATTACTGAGCAGTGCAGCACAGGGAGGATAAAATACTCATTAAGCGTGTACCATACTTTGTGTACATGCACTAGAACAGGGCTTCATGGGACATACATAACAATCATATTTCACTGAAAAGCCCCTTGGGGACATGGAGTAAACGTATGTACATGTAATTTCAAAGGACAAACCTGGCTTTTTAACAGTTCTGTTTGTACCAGAATTTCCTGGAGGTTCCTCCACAGAGGAATCTTCCTCACAATCCAGCTTTCTTTCACTGACAATGAAGATCTCTGGGTCTGCCCCTGTCTGCGTCATTACCTCTCTGATTGTTAAACCTTTTCTCTTATAAATCAGCTTTGGTCCAGCAGCATCGTGATTTGCCTCTGCATTGGCATTTCCTGTACCAGCAATCCCTGTCCGTGCTTCCTCCAGAAAGGACCTTAAGTCGGCAAAGCCCTGATTCTGCACAATCTGTGAAGTTTGTACTGTTACTGACTGTGACACATTGTCGATGGGGACGTTCTCTCCACTTGCTACTGACTGTGCTATAACTACATTTTGAGAAACCTGAGGCAGTGCAGTAAATGAGTGATCGGCAGGCAAAGTTCCTTGTGATAGGCCAGACTGCAAATTGCTACTAGCATTAGGTGGAATAAAACTACTCCCAGAAACTGCCAATTCTGTTGCATTTTGAGATAGCTGCCGATTCTCATTTTGTACAGGATGGGTTTGAAACTGAGCGAGTTCCATGGCCTTCTCAATGACTCCTCCACTGGAAGCAGAATCTTGTGGCACAACATTCAGAGTAACAGGCTGTGCACTAAAGAACACTGCATTTCCAAAAGGTGCAGAGGACCCCACATTAGTCATGCCTGGTAGCTCTCCCAGAGCAGGCATGCCTGCTGATCCAACAAAAAATACAAGCGCTGGTTGACCTCCACCAGGTAACTGCAGGACATGTGGTGTCATCAAAGGCATCTGAATTGGGTTTCCTTGGGAATCAACGTTCATTGGTACAGGCCCAGGTATCTGAGGAGCTGCCGTAATCCCTGCACTGGGTATTTCATTTCTGTTATCAGAGCTAACTGTTGTTACAGTGGAAGTGTCTGTGGACTGATTCACCGCAGTATCCATTGCTTCATCTGGATTTGTCAAATTTGGTTTTAGTTTTTTTTCTTTCCTTTTTTTCTTACTCAAGACAAAGTTGTAGAATTCTTTAACAGCATCAGAGGTCATCTTGGTTGGTTTGAACTTGCGTGATGCAATGCTATAAGGCAAAAACAACCAATCAGAACTTTTAATACATGTGTACCTGATGAAAAGTGAAGCCTTGGAGCCGTCTGGCTCATAGCTGCCGGAGCATATCCCGGATTTTGTAGCATGAAGCAACTCAGAGTATTTCTTCTCCTCCTGGATGGGATGCTAGTCCATCACAGGTCACTTCCCTGCAATTTGTTAGGTTTCCCCAACAATTCACAGGTCCCCATTTATACTCCTGGGTGGAGAGAGGCACTGTGAGAGTTGAGTGTCTTGCCCAAGAATACAACACAATGTCCCGGCCCGGACACAAACCCGGACCGCTTGCTCCGGGAATGAGCGCAATGACCATTAGGCCACTGCGCCTCCCACACCTGAAGAAACATGCTTAAAATTTTTCAGAGAAGAGCATACCATACCTTCATAACCTGTAGTGGGTAAACTATAGATATACAGGTCTTAAAATTATCAAAATACTCAAGTTGCCATTTGGCGACTACATATACATGTAAGTGGAAAAACAGTGCTGTTGTGAATAGTTGTGTAAATTTTTAGTCACAATATCAAATAGGAGAAACACAATCCCAAAGACCTATATGACATACTCAATAATCAAAGGTTTGCAATGCATTGCACGGCGATTTCGAACAGGGGTAGGGACAAGCCATTTTGAAGTTGTTTATTTTATTGTGCCATAGAATAATCAAACATGGTGATTTAGATGGCCATCAACGTATTGTGGGTTTGTTTTATAATTATGTCTATGTTGTACATGTTTTTGATTAAATTGTGTCTTTCATCCACAAGTAATGTCCTTTTTCCCTTGAGATTTATTGCTAGCCCTTTTAATTTGTGTCAGTCAAGGCAAAACCTAGTTGCAATTGCGACTACTCTCGTATTTCCAGTCGCAAATAGATTGTTTTCACGTGACGTCATCACTTTCTAAAATCCAAAACTAAAGAGCCACCAAAGTTTTTATCCTCATCAGGCATAAGAGGCAGTATTTAAATCGGTTTACAATTTTACAGCTTATTTAATAGCGTGCTTCGTTTGGAAACCAGAGCATTTTGAAGTTCAGGGTTATGGAGGGGCGTGACACAAGTCTACGATCGAGTTTGTTGAAAAATATATACTTATCTCTTGATTTCAAGCCTTTTTAGAAGTTAAATTATTAGGAAAAGGGCTTACGTAAATGCTTGTTTGTTCAGTACTGATAATTAGTCGCCTAGATAGCCAAAGTAAGTTTCAGATGTTAACACTATTTTCCGACCGCCATATCGGTGTATTACGGATGTACACCACCATGGCGTTTCCATACTGGGCTCTGTAAATTTCTGCGAAACATTTCGATGAATATCTGAAGTTTCGGAGGACACACAGGCCTAAAACTTGGAGAAGTGACTTATTTCGTTGTCTTCTATAACATCAAAATATCTTAGCTTTTTCCACTGGATGGTTTTCAATTTATTTTTTTAATTACGTGACAGTGAAAAAGATCTATAAGTAAAGTTGAGTCGCAAATGCGACTAAACTGGTCTCAATTTCTAGCCCTTATTTACAAAATTCAGTCCCACTTAAACAATAATAATTATTAACTCTACATTACTGAGATGCATCTAGAATTATGAAATTTATATCCAAGTTAAATTAAAAAAGAAAACAAACGTTTTTGCCCTGGAATTTATATGAAAACTAATGATGGAACCTCTAAAAAGAGGATTAATTTGAGACAATTTACATGTACATGTAAGCCTTGTACTTTTATTTTCTTTCTTCTATCACTTTAAACATTCTATAACACCACTTCACAGCCTTCTAAATGTATCAAAACTCACTAAGTGTAAAACTCACCCCTTAGATGTGACAGCCTCAGTATTCATACTGTGTGCTGAGGTCTGCAATCAAAAGTATGAATAAAAGGTTTTTTAATTTGAAATTTAGTAACTGAAGGCAAATTAATTAGATGCCTTTGCAGCAGAGAAAGCTGGAAATTTAGAGCCAGTTTTTGGATGGGCTTGTGAAAATTATCTGGATTAAATTTAATGATACACTGTACCTTGGAGAAATTACTGCACTCTGATTGGTTAAGAGCAGTGCAGTTCAAGTGTGCATGTAATACTAGAGGAGTGTGCATGACTGCAAAGCCATGTTTACCTGCTGGTCATCTGAGGTATTTCAAAGGCGGTTAAAGTTTGGCAATGTGTTCTGAAGATAATCATTAGATTGTTTTCCTCACACTTACGATTATTACCTCCACCCTCTGAAGATTCAGAAGAGTTTTGTGGATCATCTGAAGATTGCTGAACATTATTTGTAAAAAAGCACTTGTAAATTTTTCAAAGAGTAAAAATTGTACTCGCTTCACGGCCTATGCAATTTTGTCAGGCTCTCAAAAATGTATACAGTAGACTAATATTTATATACCACGAAGAATAGAGTAAATTTTCAAAATTACGCACCAAAAAACCACCAGTAGTCCTCACCCCGACAAGAGGCATGTCACAAAGTCTTCTAAAGAAAGAAAGCCCGCGAGGCCTTTCTATGCATGATTTCGCATAACTCCTGCATAACTGACTCATGTTTATAAGTCGAGAAAATATAAATTCATAGAGCAGACGGACTCTTTACTGGATATATATTCTAAGACATTACACAATACAGTTTCAAAGACGTTTCACAGTCTCACCAAAACAAGAGGAGGATACCTTTTGAATACTCACGTAATCTTCTGTAGGTTGACCTTTCAACGAAGAGACAGCTAGATGCAATCGCGCCCGAGAGCGCTGCTTACTCTGCCGTAAAAGCTCTCCATCTTGCCCGGAAGATTTCGAAACTTTGATACTATGTAGCCCCTCTTCGCCTAATTGATCCTCTGATGTTCTAAGAAAGAAACACACGTCTACAGTAAACGAATAGTAGACCACAAAACCTGCACAATAACAACTTCCATTCAAGAAGCTTTTCAGCCCAAAACGAAATGGCAGCGTGCTCGTCACGGATAAGAAATGTATTCTTGCTGAATCTATAGCCACAGCAAGACTAACGCGATGTACCTCTCCAGTTCTTCCATCATTGCAAAGCGAAAAGCGTCCAATACACCTCAATAATCAGCCGCTAAATTTCAATTTGTCGTTTCGACGATCTGAGGACCGAAAAAAACAAGGCGTCTTCTCCGCACTGAAGAGGATATCCCAGAATGCACTGTTGTCTGTGAGAACCCTAGATCTCGTACTGCGCACGTCCCCTTGCACAGGTTTGAGGGTTCGAATAAATTGGTTATAAATTATGGCTTTTCCCCGGCTTGTTAGTCAGTTTTGGCTGAAATCTAATCCTGGGAAGGTCTGTCTTGCAGCATCATCAAGATCAAGGTTTGTATAATATCTGTCTTTTATTTTTCTGGTCGCAGATATAAGGTGACTAAAATTAATGTCAATTGTAGTGTGCAGTTTATTGGCAAGGCGCAGCCGATGCTTCACCAACATTTTTCGGTAGAACCCTTGCTATCATAATTCCTGATATCATTATGCTGGTACCAATAAGTTTTTTAAAAGTGTTCAGGGTGATGTAAAACCCATATAAATGTGTCTTGTGCCCTGTCACTAGTCCTTGAATCCAACAGACAATTAATCTTGATACTGTCCATTTTATTTTTGGCCAATTTATATGAGCCCGATATTTAGGATATGTTGGGGATGAATCAATGGCAAATTGAAAATTAAGATCAGATATCCCGTTGTATTGAGTATGAAGATTGTTAATTTTTGCAATTGGAATAAACTAGACATGGTTTATCTCTGCCAAAAATTGATGGGATGTGGGATGCCCAGGAGCTGCTAATTGGGTCTCAACCTAGCAGTGTATGTACATGTAAGCTTAATTACCTACCCCAGCTCCACACCCTACCACACTAAAATCATAGATGAAACAAAAAAACTCCCACCGATCACAAGAATTAATCCATATGTCAAGCTAGTAAATGATTAATGAGATCAGCCCTTTCAATTTATAAGTTGAAAAAGATTACCATTCTGTGCTTGTTTTCCCTGATGCCATACAAACAAATAGACCACTCAAGGTTCCAGTTTGCTTTTTGGAGACTAGGTGTCCACAATGAATTCCGATCGGTCAGTAGATAAAGGCATAGCAAATCGTGTAATCATCAGATAGTTCTACCCTTAGCGAGTAATTTGGTTCATGTACCATGTAGACCATCTTATCAGATTTACCTCCCAATGGGTCAGAACTGTATCTGTGGGTAGTAGGAGCATTGTGGCTGCAATACTCCTGCAGTTTTTTTATTCATAAAATGTTACTGGTACTTCGTGCCTCAGAAACCAATACTGAATAATGAGGCACTTGGTTCGAACTCCCAATAAATCAAGGATTTCATTTAATGTTTTAAGCAGAAGGCCAACTGGTTCCCACAAGGGGGCAAAGCTTTTTGAGGTGTTCTTTGATACAAATAAACTTTCTTCTAGATGTTCAAACCAGGCGAGTAAAATCATACAAGTTTACAGTTGACTAATTTGCCCAGTATGTACCTGGCCAGGCTTAGTGAAATCCCTGATGAGTGGAACTAGAAAAGCCTAAAATCCTAACTTAATCTTGAAAATAGAATCATTAGGAAAAAGGCCACATGTTTAATGTGTTGATATTTTTCTGTTCTCAGCTCATGGTGGTCACAGGTTGAGCTTGGCCCTCCAGATGCCATTCTTGGGATAACAGAAGCTTACAAGAAAGATACAAACCCTAAGAAAATCAACCTTGGTGTGGGAGCTTATAGAGATGATGCTGGAAAACCTTATGTTCTGCCCTCAGTGAAAAAGGTGAGAATTTGGCCAATTTGTGGTTGTTCTGTTTATGCTGTCACAGTATGTGGACTTCATTTTTTTTTTGGTTTTCTATTTGAGCTCTGACATCCAAATTGATTTATAGATTCCCCAATTAGTAGAGCACAGCTTGAATGTTTTGAGACTTAAATAAAGTTATTATTATTATAATTAAGATATGCAAGGGTAAATTAACAGATCAAGGATAATGCTGGACGTATAACTGGTCAGAGTAAACTATTGTCACTTCCGGTAATCAAAACCCACTTGCACAGAATCGTGATCTATTTTAGCATTCAATGTTATTGAGTCTTGGATGCAGCTACCATGATTCTGCAGGTACATCTAATGAAGGGAACCAGCCAGAATTCACTTTGACACACAGGACAACATTGAAACTCACTTTTATTTTTCAAACAGGCAGAAGAAAAATTACTGGCGAAGAATCAAGACAAAGAGTATGCTCCTATTCATGGTTTACCCGACTTTACTGTACCCTCAGCAAAACTGGCTTTTGGAGAGGACAGTGAAGTGATTAAGAACAGCCTTGTAAGTGTCACTTTTCAATTTGTTAGACACTGGTCAGGACTTCCTTGCTGTCTTGATGGCCATTTCTGTGCACTGATTGTTATATAATTGCATCTGTGATATTAGGTGATTTTCCTTCAAGTTTCATTTCATTTTTTTCCAGAACGCATCAGCACAAGCTATCTCGGGCACTGGAGCTCTTAGGATTGGGACAGCATTCCTGGTTTGTTATTAAACTGTCTTGCATTTTATGTTCATGTATTCTGAGCCGTTGGAATGCAGGGTTTGCCATATGCCATAAATCTTTGGATAAGTGCCTGATGTGCTTATTTCAAAGTTAGGAGAAGACAGGGACACTTATTCAATGGGGGCTTATTCGAAGTGGGCCGCTTATTTAATTTTTCCCAAATCATGACCTGACACGATCACTTTTCTGATACATCATCTGCACATAAACACCAGCATAAACTGTTTAGTAACATAAAAATCTGATCTTAAAGGTTAAATTACTGCACCGTTAGTACTTAGCTTTAGAACTTAACATGTTTACTAAACATGTTCACAAACTGAAACAATGTATAAATCAAAAACTACATGATGAAAACTATACATTCCTTGTTGTCTTATTACTCATACATGAAATGGAGGGGTGCTAATTCAAGGGGAGCACTAATTCGAAGATTTACAGTACTGTGAATGGAAATGTTTCTTGCGAGATTTGCACCTAATTCCAAACAGATGAGATAGCACCATCTTACTCGCTTGGGTAGCCAAGCACAGTGAGCTGGATTTGGTTCATCTTGCCTGGTCATGGAGCTAGCCATATAAATCACTAATTAAAATAAATTTGTTGTGTGCAATATTACACTTCTAGTAATTTACTGGTAATGTGTTATGTGAAATGTTATGGCTTACAATCTGCTTTTTCTGTAATGTGGACCTTCCTGTCCAGTGATTTACTAGTAGTCTTGTAATTTATCCCTGATGAGCATACAAAGACAAGACTGTGATAGTTTCTTGGTCAATTTATAAAGGACAAAAACATGCAGTTGAACTTTCAATTTTGACTATAGGGGACTTTAGATTAGAGTACGAGATCGAGTACGACTTTTCTATTCTACTTTGCTTGCTTCACATTATCACAATACATACCCATTTCATGCCATGAACTACCCTCTCTGCCTAAAACCAACATGAGGAACTAGGGCTCTGGAAACGTCATTGATTTGAAAATCGAAAGTCGTACTGGTGCTCAATCTCGTACTCGTAGTCAAATCTAAAGGTCCCTTACGTCTCAGTAAGTGACAACCTCTCCTCAGGGACAAGTTTTCCAAAATACCAACAATTTCCAAGTCAATTCCCTATATTTGGAACTTTATGAAAGCAACTGTGACCACCTTTAGAGCTAAAAGTTCAACATTTTCTTTTGTTTTTAAGCTCATGTAAGTAACCACTTGATAGATAATAGAACAGAAATTGGATAATAATTATTGTTAACAGAATAATATGGTATTGTAGCATTATTGCATTTCTGGGTAGTAGAGCTGGAAATTTATCAATAGGAAGTACATGTACCGGATTTTTTCTTGAAATTGACTTTTAATTTTACATGATCACATTTATTAGCTCACAGACAATTCGACTGTAGTTCCCTTTAGTTAATGCTTTGACACTCAAAGTGGATCTAATAAATTATTTCCTTAGTATTGGTGACAGTATTGTTTATTTCTTTTACAGAACAGCTTCTTTCCTGGAAGCAAAGATGTTTGGTTACCCACCCCATCCTGGGGAAACCACACACCCATTCTCAAGTATGTAACATGACAGTCTATCATACCATCTCGAACTAAGAAAATGTCTGTGTTTCCTCATAGTTTAAGTATTGCAAAAAGAATTGTTGGAGAGGAGAACAACAAAAAGATATGGAAACAACAGTTTAGAACCTCTATAGAGATGGTTCGGCAGGGGAACAATGTAGTTATGGAAACCTAAAGAAATTGGTACACTCTGTTATCTAGAACTTGGTTATTTTCTACTCAAATCATTTTCCCTTGGATATACATGTACTTTTCCAATGGCTTACTATCAGCTATGCATGACTATGTCCTATGTACAGTATAAGAACTTAAATGATCATCAGAAAGGGTAATACAGTGCTTTGTTTTCTACTCCACAGGCATTCGGGACTTGGAGTAAAACAATACCGATACTATGACCCAGAGACTTGTGGCTTTGACTTCAAAGGCTGCATGGAGGATATTGCAGTAAGTTAAATATCTGCAAATTCTAGCTTGCCTCTCGGATAAGCAGCTCTCAAACTTTGCTTGACCTGTACAAGTCTCAGATTACTTTTGTTATTTAGTTGGCAGATGACTAGCCTGTCCAATTCCTTGTTCACGGGGCAAGGGAAAATGAAATGTGACTTGCCCAGTAGGAAAAGCTTCTTGTCCAAGATGCCAGGGGAAGGGGTTACTCCCTATAATGGCCTATACTGGAAGGCTCCGCCCGAAAGGGGTAACTTTTTTCAGGCTTCAGGTATATAAAAGGGTAGGGATTTCACATGTTGAGGTATATAAAAGGGTAGGGAAATTGGTCATTTAGATATTTAAAAGGTCCTTTAATTAACAAACCTCAAAGAAACACACTTTATGGCTGTATCAGTTTATTTATTAAACACTACATGAATATGACAACAAGACTTCCTAAAGTAAATGTAGGTATGTGAAGGGGTACCTAACGTTTTTCAATAGAAAGTGTATAAAAGGGCTACCTTTTCTGCCAAAATGGTATGTAAAAGGGTAAGGGGTTGGACCTCGGGGTGGAGCCTCCTTCAATTAAACTTTGTTAAGTACCTCTCTGGATCCAACAAAAACAGACAGCACTTTTTTCGTGCCAAGAAATTTCTACCTTTCATATTTTCCAGAGATGTAATGTTATTTAATTCAATAAATCTGTTTTGGCAGAAAATTCCAGAGAATTCAGTTGCCTTGTTGCATAACTTGTCCAAGACAACCAGACAGCACTCTTTTTATGCCCTGATTGCCTACCTTTTAAAGGGGCAGTGTCACACTATTTGGCAACTTTATAAAAATCTAGAAGGTGTCTTCGTATCAATTGAATTCCAAAACTAATGGTCTAGGTTTGTTATTTAAGACTATTTGGAGGTATTGAAACTGTTTCCTGTCGCCTGTCGCTTCGGATGGCAAGGATGGAAATGGATTGAAATTTGAAAAAAACTGCCAATTTTTTTCAAATTTTGATGCTGCATGTTCAAAAAACCCTCAAGAAATTTAGTATGGTTAGCCCTCTCTGATAAAATTCATTCAATATCTTTGTCGTAGCTTTACAGAAGCATTTTGTTTATTAGTAAAGCCTCAAAGTAATGATTTTAGCCCAGAATTGATCTAAAACAGCAAAATCCTTGTGACACTGCCCCTTTAAATTCTTTCCAGGAATGTAATGTTATTTAATTCAATATTGAATCTATTTGGCAGAAAATTCAAGAGAATTCAGTTGTCTTGTTGCATGCATGTGCTCACAATCCAACAGGAGTAGATCCAAAGGTAAGTGACTTTTTGATGGATGAAGTACAGTACTTTTGTTTATAGTGAGTAAGTTTCAGGAAACACCCGTACTCAGCCAGAGAAAGTCGTTGTAAATTCTGAGGGGCAGGGAGGTTTCAAAAACCAGGTGGAAATTTCCGGCAGAGTGGAGGATGCGGTCAAACCCCACCCCCTGCCTGGGATGGGGGTAACCTGCCAAACCATACATGTCTCATCTAATGAAACCAGTAAAGAGAAACTTACAGTAATCGTGGTAGTATTAGGTTTTGGTTGTTTGGGATGTAACTTTTTACATGTGTCTGAATGGAGATTATTTCAGCATACCGGTCTGATCTGCCTGTCTGTAGTAATGATTCATGACTTTCAAGATTAGGTCAAGTGGAAGTTTGCTTTTCTTCTGTGTCTTTAGGAAGAAGAATGGAAAGAAATGTCACAAATCATAAAGGTATTGTAAATATCCAATGTACACGTAGCACACTTGACAAAATTATGCAGTTGTGTCATGCTTTGCTATTGTGTCCTCCTTTTTCCCTCATAAATGAAGAGCAATCTAGCAAAAAAACTACAGGTTAATGTTCTATTAAATCAAGGACCACTGTACAAAACTTTAGGCCCTCTTGTGGAAAAAAGAAGACTTTTCCACTTACTGTAGTGTACAAATTTAGTTTTTGTGCTCCATGGTTTCATTGCATTTCATTGCAGTGTTTTCCAAGCCTGTTCAGTTATTAATTTTTTTCCAAAGCTATTTTGAAGACTTCTCAAGATTTCAGAAGTACTGTAGACTCAAATTCTGTTGAAGGTCTCTGAAGTTTCAAGGTTGCATTAAAGTTATTTATAAATAAATAAATAAATAAATAAATAAATATACATTTATATAGCGCCATCTTCCATTAATTGTCCATGGCGCTTTACAATGCTCTAAAACCCTAAAAATTAAAAATCCTAAGACTTAATAAG
>Ga0126343_10000766_pt1 | contig 13450 bp, 6 predicted proteins | sample Cyp2metagenome_FD_92531 | JGI IMG/M metagenome (GOLD analysis project Ga0126343, IMG submission 92531) | Coral microbial communities from Lord Howe Island, Old Settlement Bay, Australia - Cyphastrea 2 metagenome | ecosystem: Host-associated > Invertebrates > Cnidaria > Coral ... | reverse complement strand
TTGGTAATAGGACTTCGTGTCGTACAATTCAGGGGTAATCGTGCTCGTAACTTCAAATCGATTTGAAATTACTCGCCCGATTACTCCCTAAATTGTACTCCACTCAGTCCTATTACCATTACTTATTATTATTATTATTGTTATTATTATCGTTATTATTTCAGGTACAGTTGTGGGTCGAAACACAGATTGTACTTACTCAGCAACTCAACAAACGGGTTTATTTGTTGAAAAAGTTCATTAAACTGGCTGCACAGTAAGTAACCATATAGATAGATGAATCTTTTGATAGACCGTTTGTCTTTAATGTGCACTCGATCATATTGATCACTGAAATGCTCAATTTTCAATGCCTTGAACGTTTGTTTGCTTGCATATGAGCCAAGCAGTCCATCAGGCCGGCGCTTATCTCCGGTTTCTGTCGCATGAGGTAACTAGGGGTATTTCTACCCCTCCCTGGGTGGTATGCTAGTCCATCGCAGTGTTACCTCCAGCATTTAACTCAGTACCACTGTGCGGGCACTGTGCGGGTGAAATGTATTGCGGCGACAGAACACAACGCAATGTCCCTGGCCGGAGTTCGGACTCGAATCGCTTTACCGGGCCTGGGCGCATAATATTTTGTAGTTCTCTCTTACCGCAATGGCTTGAAATGGATTATTTGCTGATTGCGTTTTTCTGGTTACGTTGCAGCTGTAAAGAGTACAATAATTGGTATTCGTTCTTTGCTGTCGTCATGGCACTCAATAGTGTTGCAGTGGGCCGCTTGTCGCAGACATGGGAGGTGAGTATTACGGGAGGGTGAAGTGGCACGATCCAATTTTACCCTCAGCTCCCTTGCATTAATTGGCTAGCGAACAGCCAAATTCAGCTCGGGCAGATCTAGAAATCACCATAACTAGCAACTTTTCTTTCGTCATAAGTAGCAGACATATCAAATCCAAGCGGTCAGAGGCAAAGTTACTTTCCCATAGTTTGCTCTTATTCGGTGCTACTGTTCGCATAACAGGAACAAAATCAACCGCAAATAAATTGCCTTCTTTTCCAAGCCCCCATTGTATTTTGCCTCGTTTTCTTGTGTTTAATAAAACAAAGGTTTTTCTTTTTAAATTTTTGTTTAGAAATTGCCAGGAAAATTCCGAAAAATATACGAGGAATTTGAAACTACTTTGGTAAGGAATCTGTCTTATTTCTTTTGATCTTCTTGTCTGTACAAAATTAACCTTATCAGCCCAACAAAAGGAAAAACTGCGCACGGCTTTTCCCCTTTACTTTTAAACTGAAATTAAAACTAACATGAAGGTGGTACAACAATAGCGGGACGATTTGTTTCAATGTAATAGCTGAAATGTACATTGTACTCCCTTTTGTAGGAGCCATCACGAAATCATCGAGTTTATCGGCTTTTAGCTGGTGAGTTCACTCCCGATCAATAAACGATTGCCACTTAAAAAAAATATGGCTTCTTTTAAACTGGCGACGTCTGGACTTTTTGACGCATGTTCGTTATACTAATATTTTTGTTTTTTGCTTTTTTTGTAGGAAAAATGAAACCTCCTATCTTGCCATTTATGCCACTTCTAATGAAAGGTATTTAGATGTAAATGACTCGTGGGCAAACCCAGAAAAATCGATTGCGATAGATAATAAAGTCGAACCCTTTTAAACGGCCACCCTAGGCCGGGAAATGAAATATGGGTTCGTCAGAAATTATTACGAGGCTTAATAGACACGCCAATTTCATTCAAATAAAAACATGTTTTTTTTAAAGTCAACATAGAATCGGGCGAAGACAATAACAAACACTTGTTTGAATTTTTTTTATCACTGGTCACTTTCCATTTCGGACTCTTATCTGTCATCGCGTCTTCCAAAGCAAAGCCAAACTTCGCTTAGGACAATAGAAAACCTTCATCGGGACGATCAATAGGTGAAACTGGACGCGTCTTGGAACCGACTTTGTGCCTTTTTGAATTGTGCCCCATGGTCGTTCACGTCATGTTCATCGGTGAATTCAGCGAAAGAACATTTACGCTGATAACTTTCTTTGTATTTCAGTTCATCAGTTCTGAAAATAATTTTAAAATACGATTTTAAGCGCTCAATTGTTTATTAGCTTGAATGTATGAATGATTTTCTCAATTTTTTTATAGACATGACATTTACCGACGTTGGGAACAAGACACAATTTGACAATCTGGTAAATTTTGAGAAAATGGTGAGTTATCTCATCTTAATTTGCGCCTTTCTATATCATGCGGATTTAAAAGCGGACACACATACATGTAGGCGCAAGATGAGCTAGCCAAGTCAATTTACTGCGCATTTCAATAACATGTGGACTCTAAAATTCAAAGCTCAACCAACAAATGCGTTTTTCGCTACCGTCAATCGAAGTTTTGTCGGCTCCTCTCAAGTTCCGACTACAACCGAGTACTGTTTTGGTGCCTAAACTGCGTTCAACGGGGAACAGAGATGGCGCAGTGGTGTGAGCGTTCGCCTCCCACCAATGTGTCCCGGGTTCGATTCCGGCCCGGAATATGAAGGTTGAGTTTGTTGTTGGTTCTCGTCCTTGCTCCGAGGGTTTTTCTCCGGGGTTCTCCGGTTTTCCTCCCTCCACAAAAACTAACTCCCCAAATTCCAATTCGACCAGGACAGAGGACCCGCGTGAAAACCAGCTAGGGCCGAGGCGTGGCTTCCTCTCTAAATATAATAATTTGTTATTTTTTTTAACGATTTGATTACTGCGCGCTCGACAATAGGAGCCGCCGAACATTTGCTTGACGATAGCAAAAAAGGCATTTTTCGATTGAGCTTTGAAATTTAGAATCCGCATGATATTGAAAGGCGCAGTAAAGTGACTTGATTAGCTCATCTCTCTGTCTGCAACACTAATGCTAAATGGTGTCAGAAAAACTGAAAGCGTTGAATACTGCAAAGACTCTCAGAAAAAGGCCAGATATCAAGGCCATGTTACACGAAGCAATTCAGTTTCTTGCAACTTGCAACGCAACAAACGTTGCGTTGCAAGTTGCAAGAAAAAATTCACGTGTAACACCCCATTTTGGAACAGCAATTATTGCGTTGCGAGTTGCAAGAAAAGTACAACGACCCTCTACTTTTCGCAACGTTGCAAGACAAGTTGCTTGCTTGTAACATACCCTCAGCAACTTGCAACGCAATTTTGTCTGAATGGGCTAATCAGAGCTCATCTTTCGCTCGCGGGAGATTTCCGCCATCTTGTTTGTTATTGTACGCGTTGCAAGTTGCAAAAAAAATTGCAAACGTGTGACACCCCCTCCGCAACTTAAAAGGTTTTTTATTCGCCATCATTGCGTTGTAAGTTGCAAGAAAAATTGCTTCGTGTAACATGGCCTTCAGGAGCAATTACAGCGCAATCCCGGGTATGTGCATCGCAAATATCCCTATAAAAGATACCAATCTGAATCTGGGCTTGCCTTGAGCGCATGAGGTATGGACCCCGATCCTGAAAATTATATTAGGGGAAAAGATTTTTCGAGTGCGCCCTTTGAAACACTTTGTGGGCAAAAAATAATGGCGTTTTTTCTTGAACACTGTAAGTGAGACCAAAATTTTCGATTTACACCCCAAGCAAGAAAAAATGAGGCTCATGGTTTCTTGCCCCGAGTGAGAAGACAAACATCCCTGCTTTCATTCACGATAGTCTCCCCTCCCCCACCGGGAGCGGACTGCATCCAGGGTTGATGGAAAGGAGTGGAGATGTGAAAGCATGCTCTATACAACACTAATGTTATAGTAATTTTTTTAATGCTCCCAGCTCATAATTTTAGATTTATCAGCACTTTCGTCTTCATGAAATATACACTGCGGCCTTCTAAGCTTAGCATTAAGTTCTTAATCAGTAAAAACTCAGTCGAATCTTTATCTTTTTTTCACTGATTTTCAGAGAATGATCTCCTCTACCGTGCGACTCATCCAATACTGTCGCAGCGAGCCTTTTAGTAAGTAGCTTTACTATAAAATAAAAAATGTATATTATGATTCAAGTTCTGCCTTTATGTACTTTTTTATAATTAGTTTGTCTTCGTAGTAATCCCATCGCGTCAATAAGCAAAAAATTCAAAACAGTTTTGCTCTTTGTTCCTTTCCTTTCAGAGGCTGAACCTCCATCTCAATTAAAAATGGCACAGGAAATAACCGTTTTCGTGAGGTATGAAAAATCGGGTAACAAAGCTCGTGGTTTAAAAATGACCCGGCCAGCTATATGCAACCTTACGTTTTCGATATTTTGGCACGTTTTCCAAACTTCTGAGCCAATCAGAAAGCCAACAACAGCACGTGCATTTATTTGACATTTATGAACTTTAGATATCGGATCGTGAAGTTAATACGGCACTTGTTTTATTCCACAGAAACTTGCACGTGATTGACAACCCGCGAACTCTAATCCAGCTCTCTCACAGACTGGAACCGAGAAAAACATAACGAAACTGGCCGGAGGGACATCAACAATCGTCTGCCACATAATCTTAACCGTTAATCGCGAACTCTTAATTTTCTTTAGATTCGTATGGCCTTAAATGCACTTTCTTGATTCATCAGGCAGTTGATTTGTTAGTAGGTCATGATATGTTAAGCGATTTCGTTGCGCAGAGACATAATTTTACATCTATGCCATGATGGTTAAATGTTGGCCTGGTAGTTCGCAGTCAATTAAACTGAATCAGTATTTGAATCAAGTTAGATAGAATCTTGACGAAAGTTTTGTACCTTTGCAGTAGCATTTTCTGGTTTTATTATGTGGCCTCGTGTAGTCTGCGAAAAGCTCCAGTTTCATAATGCTTGGAGGGCGTTCATTTCAGGCGGCCGTACCACAATTATGGAACGCCCTACAGTCAAGACTAAAAGAGTTCACATCAGTTGGGACTTTCAAGAAAAATCTGAAGACATTTTTATTCAAGAAAGCGTTCGCTGATAGGTTTACTTAAATAAAATTTTAGGAATTATTATTTTTTTTATTTGTACATATCAGAATTATGACATACTATTAATCTTTTCTATATTAATTAGTGTAGTTATATTAGACAGGTAAAGCGCTTTTCATTTTTCATTGTAATAAAAAGCGCTATAGAAATTTTTTCTGTCAACACTAAAACGCAAAGTCGGCGTTTACAAATTCCTCCACCACTGTTTTGTCTTTAACCATAACATTCTTAGCTTTCCGAATTTCCCTGCGTCATAGTCAAATGAGGCTACCTCGTCTCGTCAACTATGAAGCATAGAAGAATCTACTTGTTCTAGTATAAATCTACTAATCGTTCAAAACTTAGTCTAAATCCTCTTCACAGGTAAAGAAGCATCGGCCATTTCGATAATAAGCTCACACTGCTTCATACTGCTTGTTACTCACTATCTAATTAACAATTAGATTATGAGCTCGAGATTTCTATTGCGCGATAGAAATCGACAGCGAATAATCTAATTGTTTTAGTATAAATCAAGCAGTCGTTCCAAACTTTATCGAAATCCTCTTCAAAGACAGTTCGAAAATGCAAATAAATAGCCGTTAAAAAGCGCACACTACTACGCTACTCATTATCTATCACCGAATAGATAGTAGGTAGCGTAGCCAATCAGAGAACAGCATTCGTGATAGAACGTTAGTAGATTTATACTCAATAAATCAGAATAGATAGTGAGTAGCCTAGCCAATCAGAGAACGGCATAACAATTAAGTAGATTTTTCCATAAAATTATATCCTTGGATGCTCAACACCAAGCTGTATGTTGCTGTGGAGAGAAAAAGAATAAACGTCTTTCGAGCATGAGGTTTTGTGTCAAAAATCTAAGAAATCTCCGTCATTTGATACTGTACCTAGGAACAAATTGGTACGAAAAGGGTGTTAAATTCTCGCCCCTATTATCCTGACACTTCAATTTCTAGCCAGCCTATTTTCAATATATATTCAAACGTTTATTTGTGAGATGAGCGCCGATTTTGAAAAGAGTGTCGAGTCTCCATTTTAATTTAGATATCAATGCAAATTGGGTTTAATTGTTTTGAGGCTATTTTATCCACATTGAATGTCATTCGCAAACATGAATTTTTAAAATCAAGATGTACTATTGGTCACTAAATCTAAAATAACCCACCGAATTTCCCTCAATTACCAGACGATAATCGTAACATTTGGAACATATCTTAGCTTTGACTGCCATTTATTCCGAGGTACGTCGTCCTTCGACCTAAACCTCTTTTAAAGTATAGCAGTATTAATTTTTGTCCACACCTCATGTGATGCTAAAAAATATCAAGTTTGCAAGAAGACCTGTTTTCGGATTAAAGGTCTGCACGCAAAACACAGACGGCTAAAACACAAACGTCCCGTGGTTTTCGAATTAATTTTTCCTCTTCTTCAATGCCATGATCAGCATAACAGAAGATTCAAATATAACGAAAAAACAATTTTTGTAGGATATCGCCACGGAATCGACTCGATTAGTAAGTACATTTTTATTTGGTATATGGCAATTTGTCAGTATTGGAACACAAGATCATCCAATGGAAAAATCGGAATGTCTATTAGGGCATACCCAGCTGGCTGTTAATCTGAGGCTTGAGATTTTGATCCAAAGTTGTTTTGTTTAGATAAACCTTTATTTTCGATTTTCATTTGCTTCGTGATTTGACTTTTAACGTTACGCATTAATTATTAAGTATATGAAAAAATATTCAGCTGCAAGTTAGAAGCCTATGGAATAATGAGACACAGCAAGATCCTTGTAACTCTGAAGTGAACGATTTGAATCAGCTAAAAGAGGATACATCCAGGTAAACTGTTAACTGTAGTGAGAAAATGGCTGACTGTAACTTCAATGTATACCAGACTTTTATAGCTCCCCCCAAAACGAATTTTTTCGTTCTCTCCGCGTGTAGACATTACATATATAAGTCGATGTTACCGAAAAAGCGAAATGAGAACTTATCTATGAAGCCCACGCATTTTTTGTCGTGAAAAATAAAAAGTGCTCTCAGTTCAAATTCTGACGGCTATATATAGCAGAATTACATTCAGAGGAGAAAACACCATTTCACCATTAGTGTAAGAAATGTAAAAGCGCCGAATGTTATTTTAAGAAAATTCCAGTAGATTTCCTACAATTCAAGATTTTGGAAGATCATGTTAACGAAGAAAGGATATAAATTAGACTGGACACACAAAAGTAATAATGCTAAAAGTAATAATACTAAAAAACAGAGAGAAAGCAAAATTACAACTTTTCGCTTTTTCGATTTAGATCGAAACTGCCATGAAACACGTGATTTGCGTAGGATTCCTGTGCGTTGTGGTGGCGTTGGTGTTCCTGGGGTACTCTACAGGTTATAGCAGCAAAAAGAAAGAAACACGAGCGTCGGAAAGATCTCTTCTGAAAAACATTTTCAGTGGCAGATATAAAAGGTATTGACATTTGTAAAAATTAGCTTGTTTATCACGAATGATTGCGTTATCTTTTGTACAGTCTTACAGCGTGACGAACTCCACCGGGGCCACTCAACGTTTTTCTGCCAATCACAAGACGAATTCAGAACAAAAGAATCGGAGTTTGTTCCTTTCGGACCAATTACAAATGAGGGTCAAATGTGACTGGGAATTGAAGGAACTCCTATTCTTTTGTTCTGTACGTATAAAAAAGTTGGGTGGCCCCGGTTGAGTTCGTTACACTGTAAAGCAATGATATCGACTTACACTTTCTTAGGAATTAATTGATAAAAAATAATTATTTAATGAACCTGTCAAGGGCCAGGGTAAGGTGACTGACCATCTTCCCCCTGGGGGTACCCAGAGCCAAACGGGGAAAGACAAGGTAGGGTCAGATCGATCTTAGTAAGATTTTTGGAGGACTTAAAGCCTATCATTTTGAGTGTGAGAATATGTAATACCCAAGTTGGTGTTTATAGCCTTCGCGAGAAAAGTACACTGACGTCAAGTTGTACGTTGTACGTAAGTTTTCTTCCGACAAAGCTGTTCTTTTTCTTTACAGCCTGGTCGAGTTCCTGGTCATTTTTTTCGTTTTTAGCATTTGGCTTTCTGACATCAACAGATTTCACTTTATTTGGAACCTTAGGAGGTCTAACAGGGCGTTAAACGAAAACAAAAATCAAATAAAGGGTTTTTAACCAGTTTATTCAAAATCAGCTAGAACATTAGCATTTGCATAGCCTGAAAATTTGCCACTTAACTACATTACTTCACTGACCGGGTAATTTCGGTGCTTCAGTTTTATAGCCTGGCCACTATAGCGACTCCGCAAGCACAAGCGCTAACAATAGTTGTGACCCAAGCGAAAACGTCGTAATTTTACGCAAACACTAGCAAAACGAAAACAAACGGCTTGCCGTTTTACACGTTGCACCTAGCTAAGACATGGATTATCCAGAATTTCCTTCTAGGTATGCGAATCACATACCCTGGTATTTGATTGTAAATTGTATACCCAAGATCTGTATGTCATGAATTTCTTTTTGGGTACGTGAATCCCACACAAATAGTCTCTTGCTATTGAGTAACAAGAAAATTGCTTAAATGTGTTCCAGGTTCCTTCTGATAAATTCCGAAGTAAAAGTAAGTAGAGTAAGTTTTTACCTAGCCACCGGGTCAGTGATGGTAGTTCGCGCAAAGATGCTAGTAAAATGAACGAATATTAAACTTGATCGAGGACCTTAAAGAGTTCCACTCCTAAATGTTTATTTTGTTGTTAAGGTGTTTACTTATGGTGCATTGCTCTTTTACGCGGAACCTCCTCCGATTTCTTGCCCTCATTGGCTCATTGAATAAAGCCGTCTGCTTATTGACCAACCTCGTTCCTAGGGTCTCTCATCTTCCCGCCCCCTGGAGCGAGAGGGGGCGGGAAGATGAGAGGCCCTGGGAACTAGGTTGATTATTGACTTCATTAGGAGGCCAGGAAGCTTAGGCCCGGTCGTCCATACCACATCGGCGGAATTTAAAAACGCAACAATCACTGATCGTCTTATTTATAATTTTATTTGAGGGACCCTCGGCCAGGGGAATCACGTGGGTCTCCTGATCCTTTCGTGTTCGAAAATGTCCCTTTTAAAATGTTTTCCGTCCTCGCGAAAACGCAAAGCCCACAAATTCCTCCGGTTTAAAGAAGGTTTTTAAAAAGCTCCGTTTAAATAAAACTGTAATTGTTTCTAAATTACTCCGCGTCCAAGTGTGGACGGAGTCTGGAGCAAACCACGACGTCGATGCCGCATCACCAAGCAAAAGGTTTAATAAGCAAAACAAAGGCTGTACAAGTGTGTTCAGTAAACTCAGTTTGCACAATTAATAGCCGTCCTCTGCAAAACAACAATGCAAAATGACAGCGAACGCGAAAGATGAGTCGAAGAGCTTAGTTTTCGTATTCCCATTTGGAATTGAACGCTGTTCATTACATATTTAGCCTGAGCGAGGTTTTAGAGCCATAGGTATCCTGGACAAATTCAATTTTACAAGGCGTTGTCCTCGGCATCGCCGTCGTCATCAAGATTCCTATATTTGCATCTCTGATGGTCGACACACTTGTTTAGCGACTGGGATCTGTCATCCTAAGTGCGGGCTGCTTTGTCAGCCTTCTCATGTTTTATCCCAAGGCCAGTCGAACGCCGCAGATGACAGTTTCGTGTAATTAAAAACCGTAAAAAGATCGCATGAATTGCAGCTCTTTGCCAAGGTTCATTTTAATCCAGCGATAAATTGTCGAGTGTTTCGTTAGGAAGATTTTTCCTCCTGCTGAAACAATCTTGTTTAGGTTCATGACTCCGCCAATGCAATACCTTTTCATCTTCCTCATTACTACACGACAATCGGGTATGGCGTAAGGCTCTGAACGCTTAAAGGCTATCGTCATCAGTAATGTCCTTGAATATGGCGGTGAGTTTACAGTATTTCTCTTTCCATATCTTCCAGTACTCGGGGATATCGCAACTTATATTAATTGACCTCAAGTCTAAATCAAATGATATCTGGTGCAACAACATTGAAAGCTGTGATGCTTTAGGCGGCGAGGCACCGTAAGTTGTTTTCGTTCGTAGGTATTCGTAGGAGGTGGACGTTGTCGACGAATTTGAACTACCTTTTCGCAGCAACATGTGACTGATTAGATGGCAGAGAGAACCTTAAACGGACGTCATCAATAAATGCAAGGCACAATCTAGCTACTATGTGTTTTAATATGTAACTGTATGACGACATAAATTACAAAGCCGTTACAGAGCATACGCGCGCATATAAAGAATGTTTTGCAAATTAGTATATTATAACCTTAAATGAGTTATGTCCTCCATTTTGAATAATCATATCCAGCCGGCGTCAGAAACTTATTTCAATGATAGTTTGAACATGACGTCAGTGTTTTCTCATTGGCTCACACCTAAGCCTTTTGTTCTTCCGCTTTATAAGTGCGACACCACACCTCAACCATCTCTCTAAATATTTCCCGCAATAGCCCTCATAGCCTGCATTTCATTAATCCCCTACATATACCCACACAGCCTACATCCCATTAATCCTATACATATAACAACACAACCTACATGTCATTAATCCCCTACATATACCCACACAGCCTACATCCCATTAATCCCCTACACATACCTACACAGCCCACATCCCATTAATCCCCTACATATACCTACCAAGCCAACACCTCCAAAAATATTTCTCTCCAATGTCCCTCACAGCCTCCATTTTATTAATCCCCTATACACCTACACATCCTACATTTCATTAATTCCTCGCAGCTATCTACACAGCAAACATCTCATTCATCCCCCAAATATACCGTCCTACACAGCCTACTTCTCATTAAGACCCCCACAAATAGCTACGCAGCCTGCATCGCATAAATCTCTGACAGTTTGCATTTCATTAAATCGTTTAAATGTTAGACTCAGTGGTTATCGAATCATGCAGAACTAAGTGGTCTTAAGATAAATTTACTATCGTTATTCAAATTATCCGTTCACTTGTAGCATGAGAACAGGCTCCCGGCCGGTTGGGTTAATGGTTTAGTGTGAACTAGCCAAGTATGGTCTAGGCGGAGTTCTTTTTTCGCCCTTAACGCCTCGCTTCGCTTGACGGATTTTTTTCTGCCCCCAACGAATTTTTTGTTTCTTCCGCTCTCGCTGGGAACCTGTTCGCAGTCTAGTTCACTCTGCCGTGCGTTCAGCTGCTCAAACGGATACCGTCAGAAACATTTTCATGAGAGAGGTTACATTTTTACCGATGCATTTTAGTGGTTTAATCGGCAAAATTCTCCTATTAACGATTCTTTTAGTGTCGAGAAAGTAAAATTGGCGAATTTGTTAGTTCTTTTTATGCGACGCGTGATTGGTGAAAACAATTATAGATGATGCGTGATTTAATGGAAAACGCGCGTGAGGAGTGATTGCCGGGTACCCCACCTTTGGTACCCTCCTTGTGCCTGTGCTTATGCCTGCGTCAAGGCCGTTTTCACGTTGAAATACGAATTGTTGTGCTTCACTTGTGCTTGCGTTGCTAGCGAGAATCAGGCTTTTAAAACGTTGAAATACGAATTGTTGTGCTTCACTTGTGCTTGCGTTGCTTGCGAGAACCAGGCTTTTAAAACATGCAGGCAACGAAAAGTGAGTTCTGTTCTATGTTCTTTACAGGCAGTTAAAGGATATTTGTGACCAATCCTCCATCGGATGCATGAGGCAAGATTTCACTGCCAACAACAAGCGAAATAAGAAGAAGAGGAAAAGAAAAAACAGAAACAAAAGGAAGATGGAAAAACAGAAAGTTGACCCGATAGCAACTTGTCCCCACTTGTATTCACCTGTTGACAATGAAGATGATCCAGAGGACGATGATGAACAGTGCCCTCAAGTTCTGTAGAAAATTAAGCCCCTGGGGGAGGGGACTCCCATTTGAAAATATTGGAGAGGTTCATCGGAAAATTTGAATTTAACCCTGTGAGGAAACCGATATGGGTGTGGCTTAGGCTTTATTTGACCACTAAAAGTTACCACTTAAAACAGAAAAGGCTCGATTACAGGAAGCTGTTCAGGAGTCCACCAAATCAGACTCCAGAAACCAGAGGAAATGGAGCCTAAAAACGGAATTAAGAGTGTTTTTATTTAATTAATCCTCTTCGAGTGCACCCAAAAAGATCATGACTTTGACTGCCTGTTTGACAGCTAAAAATAGTTGCATTTCGTCGTTTACACTCTAAGCGGGACCAGAATCCTTGATGTATACTTCTAAGCGAGACGACGAGCACTTCCCGAGTTTTTCCAAGGAAGTCCCCTACAGGGAAAATCAAAGATTTCCTGAGGTGGATTTCTTGGTTCCTTTAATTTGTTAAATTAAACCTGACCATACTTCAGAAGTACGCTTTATCGATTTTCTTGTGATGGGCTCTTTTGAAAGAATCTGAGGTAAAACCTTAATATATATAGAGCAAGAATGAAAACCTGCCCAGAATCGTGCCTTGAGTCACACCACAATTAAGGAACTTTGGCGTCGATTTAGAACAATCGAGTTGGCAGATTTGTGTTCAGTCTACTAAATAGGAGCGAAACAAACGCAAAGCTAGTCCGCGAATTCCATACGAGCGAAGCTTAGATAAAAGAATCTCATGATCGACTGTATCAAATGCCTTCTAAGAAAACAACGGCATTAATCAATGGACGGTCTATATTAAGAGCCTAGCTATCGGTTGCCCCGAGTAGAGCCGTAACCGTCGAGTGTAATGAACGGAAACCCTGAAACCGGACTGATGTTTGGAAAGAAGAGTTATATTTCGTAAGATGGGCATACAGCTGATTATAGATTATCCGCTCAAAAACTTTTGCTACCACAGGGATAACCGAAATGGGATGATAATTGGATGGATCATTGCGCTTGCCCGAATTTTTGTAGAGAGGGAAGACTCTAGCATTTTTCCAATCGTTCGGAAAAATGCTAGAGATTGATCAAATATCAATAATAGCGACTCATAGATTAAATCGGGACATTCTGAAATTTATATTAAGCGCCCCGTCTAGAATAATCGTCCCCCTAAGGCTCCCCTTCCTCCATTTTGTGGGCGAGTAATGAGACAACAGAGGATTTACAGTTTTCGTCATTTAGTCTTAGATTTCACATTGTCACGGTTTCAGTTTATGAACACGTTTAGTAAACACGCTGAACGCGTTAAGTACTAAAGCTGCTGCGGATCAGCTTTTTATGTCAATAAACAGCTTATGTTGGTGTTTATGCGCAGATGATGTATCAGAAAAGTAATTATGTCAGGCCACGATATTGGAAAAATTAAATGAGCGTCCCCCTTCGAATAAGCAAACCCCACCAATAAGTTCCCCCCCATCACCCCCCCTTCCCCCCCAGAGCTGTACCACCACCTCTAAACGTCGATGACACTATCAAACCACCCTTGCCCCAAC
>Ga0126343_10000765_pt1 | contig 13453 bp, 8 predicted proteins | sample Cyp2metagenome_FD_92531 | JGI IMG/M metagenome (GOLD analysis project Ga0126343, IMG submission 92531) | Coral microbial communities from Lord Howe Island, Old Settlement Bay, Australia - Cyphastrea 2 metagenome | ecosystem: Host-associated > Invertebrates > Cnidaria > Coral ... | reverse complement strand
CTATACACCCCTATACCGTACTATACACCCCTATACCGTACTATACACCCCTATATCGTACTATACACCCCTATACAGTACTATACACCCCTATACAGTACTATACACCCCTATATAGTACTATACACCCCCTATACAGTACTAAACACCCCTATATAGTATTATGGACTTCTATACAGTACTATACACCCCTATACCGTACTATACACCCCTAAACAGTACTCTGGACCTCTATACAGTACTATACACCCCTATACCGTACTATACACCCCTATACAGTACTATGGACTTCTATACAGTACTATACACCCCTATACAGTACTAGGGACTTCTATACAGTACTATATACCCCTATACTGTACTATGGACCGATTAGGTGTCTTTCCTAAACTATCCTCACAGTTTGACCACGCGCTAAAATTAGATTGAAAAAGATTGTCATTGGAAGAGGCCCATGTATGGGGGACAAGTTCTCTCACCTCATGGTCTCTTGTTTCTTGATATTCACCTTATATCAGTATACTAAAACAATTATCGCTTCAGGCTCAGTGGACTTAGCATGGTTACTACATTGACCACTATTTATTCAGCTTCGGCGATATTGTAAAACATGAGTGAGAAAATCACTTCATCATGACTCGTGAAAAATAGCTAAGACAATTTATTATTAATTCTTAATTTGCATTGCAGGGCTGTTCTCAGTGAAAATAAATGAGTTATCGTACGACTCGATCATTTAAGGATTTACACTACTCGAGATATTTTAGTATTTTCTCAAATTGCACTCGCCTAACGTTAAGGATCCCGCATTTTTAAGGGAATATTCCAAAATTAGTCGTAGTGTAAATCGTTAATTACAATTGGCTATAAAGATCTGACACGGGTACTTACCGGGTGGTCCTTGAATGAGTGTAAAGCGTCCTCGAAGCGATCTTTTGACAGCCGTCTCTTGGTTAGTGTTGAGTCTATTTAGGTCACACTCGTCTACATGAGCTTCAACTGAGAGGTTGTCATCAGGTAAAGGAATATGAAGACCTGAAATTCAAAATGGAGGAGCAACTTCAGAATACCCCGCAACTAATTTGCATATCCCCTCAACGCTTTAGAACGAGGAAAACAGAAATAAGAAGAATTTAGTCATATGTAAATTACTTGCGGGTATCATAGAAAGAACAGAGAATGTATTCTGGCAGAGACACGACCACCAAATACGAGGCACTACAGATGCATAGAAAAGCGTAAAATACCGCGCAAAGACTTGCCTGCTTCAGCTGCCCAGAAAACGAATACCCGTGGTTAACATAAAAAAGCATTAATACGTAAAACACAGTTCGAGGGAAAACAGGTTTGGAGAACAGTGTATCATACATCTGTAATTGCAAGTTTCCAACAAGTTTATTTGTTTAGTTTGTTTGCTTTACGTTTTGGGCCATTCATAACAAATATCAATGTATAAGGCATAGAAGCCAAGTGAAGCCAATAAGGCTTAAGTGAAGGATTACCTTAAAGATACCTTAAGCAACCAAACAGTGTAACTTTCAATTCGTCCGCCTGCTCTTTAACTGCTTCAAATTTTCTCAAAAAAGCCTCTCTATCACCGCACTTACGTTGCCAACAAAAACAACAACAACTAGCTCTATTTGCATTATCATAAATATCTGCAGTGTTGGAAAAACGTTTGTGAGCTAAAACATTAACGATTATCGTGAAAATATAAAAAGCTTATGATATAGCAATTAAGTTACAATAGTTTAATTTGCAAGAAGTATATTGCATAGATCAAAGCACGATGAAATGAATTTTTGCTAATTTAAGGACGGTACCTGCCGAATAAAAAGGTTTTTGCGCCAGATTAGGACTATGCGATCTTTGCAAGAACTATTGAAATCCAGAAAGAAAAATGGGGGTAGCCATTGTTTGGGGATAATTAGCCTTGAATCTCCAATAACTATATTTATTCACAAATTTCCTAAGAATTCGCCTTTACCTTTATAAAGATCTTGCAATTGGGGGTCTGGGTCTGCCATGGTCGAGTGAAGACGCAAGTGAAACCGCTCCCTTTTCACTTACTATTTTTGGTGTAGCTATGGCGGAATTTTTTAGTATTTTAAAGCGGAAAACTAGAAGAAGTAGTAGCAGTTCAGAAAGTGGAGCTCTGACACCGAAAGAAAAGAGATTTTGCGAGCTTTCGTTTAAAGCGGACGACGAAGTCAACATTGCGCTGGACAAGGCGGAAGATTTTGGCGAGAAGCTGCAGCTGGTTTTACAAAAATTGACCAGTTTAGAGAGCATGGTCGAAGGATTTTTTTTCAAACAAATATTGCTTTTTTCGCAGTGAAATCTTGAGTCACTATCTATTTTTGTGCTTTATAAATTATTCTACACTCACAACACATCAAAGGATGCGGGCTATTTTTTAATTATGCGTGGAAATTTTATTTCGAAAATGTACTCAGAGGTGGAAGTAACCCTGAGTGGACGGCTTCCCTTTGCATTTTTGTAATCCCTGCCCTCTGGAATTCCTCGGATAAAAATGGGGTGACAGGACGTATCACCTATCCAGACGTAATAGCCGCTTTAAAGACTATAAGACTGTAACAGAGAGACGTCCTTATGTTTCTTTCATCAATATCATTAAGCTTTTTGACCTTCCATTTTGATCATTCTGACACTGCAAATCTAAGGACCCTGTAAGTGTCACGCGCAAATTTGTGGACTGCTTTGCGTGTTGTTTATGGTTTTGTTCATGATCAGGTAAAAGCTCCGAGTTGTTTATGGTTTTGTTCAGGTAAAAGCTCTGAAGTTAGGAGTTCTTCTGTTACAGTAGGAGGCTCACTAAGCCTTGTTGTTCAGGCAATAGACCATTTTCGATATTTTGTTTTATTCCCCCAAACCTCGGAGCCGCGATTTCGATCCTTCTGGATCTCATCAGTTGCCGATAGCAGCCGGGGAGTGATGGAGACCAATTCTTGCTGACACTCTGCACCTGACCGTTTCTAGAGGTTATATACTCGTTCGGCGGATCGATAATGTTTGATTGCGATTAGTAGTTTTGCCACCAACTAATGGTGGGCAGAAAGTCTTCGACCCTATTGTACACAACTTGACACTGTGTTTTCTTTGTTTTCTTGTTTAAAACTACATTTTCGCAAATTTCAATCCACCGCCAATTACTGGTGAAACTTTTATAGCGATCGGACAAGAGCAAAAACACTATTAAGTCGATTGAAAAATATCGGTATGGCCTCTGAAAAACTGTATCGAAACACCTTAAAGAAAAATCTAGCGACAAATGCCTTTTTGTATAAAATTGGTGTTGTGTCTTATCCAGAGTGTTCTTTCTGTGAAAAGGAAAAAGAATCCCTCGAACAAATCTTTATCCAGTGCAATTATACCGAAAAAGTTTGGGCAGAAGTTATTAAGTGGCTTTCCTCTTTAAATGTAAATATAAATAGCCTCGACAACAAAGAAATTTTGATTGGAATTCCAAATTGTGAAGACGAGTTATTTGTCAATCATGTATTACTAATAGCTAAACAATATTTGTAGTTTTGTTGTTGCAGAAAAATGTTTCCTATATTTAAAGTTTTTATGTCTAGATTAAGGAAGATTCAAAACCTCGAATTAATCATTTCAAAGTCAAAAAATAAGTTATCGCCTTACACAGCGAAATGGGGCAATTTTTGACTTATAACTTATGCACAGAGATACTGTTTTATATTGTCTCTGCACAGAGATACTGTTTTATATTATCTCTGCTATTGAGATCTGAAAACAAAAGGGTCAGTGGACGTATGCTATATTGTTGCGTATATGTAGGTGTGCGTGTGTTTGGTGTGTGTGTATATAATTAACTTTTATATAACTTTTTTTTCCCTCTTTTTTTCTTCGTATTATAAGTGATGTAGAGCAATGTGTACGGTAGGTAGTTTAATGTTCAAATCTTGTAATGTCTTGTAAAAAAGAGAGCAGCATGCTGAAAATAATAATAAAAAAAATGCAAAAAAAAATTATGAAGATCTTAAACCTGCCTCGTTAAAGGTACCAAGAAGACCATTTTTGCTATGTTTTTTTTTTTTAACCAAAACATCATTGCAACAGCAATTTCAGCGTTTCTGACAGCATTCTTCTGGCTCAGCTTAAATACATTCTAAATACCTCACAACCAGAAACTAATCACGTGCTGAATAGGCTTGTCACTTCCATTTCTTAACATAAAATGTAGGGGTAACCTCGCGTTTTTTAAGTTTTTCATCTTTTTTGAAAACTGCCACGGTGCCCGTGACATTTTTTCCTTTCACCCCCCCCAGTAAGTAAAACATTTGCGTCTCTTGCACTTGTTTTGCGCGCGTACTATGCTATCTGCAAATACGTGTTTACAGTTGGATCTCAGTATAATGTTCGACAGATAACAGCTAGTTTTCAAGTAGAAGCAGTTAGTAGTTAGTGGTTAGTTAGTGCTATTCTGCCATTCCTGGTCTGAATACAGATTCAATAAACTTGATTTAAATTTGCTTTCACTGTTAGCGTAGTACGTCAATGCCAACTCTAGCGCACGTGTGCAGTGTAAAGCATTCCTGCCTGATGCGCAAAAGGTATGCGCACGAACAATCGTCCTTCATATTGACATACTGATTTGTAAAAGCCAAAAGTTCGCCGATGGCTTGTAGCGGAGATTTGGAACGATATTTATTACTTTTCTGTACCAAAGGTGTGTATAAATGCGTTCCTTTTGCGTTTCTTTTCAAAGATATTAATTTTTAATCTCAAGTCATAGGCTAATAGGGCAATGACTAATGGTATTAGTTTTCATTCATTTTTCAGATGCTTGTTATCTCGTCGTTCCGAAACATTTTTTTATTCCGCTTATATGCTCACTCGGCTACCCCCCACCCCTTCCGTTTATAAATCCATCCAATTCCCCTGATGAAGTCATTTAAGCTTAGGGATCTAAACTTGGCTTTTACGGTATAGTATTTAAAGATCTACCTAAGCACACAAGATTCATCTTCAATTTGGTTAGATTCACAAATAGGGAAGAGGCTGCTAGTCCTTGGGATATGATCAAAACTACCCGTTTAAATCCTTTGTGATTGCCCTTCCTAAATTTTACTAGTGTTTTCACTCTCTTGGACTCTTAGCCTCCATTTTAGGCCTAACAATACCTGTGTGACCCTTACATTCAAAAGAAAATAAAAATTACTGATGGCATAGAAATATTCGAAAACTGGATTTACTTGAGCAGTTATAAAATCCTGTTACCTTGCAATCGAATGGCTTTACCCAGGCAGATGTCATGAGCAAGTCGGGTGCCCTTCAATGGCAGATCTTTCAAAGTCTGGATCATTCGCCTGAAAACGTAAATTAAGTTGAAAAACAATACCAGAAACCATATTTTGACATATGTGTTGTGTGTTTTTAAGAGTCAAATAGTATATAATGTTACCAAGCTGACAAAGCATGATATATCATTCGAAAAAGGCGCGTTTGCTACGGTTTTTATTTCCTTTCTATTTACTGTACTATTTAGATGAATTAGAAAGCACGCGCCACCTTAATTTCTGAAGCAACTAAAATGATACGAGTAATGGTATGAGTAGGATATTCCTAACAGGTGGCTATATTTTGGTTCAATTAAAAAATCAATCGGATTTACAGAAATTTAATTAAAAGACTTAAGTTTACTAAATTTGTGTTAATTACGTTGTACCAGCTGAATCTTTTCTTGTCAAAAAATGCAAATTTGAAAAAACAACATCAAACAAACAAACGAACAAAAAGACAAACAAACAAGGAAACAACAAACCAAAAAACGAATTGATTTGTATGGCCTATAATTACCTGGAAGGAATAGTTTGCTTTATTATCTCCAAGATACATCTCCGAGTTCCCCCATTTCGAAGAACTTGAGGGATGCTCATTGAATGCTGGAACAGCTTAAGGGTGAAATTCAGAGATGTTCCTTCACCAGTTAAGATACAATGACCAACCCAATATCTTTCTACAGCTTTTCCTCGAGAGGTCAAACTGCTCGAAGAAGACGTGGAACAAGACACTCGAACACAAGCGTAATCTCCAGAGAAAATATCGATCTGCCTGGTTTCGCTGAACTTCTTGCCCAGATGAAACTCTCCTACAAGTTGACAATCATCATTCTCTTTCCACGTCACTTCAATGTCTTGAAGAACTATTGAATCATCATTCGAAATGGCATCGGTCGCAGCCTCCATGTTCAGCAAAGGCTCCCAAACATTGACGTACGCTGCGATGTTTCTATACTGCTGCTTTGATGCTTTTTCCGAAGCAGGTTCTGCAAAGCACTTATCAGCGAGCTTCCTGTGTTGCAGACAGATGTTAATGCCAGGCGCAAGGTTAAACAGCTGAATGTCGGGGGACATGAGTGGTCCAACATCGTTGACTGATAGCTGCACGCTAGCATTGTCAGAAACTTTCAAAGCACGAGTCCCCTCAATAAAATGCAAATCACTCTCTTCCTCATCTTTAGGTGACCCTGTATCGCTTTCGCTATCGCTTTCATCGAAATCGTCAGAGTCTTCGTCATAGTCGCCTTCTCCGTCGTCATCGTCATGGTTGCTTTTGTCACCGTCATCCCAGTCATCATCGTCTTCCTTTTCTTCATGATTTCCTTGTCTTTGTTGCCACATCTTCTCTTTAAAATCACGCTCCCTTTCACTAGCAATGCTCTTATCAACTTCCTCCAAGCATTGCTTCAACCTCTCGAAATCACTCTTTTTAACAGCATCCAAGACTTTTCGCCAATGATCGCTAGGAATGTGGTAATCAAGACTTGGACAGCTTAAGGCAGCATACAACAATGCTTGAAGCTTGCTTCTGTCTTCACGGAGATGTATCTCCTGATTCCGGAACCGCTTTGCCCGTTTCATATTTCCAGCAGAAGCATCGTACACCCTAAATTTCCACTTCAGTTCGACGCAAGTTGACGATTCATCCAGCTCGGGTTGCTCAATTGGTCCCAAGTCACTAATCCTAACTCTCCTTTGCTTGGGAGTCAGGTACTGGTTTGCATCAGACAACAGTTGCATTTGAATGAAATCCCGCGTGATGGTTTCAACGACAGCAGCAGTTTCGCAAGTGTTCTCCTTAAGATCGGCAGCGAACTGAACTTGACCACACTCTTTCTCATACTTACTGGACCTGTCAGATAGAAAAGAACACCTGTCATAAAGCTCAGGAAGATCCTCAGGCGCCGTGGTTTGTTCTCTATCTTTTAGTAACAAACGATGAACTTCGATATCGAGATAACGACGAATCGGAGAAGTAAAGCGAGTGTATTCAAACACGTTCAAGGACCAATGGACTCTGTGATCTTCTTCCACGTCAGCTGCTCTTACATCTTGAGCTTTTCTTTGCAGACCATTCAGCCGCGAGCGTGCCACAGCAAGTTGAGGATAGATGTTATCATTGCAAATTAATTGCGTTAACCCTGTGTTATCCTGTCTGTGCAGCGCTCTATTGATGTCATTCCATGTAGACGTTGGTATTACAAAGGACTCCGCGCAGGGACCATCTTGCTGCAGATGCGTTCTAAGAGAAAGAGAAAGCTTAGCAAACTCGCCAAACCTCTCCATCCATTCATCTAGTTTACGCCTCGTGGGAGGAAGCTGAATTCGCAAAGGCGCAGAAAGCACTTTTTGTCCCCGAACAAGGTACCTAGCCACAGATGTGTTTGCAAGGATCATCATTTCCTCAACTAACTCATGAGCTTCGAGGTCTTCTTTTCGGTTTGCGTGGTCGAAATGATAGAACGATTTGTCAGCAAGACGCAACTGCCTCCTTTTCTGAGCTAGGAAACTAAGCGTGCGGATGCTTTGTTCGATCACCGGTGTCACTTCACCATCTATATCAGGCCTATCTCTGATGGGCTCTCCAATAATGACGTTTTGTGCTTCAGCATAAGTCAAACGACACTGTGAGGTCACAATTGTTTGGCAAAAATCGAGCTCTTCCTCCTCTTCCTGTACGCGACCATCTTGGTCCAGTACCAAGTAAACAGAAACCGCAAGTCGTTCTTGGTTCGGTAGTAGGCTGCAGATCCCGTGGCTTAGGTCTTTCGGAAGCATGAGAACGTCTCCAAAACCGTGATCTCGAAAGTAAGAAGTTCCTCTTTTTCGCGCCTCGGTATCGATTCTGCTCCCTTTTTTCACAAAGTAAGACACATCAGCAATGTGAACGCCGACTTTGTAAAGACCATTCTCTAGTTCCTCAGCCGTCAAGGCATCATCCAAAGCTGTACTTCCAGGAGGATCAATTGTAAATGCGTTTGCCACATGCTTGCGGTTATCTGTTTCACAAGTTGGGATGCTCGACCATTCGTTAATCTGCCTTTTCAACTCTCTATCAACCGCATATGGAAAATATTCCTTTAGTTGATACTCAGCCGCTAGAAGTTTGAAAGCTTCAGAAAGATCGGAGGTTCTACGAATCTTCTTTGTTACAATGCCAAGTGGATATGGAAAGTCGCGTTTCCATTGCAAATATTGCACGACAAAGAGATAGCTGCCGCTCAATGCCTCTCTTAACGATAGCATGCCTACGCGCACTGCTTTCTCCGCACTTCCAGGATGAACTCTTTTGTAAATTGGAACTCCTTTGCAAGAGTCATCTCTCAAAATTCCGATGGGTGTCATCGATCTGTTTATTGGGTACATCACCCAAGGGTTGTTTCTGTTGATTGTACAGACAAACTGAAGTTCACGAAGACCGATTGGGCGATTCTGCCTCCCAACGATCTCACCTCTCATTCTTTCCGTGTTACTGGAAGGCGGGCTCGTCAGTTTTACCACGACCCTGTCTCTATCAAAGTACTGACGAGCGTTTCCTTCGATCAAAATATCTTCAGTTGCAAGATCTTGAATCTCACCATACAAAGTTCTTGATCTCTCGTAGCTAATGTGCAAGGAGCATGTGCGATATGACTCAGGATCTTCTGCTAACAGTCGATCAAGATATTCTGGCTGTAAACTCTCTTGCTCTTTCTGTTTTGGTTCACGAATTAGTCGTTGCGTACGCTCGCTATACTTGACTTTCATGTTCACGAGAAAAATACGAGTTTTACCTTTCCTTGTAGTCATTTTGTAGTCTTCGTGAACTACATTCTTTCCCACTGCGTTAAAACCAGAAGAACGAGAAACAGTACTTTTATTGCTCTCTGTGCTGTCGCATGCTGGAACAAGTGGTCTAATATCATCTTTCTCTTCCTTTGCTTCTTCTTCCGCTTTTCTTTTCATTTCCTTTTCTTGACACTTAGCCTTTAAAGCAAGGATGATTTCATCCATGTACTTTGGGGGTACGGTCTCATCCATATTCCCATACTCGGCAAAGTCATCGGCATTGTGCAGGTCATCACTCTCAGACAATTCGTCTCCCGCATCGTCGGAATCAGATGCACTTTCACTTTCGTCTAAGTTTTCAAGGTCAGTAGGGGCTGTGTCGTCATCGTCACTTAAATGATCTTTTCCCTCAGAAACGAAAGTGCAGTCGCATGTTTTGAAATCCGAGTCAAGTTCCTGAGGAGAAGGGGGTGCTATACCACTGGCTGTATCGTTGAGGCCACAGTCTTGGTTTTTAGCAACCGAATGCATATGACTGGTGTTTGAGAACCCACCTGGCATAAACTCGGTGGCATTGACATTAAGCCCACTCTGAGAAATACTTTCTTCCAGCTCGTTGGGCTCAATTCCAAACAGGCTCCCCTGGTCACTGCATCTCTTGATAAACTCTTCCCACAGCCCTTGGCAAGCACCCACGGTTCTCAAAGAAAATGGATCACCAACAACTGCGATGAGAGATTGGGCACGTGTCAGAGCGGTGTTTACCAGCTTAGGGTCTGACAGGAAATACAGGTATGGAACCTCACTCTCTCCAAGGTTGCGCTCACAGAACTCTTTGCAGGTATGAAAAGTTCGAACTGTGCTGATGAAAAGAGCACGGAACTGTTTTCCTAATAAAACGAAAAGATTGCAAAAGATTAAGAGAAATATTTATATTACTAATGGTTTGAGAAATATTTCACTGATACTTATAAATTTCCTTGTGAATGTGCATAAGACAAAATAAATTCAATCAATGCAACAGTTTGACCAAAACTGATTACGAGGAAACATTCCAAATGAAGTTACTTTTACTAACCTTGAACGTTTTCAATAGTTTCTACATCAACCTGTCCTAGACCAACTTTCCTAAGCCCATCTCGAATTGTCCTGACCTAAAAAATAAATATATTTCATTCTCAGATCTTTATCGTTACATGTACCTTAAAATAACTACAGTTGTGCGTAAGAGATATTTACGCACATTTTTATCCTTTATAAGTTCACGATTATAAGATCCCGATTAAGTACCTGGTAACGGTATGAAGAAACCACAGCAACTTGTTTTAGATCTTTTGGACCCCATTCAGCGTCAGGCCACGAATCAGTGAGCTCCTTGACTCGCTTTACCACTTCATTGACTTCAGCCAAGTTGCGATACGAGGAATGTCTCTGTTCAATTTCTTCCTTGCCAAGGGCAGAATAAAACACTATTGGTCCAAGACGAGGGTGTAGAGGTTGTTCGCTACCAGAAGAAAGCTCGCCACCGTAAAACATGTCGGACGAGAACTGAAGAACCTTCTTGTTTGAGCGGTAGTTCTCTGTTAATAAGATGAGATTTGGATCCAGCGTTTTGTCTTTCCGCCGCTTCGTGTAATCGTGAAAGAGTCTTTCTTGTAAGGAAATTTGGTATCCCCACTTTACTGCTTGTGGGGAAAACACATCAGGGCTCATCTAAGGGATAATGAAGAAGAAAATAAACGACACGAAGACCAAGATTATCGTTGCTTTACAATATTTTAACTTTCAGTGTAATATGTGTAGGGGCCTGCTAGATGCTCCATATAAACTCTTGGCTATATAGGCTATAAACCACTTCCTCGAAATCGTGTTTTCTAAATGATGTCTACGTGCATATTATAGCTGTAGTCTCAAATTATTAAGCGTTGCTTGCAACGATTAATTAAGCGCCACGTTTTGTAGCGTTACTGCATTCGTAATTGTTTTTATTCTTGTCATTTTAGCACAACTACAATGCCAAAGCCCCATACCGGCTTCCACCCCAGCGAACGTACCTGCATATGATCCCCGGTGAAAACCACTTTGGTGTTGTTCCCTGCGAGTGTGATTGGTGTAAGTGTTTCAGTTTCTAGCGCCTGAGCCGCTTCATCGATTAAGATATGGGTGAAAAACCCACGATGAAGCTCCATGTCAAAAAGTGCTCTGGACATGCCCAAAGTTGATACAACGACTCGGTGACTTAAAACCTCATCACGAGTTGGAAGTCTGAAGACTTCTGTTGGTTTCCCTTTGTCGGCGATGAGACAATATTGTTTGACTTTGTCAGAAACAGTGGACAGTTTACGTATGGGTGTGTAAATTCTCAGAGGTCTGCAGGCAGCTATTCCACGTTGCTCCTGCAGATATTTATTCAGCAGTTCTACGTGCATATCTGCGGCACTGTTTGAGTGTGTACAGATTAGCACCCGGTTGTTACGGTTGACGGCGATACGTCGAACAGCTTGGCTCAAAGTGAATGTTTTTCCCGTTCCAAAAGGACCAAATACCACGAGAGGGGGTGCATCAATTGACGGTGCCGCTATTTTCCTGATTATATCTTTCTGGTCTTCATTCAAGTGTGGGTCAAGAATCCAGGGAAGATGATAAATCTGCAAAAAAATAATAATAAATAAATGAATAAAATAAAAATGAAAGATACCATTTAAAGAAACAGAGTTCGACACAAAACGTTCATTAAAAAAATCAGTAACAGAGCATACACTGTCATTTGGTAACGATATGTACAACGCTATAAAGACTATAAAGACTAATGAGTTGCTCGATGTTTCCAATTCCATAATAAAAATGTTAATACAATTCAAATCAAATCTCTACAATTTGACATTAAAACACAAATGTCTTGACACCTAGCCCATACTGTTTAAACAACGAGCCTTCATGAGAATACAAGTCAAAATGTGAGACATAGAAACGGTAATATACGGAGCCATATCCCATGTATCTTCTCATCAGAAGTAGCATCTCACTTAAAAGACGTATTAATCATTTGCTTTAGTATTTACAATAGTCAATGAATTGGTCCTTAAGTCTAGTTGACCTTAGCAATTCTTTAGTTTCTACGCTGTACGTCATTAACTGTCAGTATGCAATGTGGCCGGCATATTTACACTATGGCCAGGTCATTTATTCTATCTTGTGTTGGATTAAAGAAGAAACTATCTTAAGGTAGTTTTTGCCCTGCCTTTTAAACGTACATTATGGTTGTTACATTGCACTTCTTACCTTCTCATCCGAAGCAGCACTACTGAATTCCGGAAACAATATTCGCACGTGCTCAGGACCTAGTCTATCAATGTTGTCGTGCATCTCACATAGAGGAAGTCTGTTAATGTGAAACTGAACGTCTACCGTGACATCACTGTTATTCGACAACGCCAGATCTTCACAGCACCGTGAAGACAGCTTTATTATGACTCTACTGTCCTCGACCGAGTCTACTAATGCTTCATAAACCATAGCATCAGGGATTTGGGATTTGGCTATAAGAACCGAGCCCATGCTTCCAAAAAGATTCCTCAGCAAAAGCCGTCCATTCGCGTCATCGGGTGTTATTGGACGAGAGACATGAAAGGAACCATAAAGCCATCCTTCCTGGGCGCACAAGACTTCGTCTGTCTTCACCAACAACTGTGTAGCGTACAAATTTACACCCTGCACGTTGTAACTGTAAAGCAAAAGAATGCAGTCAACATATGAGTGAGGACATATTAAACAATTATATTGGCGTTATTGCCCCATATGCTTTAAGGTGATTCCTCAGAAATTAAATTTACCGATGAATTTTTTGGAAATTTTCCCTGAAAGGTCTCTACTAAGCACTGTTTCGAAAAAAGCAATAAAAATGATAGGTCACCATTCTCGCTTAAGAGATGTGATGGGCCAATCTTGCCCCATTTATGCCTGTACTAGTGCTTATCACGCGCATTATTTATCGATTCACCTTACATTTTGCGGTAGCTCGAAACATACTTTATTAAAGTAACTCTTGAGAAAAAACTTGATAAGTAGGAACTGTCAAGCATATAGAACAATATCATATAAAATTTGGGGGCAAATCACACCATTTAAAGCGACGTGGACGTAAAGCGTTCGTAGAGTTGTTGTTTTCCTGTTCATAATTTGCATGTTGGAGTAACAGTTTTGCGCACGCTTTCGGCTATATATTTTTTTCCTTCCAGTAAATTTTTTTATATTTTTAAAAACTTAAAGAGGACAATATGTGCAATATTTTTATGAAATAAAAAATATAGGTCACCATGCTTGTTTAAGAGAAAAGGAGCATTTATTTCGCTATCGAGCTT
>Ga0126343_10000764_pt1 | contig 13454 bp, 15 predicted proteins | sample Cyp2metagenome_FD_92531 | JGI IMG/M metagenome (GOLD analysis project Ga0126343, IMG submission 92531) | Coral microbial communities from Lord Howe Island, Old Settlement Bay, Australia - Cyphastrea 2 metagenome | ecosystem: Host-associated > Invertebrates > Cnidaria > Coral ... | reverse complement strand
TCATTGTTTACATTACAATCTACGCGCGGTAACTAAACCATCTAAACATCATACAGCCTACAACAATAAATTTTGACCCCTTAAATCGGTAGTGAAAGGCAAAACCTGCGATTTGAGTTGTACGAAATGTAAGCCTTAAGCTTCAAAAATAAACTAATACAAGAATTGTTTATTTGCTTTCGTCACTGTCATCAATAATAATTCGCCGTCTTTTGACTGAACTGTTTTGTTCAAACTCACCGCTTTTCTGATCCGAATTAGTGAAAACATTTACTGTTCCTACTTGGCACTGGTAGAAAAAGAGCATAGTTCCTGTACCTGAACTGGGCTGAACTGTTGATGTCGCCGTAACCTCATCCACTCTTATTTTTGGCGAAGACAGAATCATTGCACAACCAGGAGGTTCCTGTCCTCCGCATAAAACAGCCGGGATGTGCTGTTGTCTTTGCTCGGAAAGAGCCAAATAGTTATTCAGCAAATTAATGTTTTTGTGGCCAGTTATTTGTACAATTTCATTGGGTGGCATATTATTATCCACAAGTTTCTGGACGAGATGTTTCCTGGTGCTATGGTTTACCAATTTCTTATCTGAATTAAGTTGAGAGGCTGCCGTCATGTTTCTCACCATCGATCTAAGTGAATTCACTCCCAGCGGGGATGCCTTAAACAATTTTTTCCTACCTTCGGAACTTCTGTGTTGATAGCGAGATAAAACGGAGAGTCATCATTCATCATTTCTGGTGGTCTTTGTTGTTTGTAGGCCAAATAGCTGAGGAAGTCAATGGTGAGGAAGCCCAAAAAGAAACCATGGGGTTTATAGATATTGGGCTTCCTCAGAGTGAAAAATAAAGTTAACAGTAACAGTAAGGCCAGGATCGAAAGTAAAATATAATGAATGAAAGTATAGATTGTGTAATGTGTCACGTTATGTACAGCAACAAAATCATGTGATAAGCGAGAGCCTGACCTTGTGCGAGAGATGTTTTTGACACTGTACTTTTACAGTCGGACGATATAGTGTATGACGGCGTTTGATAGACATATGTTTGTAGATGTTTATTGTCAATCGAGTTTTACTGGTCCCAGCACAATAAAGGACAATTCGCTATTTGAAGTGGCCAACATTTTGGCAAGCCCACCAGGACGAACGATTGTTTTGTGCGGTCTGTTTTCAAGAACATGTGCTCGAAGAACCGTCGATTAGAGGAATGGCGGTAAATTACTGTGGTCTACACATCCTCTAATAAACACAATAGAGCACAACTGGAGCCAAGTGAGACCTTACTGGAAGAAAGATGACGCATTTAGAGCTTGAAGATTTGAAACTTCAAGTTGAGGGAGGAATTTGTAGCTCCCAATCTCGGTAATGGAGCAGTTAGCGGAGCAGGTTGGTCTGCAATCGAAGGAATACAAAGGAAAGAGTAAGCTTGCCATGTCGAAAGTTGTTCATGCTAAAGGCGAGGATCAGCTTGAGGAAACGGGAAACAAGGTTGAATATCTTACGGGATCCCGCCGCCATTCAAAGAAATTGATCCAAACAAAGAGGCCAAAGAAGAATCGGTGAAAATGAAATTGGAGTACAAAGCACTGTGTAAACAGTTCCAGGAGATGACGGAGTCGTACAAGAAGAAAATAGAGCAGGCTCCAGTAAGGCTCGAAGACACAAAACCATCTCCACCAGTCACGACAGCTTCAAAACCAAAAGAAGGTAACGTAGTTTCACTCGTAGATGTTAGAACTGCACTTAGGAGAGATTTTAAGATTATGGGTGCTATTGGAGAAGAGGAACAAAAAGACTGATTGCCCTTCGTCAGTTTAATTCACCAAATAGATGCAGGGATAGAGAAAGGATACAAAGAACGTGAGATCATTGATGCAGTTATTCGTGCTATCAGCCCAGTTTAAGGTGGCTCAAAACAGTTTCCAGCACTTTCCAAGAGGTAGATTTTGATGTCTCATTATTACCACTCATTATCACTTGATGCTACAACCATGGTATCAAAAAACTGTGTAATCGTGGGTGAACACGTTGGTATTGTTTTTGTGACATAATAGGTTACCATAGCAACAATATGACCTGCTAAAAACACCCTTAAATTCAGCTTTAGGCGCTTATATTTCAAAAACGGCACAGTGAAATATTTTCTTAATATCGAATTTTGATAACCAGGATAAGATGCAACTTTGAGATGCAACTTTAAGGTGGCTCTGAACCATATACAGATTTTTTTTAAACTTTGCCAAAAGTTGCGTCTTTCCATGCTTATCAAATGGTAGTTATATAAAAAAAATTTACCTCCCCGCTTTTGAAAAATAAGCTCTGAAAGCTGAAATTAAGGGAGTTTTTAGCAGGTCATAGAGTTGCTATGGTAACCTATTGTGTCACGAAATTTGATCCCAATGTGTCCACCCGCGAGTAGGCAGTTTTTTGATACCATGATTGTAGCATCAAGTGATAAAGACTGGTAATAAGGAACATCAAAATCTATGTCTTGGAAAGTACTAGAAACTGTTATGAGCCACCTTAAAGTTGAGATCGTATTTAGAAACCATGAAAGAGCTTACCTTGGCAAACTAAGACAGATGTTACGAGCCCATTACAAGCAGAAGTCAGGCACTGAACTTACAACAATGTGCCAATCACCAAAGGAAACTCCCCAAGACTTCTTTATCAGAGCCCTTGATCTAAGGCAACAGGCCCTCTTTGCATCACAAGCTGAGGGTGGTACTGTGAAACACGAGCCATTGCTGGTTCACCCCTTGTTTTTGCATACTATTGAAACTGGTCTTCAGGATGAAACTGTCCGAAATAAACTGCGGTCGTTCCTCCAGAAAGCAAAAGTCACAGAAGAGTTGATGGAACAAATCAAATGGTCGTATCCGAAGAGTTTGAGCGGAAAGGTAAGCTTGCAGCAACCTAACACAAAAATTCCAGAGTGAATTCCTTGGAAGTCGACAGTGAGCAGGCTGAGCCAGGTAGTCAAACACGGCCAACGAAGCCTGTGTCAAAGAAAGAAATGAAGTGTGATAGGCCTGACAGGCTAATAGTAACTTTAGAGGCAGTCCAAATATAGTATCTGCTCATGAGACAGGAGAAATTAATTTGTAGTTTAGTGTTTGAGCTGTCCAGTTCCAACCCCTAAGCAGTGGTCATGACAAGATCATTTCCATTCTGAATTAACGAGCAAGATTGTAGCCATTGGAAAAAGGATCCCCAGAAAATAGAAGTCACCTTGCATTGCCAGAAAAGGTTGAGCAAAGTGTCTGTTTCTTGTTTGCAAAAGGTACAAAGATCATTCTCTTTGACTGGAATCTTATGCAAAAAGGAATTTGTAGGCAGACGTCTATGGAGGAATTTGAAATGGAAAATACTAAGTTTGGTACAACCTTCCACAATTTTTGAGGCTTTTGAAAATACTTAAAATACTTACAAAATCGAAACAAATGACCTCATCCTCAAGCCTGAAAAATGGAAACCTCTCTTTGGCCACTTTTAAGGGGCTAAGAGTGTGAAAGTTGACAACCCAAATCGCGTGGCCACCTTATCAGCTCAAGTGATCATTTTTGACAGGGATGTTGCAGCAGTGCAGCCAGTGTACCAAATTAGGGAAACCGGAGGAGGCTGATCACCAGGCAACGAAGTCCCATGTTTGTGTTAACTGTGGCAGGAAAGGGGTTTCCCTAAGCAATGTTCAAAGTGTCAGTCTGTACACTATTGTGCCAAAGGACCCACTAGATGAAGCACAAGCAGTTGTGTAGTGCAATTACAGTCAAACTAAGTGAAGCGTACCCCTCAAGATTACATTAATGAATTTATCATATGAATATTGAACCTGCCAGTCGTTTCAGGAATGCCATAATTAATTGATTATTTGATTATTGAACCTGCTAGCCGTTTCAAGAATGCAATAATGGATTGATTATTTGAATATTGAATGCGATTGCTGTATTCGCTTTGAAAAAGCGCGGATCATTGTTCAAATCAGAGGTCGATCTCTGATTGGACTATGTGAACAAGGGATGCTCCTTACATGGAGCATATAATGTCCTATCAAAAAAACGGTGGCAAGGAACCAGCAGGGCCGAATTTACAAGCCCGGAAAACGCAGATATCTCATGATTTACTGGTGGCACCAAGTACTGTCAGAAAGATAATTAGCCATTTTCAACGTTGTGAAACCTTGAGTGCCTTTTCCCAAAGTGGAAGTGAGCCACGCAAGATAACGGATGATGTTTTGCAGTGCATAGAAATTTGGAAGCTTCAAAAGCCAACAACCTATGCTTGTGACATACAAACTAACCTTCTCCCATATAGGAATTTGTCATGGGTTACTGTACCGTCTGCGTCATCGATAACTCACAGTCAACGGAGCAAGTTAGGAATGACTCGTAAAAAAATTTGCCAGGCAAGGAATATTCAGAAAGTTAACGACTATCTTCAGAACACCCAGGGATTGAGTCCTACCACACTACACTTTTTCAATGAAGCCTCCGTCATCAAAACAACCTCTAATCGCCTATATGGGAGTAGCTACAGAGGCTTCAAGGTAGTTGAAGTACAAAAATATGCATCAAATGCAACTTTCACAGTAAATCTCTTACACAGTGTTTTTGGTGTTGACTACTATAATGTTATTCCTGGTGCCTCAAATGGTGAGGAATTTATAGCCTTTTTTGATTATGCACTTGACTGTCAGAGAGACAATGGTCTTCCTATCTTTCTTGAAGGAGATACATTGATAATGGGCAATTGTGGCTTTTATCACGGTAGAATTACCCCAAGTGGATAGGCTACAAAAAGGCTTATGTATCAGTATCAGCAATTTTTCTTGCAACAGCAATTTGTTCTTTCTGCCATGATTCAAAGTTGAATGACTGTGATTCCTCATTTAAGGACTGTGACGGTGTCTCCTTTGCTACTTGTTTTAGGGGCAGGGCTTTCTGTTAGAGAATCATCTTGTGTTTCATCATCTGACCCAATTTTGGTAGCTGTTTTACTTCCACTAACCACATTGAGAGATTCCCTGAAATTTCTGCCACGACTTTTGTTGTCATACTTAAGTTTTTTCTTTGAAAGATGGTCATGGTCATGTTGACGTTTTTGAGTGAACTGCATGTTCTTACTTCTATAATTAGCCTGGTTGAAATGTGTCTGCTGGGGTCTCTGGTGATACCCTCTCCTTGGTGTAGAATTATAGTGCGGAGACCCATTTCTAACAGATGAGGCATTCTGCAATCTGTAATTTCCAGCAGAGGAGTGCCACATCGGGCTTTGTGGACGTGGGCTTAAAGTTGTGTGTTGCATATATGGTGACCGAGTTGGGGGACCAGGGCTTGGGGTTCTATGATGCATGTATTGTACTGGACTTCTAGTTCATGGTATGGGGGTGAATGGGGCATGGAAATGTGCATTGTTATTAGTGATGTACAATGATGGCTCACCATCTGTTTCTGGAGCACACTGCGGTTACCATAAATATCATGTATCCCAACATTTTGCCTTATTTCTATAGTCCTTGATTATTTGCTCGAAATCTGCTCTGTCTGAAGGAACCCTGTTATTACATGCAGAAGCCAAAACTCTCAGATCATTGTCAGGAGCTCCTCTGTTTGAACACTTTATGGGATTACAGCACTGCAGCTTTTTCGTACTGACAGCAGAAAAGTTGGTTCTGGTTCTCTCCCTGACAAAATAGATAAGAATCTATATATATATTGAGATCTATCATGCAAAACTACATAGTTAAACAGACATCAATTTTCTGAAAAGAAGATAAAGGATAACAGCCTTCAACTTTAAGTTACAGGCGTGAGTTTCATATTTACATTACGATTTAAGGGCGCTAATTCGTTCACAAATGTGATATCAAACATCTGTCTTAAAACAGTATGTAAGCACAATGTCAATGGCCAAAATTGTAAATGTGAATTTAACATCAAACACAGGGACTACTTGCACAATCAACAGAGCCATGGGTTCATGATAAAGTGCTTGACAATAATCCAGATAGAATTTGAATTTAGAAATGCTGGTTTTTGAGAGGAGTGGGAAACCGGAGTACCCGAACAAAAACCTCTCGGAGCAGAGAAGAGAACAAACAACAAAAAATATTGTACATATAACCATTTCCATTGGTTCCTTCATTTGCTCTCAACATCTGTGTGTTATCATGTTTAACTTGACAAAAGCATATCGACCAAGTTATTTTTCCAAGGTTATGCAGTTTATTACAAGCCTATACAAGTTAAAATTATTAATAAGCTCACGTACTTGAGCAATTTGTAGTTTCCCACTTCTTCCATGTTTCTTTTAATATCTTTCTGAATTTCTCTTATATCAGCTTCAGCCTGGAATGAACATAAAATACAAAATGAAAAGCATGTCTCTCCTTTGTCTCTCCTTTTAGATTATGAGCTCGACATAAATTTCTATGAGGTGATAGTTGCTGAGGCCAAAGGCTGAATCAACTATCAGCTCATAGAAATCGAGAGCGAATGATCTAACTGTTTTACTAAAATTCTAACTGAAATGTACCTCAAATATTTGCATTAGCATACTATTCAAATATTTGCATTAGCATTCTTAATATCTCTCTTTTGTTACATTTAATCAACTGACCTGTTTCAGATTATCCCCATGTTCTCGGTGTAATGACAGCTGGCCACATTCAAAGTAACCTCGGCATGGTTGCAGCATGCAGTTGTTGACTTGATGACCTTTGTAATGGCAACTACTGCAAGTAAAATTTGAGTACTTTCCTGCAAGACCCCTATCCCTCAGAACGACTTTAAGGGATTCCAATGTTGCCTTCGAGATGCTGAATTTGTAATCCAGAGCTCTTTTTTCATCTTCCAGGTTTTTGATCAACTGTTCCACGCCGACACCAGGTTCAACGAGTTTAATCAATGCAGGACTATCCCGACCAGCTGCAAAAGTTCCATCTGTTGTACGTATAGCAGATTTTCAGCTGGTGTCTGGATCCCTGTTGTCTATGATCAGCACTTTTATTTTATTGCGACGTTTGATTTGAGCCATGTCCATATCAAGGAGATCCTCCCATTCTGGATCATACCACTGCAGTGATACAATTGCGTGTGCCAAAGAGTCGCAGAATGTCTGTAAATGTGTTTGAAAAACCTGTTTGACTAACGAAACTTTATCATTTTCATCACTGTTGACAGTACATACTTTTTTTACCCCTCTAAAATCTAACAAAATTGTTTTGTCTGACGAGGAATCCTGACAAATGAACATACTGCATTGTAGAAACACTGCGAAAACAGTTGATCACAAATATTTACATATGTATTTTTTCAACCATGAATACATAAAAGAATTTCTACAAGTTCTACAAGCTCGTTAACAGCTCACAGTTATATTCCATTTACAAGCAGATCTACTCAACATTCAAACTCACCTTTCCCACCATGTTTGACGCCATGCATAGTTCAATCAGAAATCGACTTCAGATTTAAACAATGATCCGCACCTTTCAAAACGAATGCGGCTACTGGATTCAATAATAAAATAATCAATCTGTTATTACATTCTTGAAACAGCTAGCGGATTCAAAAATGAAATAATCAATTCATTATTGCACTCTTGAAACGATTGGTGGGTTCAGTGTTCAAATAATCAATTCATTAATGTAATCTTGAGGGGTACGCTTCACTTGGTTTGACTGTAAGTACCTGTCTAACCAGGAGAAAAAGGACGCTTCTGACAGTGGCATGTATGTTAGTCACCTTACTCCAAATCAGCACGCTGAGGTTGCAAAATTGGTGGGGAGGAGATGCATGGTTCAGTGTGTTATGAACAATGTGCAGACCCAAGCTTTGTGGGACACCGGTGCCCAAGTTTCTATTTGTTTTTTAGGATTGGATTACTGAGAACCTGCCCACAGCTGAGAGTCGTCGAATGGATGAACCGCTCAATGACAAAGGACTTGATCTCAAAGCAGTTAATGGTACTGAAATTCCATATGAAGGATGGATTGAAGTTTCTTTCAGACTTGTGACCCCACATGACAAACATGGTATGTTAGTTCCCTTCCTGGTTTCAAAGGATACTCTGGATCACCTTATTGTCAGATACAACCTAATTGAAGAAATTGTATAAAACCCTGTCAGTGATTCTCCAAATGCTCACGAAGAGACATTAGTAAATGCCTTGAGCACAGGCCTTCCAAATGCAAAGCAGGAAATGTTTAAGCTTTGATTGGTCTCATCAGGACAAACATCTCAACTGAATTGTGCAAAGTAAGAGTAACAAAGAAGGATGTGGTAATTCCAAAGAACCAGACAATGGTTGTTTCTTGCTCTGTAAACACCGGCTCAACTGAATCAAGACTTCCAGTATTGTTTGAAGCAGACGTTGAATCACCTTGGCCATCAGGGCTTGAGGTCCCTGAAACAGTAGCAACTCTCAGAGGTGGTACTTCCTTGCGTATCAGAATTCAAATCAAGAATACCACAGACCACAACATTACCTTGAAGAAAAGGACAATGCTAGGAAAGCATGAGCCAGTCAAATCTGTAACACCACCAGAAGTAAGAAAGACAGACATTAAAGAAAGGTTAGCAGACTGCATTCATCCTGCCAACAACTCAACAGAGGAGGTAGAAGAAGTCAGATCGCAATGAGATACATCTGTCATGAAGAGATGTGAAAGTGAGACTGGCAATCCAACTCCAGATGTTGATTTGGGAGACCTGACAGAAGACCAGACAATTGCAGTAGCGACAATGCTTAGAGAGGAAGCAGAGTCCAAAAGATGACGACGACGTAAGGTACGCTGAAGGTTTGCAACTCAAGATCAATTTGTCAGATAATCGTCCAGTCCAGAAAAACTATACATCTATTCCAACACCTCTATACTCTTAAGTGAAGCAATGTGTTAAAGACTTACTCAATAGCGGATGGGTGCGGAAGTCTCGCTCAGCTTATTCATCACCAATAGTTTGTGTGCGGAAAAGGGACAGTTCTCTAAGACTGTGCGCTGATTTTTGTGAGTTGAACAGGAGAATAGTGCCTGACAGGCATCCACTCCCTCAGGCACAAACAAACATTGAGAATCTTGGTGGGAACAAGTGGTTTTGTCTTTTGGAGGTAGAGCCTACCATCAGGGATTTGTCACCCCTGAATGTCAACACATGACTGCATTTGTAACACCGCAGGGCCTGTACGAGTGGGTGAGGATTCCATTTGGTCTCCGGAATGCCCCAGGAGAATTTCAAAGATTTATGGAGGACTGTCTGGAAGGACTTACAGATGAAATTTGTGTACCTTACTAGGACGATGTGATTGTCTTCAGCAGAACCTTTGATGAGCACATAGAAAATGTATGAACAGTGCTGAGGAGGCTATGTCAAAACGAAATAAAGCTGAAAGCCACAAAGTGCAAGATGTTCAAGAGGGAGGTCAACTACCTAGGGAGAATTGTCTCTGCTGACAGATATCGGGTGGATCCCTGAAATGTTAAGACAGTGTTAGCACTCAAAGAGGCTAACCCAAAGACCGTTGGTGATGTGAGAAAACTCCTGGGTTTGTAAGGATATTACCGAAAGTACATACAGGACTTCTCCAGAATTACTCACCTGCTTTCCGAACTCTTGAAGACACCGATGGTCAAGATCAACAAGAGTCTTATCCAAACATGAAGGCGAAGTCAGAAGGAAATGGCACAAAAGCACAATCCAGTCATGCTATTGTTTGGACACAAGAACATCAAGGAGTATTGGAAAAACTTGTTGACTGCATGGCTAATCCTCCAATTCTCAATTATCCAGATTATGGTCTTTCATTTGTCCTACACACTGATGCATCCAACAAAGGACTTGGAGCAGTACTTTATCAGCGACAGTTTGGTAAAATGCGAGTTACAGGATAAGGATCGAGAACACTGACCACTGCAGAGAAAAATTAGCACCTTCATTCTGGAAAGTTAGAGTTCTTAGCTTTGAAGTGGGCCATCTGTGAGCAGTTTAGGGACTAGCCGTACTATGCACCGTCATTCACACTTTACACAGATAATCATCCCCTCAAATATGTTTTATCAACTGTAAAAGTTAATTCAACGGGACATAGCTGGGTGTCCAAACTGGCCAATTTCAATTTTGAGATCAAGTACAGGCCTGGTAAAGTGCATAAGGATGCTGACCCTTTGTCCAGACTTCCTTTGGACATTAACCAGTACATCCCTTCCTGTACACAGGAAACTTCCCAGAATGTGATCAGTGCAGCTCTGTCCAGTGTAATTGCACTTCAGAATGGCGACACAGTTTGGATAACAGCAGTCAGTGGTGGAATGAAGGCATTGAACCTTGACTCTGATCTTCTCGATTCCAGAAATTACCATAAAATCAGGCCTCAAGTCATCCTGGCAGCTCAGAAACAAGATCCTAGTATTGGCAGAGTCCTATCATGCAAATTGAATGGCTGGAAACCGACAATACGTGAAATTGCCAAAGAACTTCCTTATACAATAAAGTTGCTACCTGAATGGCCTAAATTGGAAATTGGAAGCGATGGGATGCTACAAAGAAAGAGTGGATGGAATTTCCAGCTAGTGTTACCAAAGCAGTTTCACCACTTGGTCTACAAGGAACTACATCAAGAGATGCACCACTTGGGAACAGAGAGGGTACCTCAGCTAGCCTGTGAACGGTTTTCCTGGCCCCATATGCAGAGAGATATCACTCACTTTGTGACTCGGGTGTGCAGTTGTCTGAAGCAAAGGCAACCAAATCTTCCAGCATGTGCCCCTCTTCAACCTATTGTGACTAATGCACCCTTTGAGTTGATATTTATTGACTACCTGCACCTTGAAAGAAGCTCTGGTGGACACGAATACATTCTGGAAATTATTGACCACTTCACCCGATTTGCACAGGCGTATTCCACTAGAATTAAATCAGTTCATACAGCAGCCGACAGACTCTGCGACGACTTTATGCTTAGAGTCGGATTTCCAGCTCGTATTTTGCATGACCAGGGAAGAGAGTTTGAGACCCAGTTGTCTCACCGCTTGCAATGGTAAAGCAGAGAGATTCAAGCAAACCTTGCTGTCAATGTTGAGAACCCTACCTGACGAAAAGAAACACAAGTGGTCAGAATAAGTGCCTAAGGTTGCACATGCCTGCAACTGTACTAAGAGTGATTCAGCTGGGTATTCAACGTTCTACTTACTCGCCTTGACTAATAGGTTTTGTTGTAAAATTAATCACATACTCATTTTGCAACAACATGAATCCTGGAATGGGAAATCAATTTTTCCACATACAAATGTCCACAATATCGACCAGGATGGATCTACTCTTTGCCAGGCTCTCACATGTTTAATGGTTGTGGAAATCCCAGTCCATCTCCTTCAATCACCAATACTGACTCATTGCAAGAATCTCTTCATTTCAGCGAAGACAGCTCAATGTTGGCATCAACCCTAACTTATTTGCGCTGTTAGATGGACTAAGGAGAAGGAAAAGCTCATAGCACAGCATGGTGTTTTTTTTTTTGGGGGGGGGGGATAACTGCAACTGGAACATAATATCAGACTATTATTTTCACAAACACGGAGGCCTCAATTTTTTTTCGTTGTAACTACAAATATCTAAGGCACATTCTGACACTCTATAGAGACATACTTATTGCATTTGATGAAATAAAGACTTTATAATCATGATCAAGGAACTGACACTATCCTCTTTAATACACAGACATCTTAGTGGATGGGAAACCGCTACTTATAAGGGAATGGTTTATCAAGGGTATTCACACGATCCAACAGCTTTTTAATGAAAACGGTCAATACCTCACTTTTCAAGAATTTCAAGCTAAATATCATTCTGACACAAACTTTCTCCAGTTCTATCAAATCTTGAATGCAATTCCTGTGCATTTCAAGAACAGAGCGGGAGTGCTTGTGAAAAATTCCATCTTTGATTGCAGCCAAAAAAACTGGAAATCTTTTTCTTTGAGCAAAACTAGTCAAATTAATTTTGAAACGTAAAAAACTGGAAATCTTTTTCGTTGAGCAAAACTAGTCAAATTAATTTTGAAACGTATGGGTCAAGAGACTATCAGCGCCTACTTCTCATTAAGAAACACCCATCACCTCATACTGGCCCAGAAAGATAGGAAAGGGATATTTCAGTAGACACAGAGAATTGGACAGATGTCTTTAAATTGGCTTCAAAAACATGCAAATAAAATAACTTGAAAGAATTTCAATTCAAATTTATTCATAAGATTGTCATTACAAAGAAAGAACTCTCCCACATGGGATAAATACAGACAGCAACTGGATCTACTGTGGTGAGCCAGACTCCATAAATCACATCGTTATCGACTCCAAATTTACAAAAACCTTCACATGCAAAATTATTAATTGGTCTAACACTCAAAATGGTTCCAATTTTCAACCAGATACAAAAGAAATGATTTTTGCAACATTTAAGCACCCAACACGTATGGAGCTAGTGAGAAAATTCAATTACACCCTCTTTTACATGAAATTTTATGTGTATGTAAGTATATTAAACAACAGTTTACTTGTACTAATTGAATTTATTACAAGAATCAATTATAAATATAAAGTTGAAAATTTGTAATTTAACACCGAAAAAAATATGCGGAATGTGAATATGCTTATCAAAAACTTTACAAAAGGCAAAAGTCATTTTAAATTGTAGTAAATTAATATCAGAAATCATTCCTCCTCCTCAGTCCCTGTGCTATTAGTTTTTGTTTGTTGTTGTTGTTGGCTTTTTTGTTTATTTCGTATATTTAAGGTTCCCTTTCTCTTCGTCTTTTCTTTTTCTTTGTCTTTGCATTTATTGCGTGCTTTTTACCCTACTTGATTTAATTGCAGCTAATGCTCGTTTTCAGAGATAATTAATTATTTTGTTATTTGTTTTTCTAATGTATGTAAGTAACACCTGATGTAAATAAGTCATGCATATTATACATGAGGCCTTATGCATCCCATGGGGTAAAAAGGACTGATGATGATGATATTATAGTATCCGAACAGTTATAGCACAGTACCTTGTCACAGTAATTTGTGATACAAGTGCTTTGTGAAACCTTTGTTACTTTAAAAAGCTAAACTAAACTTGAACTAAACTAACTTTGTTTCATGAGGGTGACACACAATAGTCATCAACTGATAAACCTGTTGCCCTCAAATTCCCGCTTGAGTTGGAATTTAGAAATGTTGATTTTTTAGGAGGGAGGACAACCGGAGAACCTGGAGAAAAACCCTCCAAGCAATGGCGAAAACCAACCAAAAACTCAACCTGGATGTGACGCCGGGTCCGGGAAACAAACCCGGGACACAATGGTGGCAGGCAAGCCCTCTCACCACTGCACCAACCCTGCTCCTGCTTTAAAAAAATGCATGGTGTTTTCTTCACAGATATTATTTAAAAGTGCGACTGTAGCTTTCTGGACAAAT
>Ga0126343_10000763_pt1 | contig 13461 bp, 3 predicted proteins | sample Cyp2metagenome_FD_92531 | JGI IMG/M metagenome (GOLD analysis project Ga0126343, IMG submission 92531) | Coral microbial communities from Lord Howe Island, Old Settlement Bay, Australia - Cyphastrea 2 metagenome | ecosystem: Host-associated > Invertebrates > Cnidaria > Coral ... | reverse complement strand
TAACATCTTAAGTTACATTAGAGATTGAAGTGTTTGTGATCTCGTGAGGGATTCCAAAACTTCGTAACATCTTAACTTATTTCAGAGAAGTGTTTGTGATCTCGCAAGGGATTCCAAAACTTCTTTTTAACATAATTACTTTGGAAAGGTGTTTTTGATATGACAAGCCGGGATTCCACAAGTTCGACACATTTTAGCTTACTTTAGAGAAGTGTTTGTGATCTCGCAAGGGATTCCAAAACTTCGTAACATCTTAAGTTACATTAGAGAAGTGTTTGTGATCTCGCAAGGGATTCCAAAACTTCGTAACATCTTAACTTATTTCAGAGAAGTGTTTGTGATCTCGCAGGGGATTCCAAAACTTCTTTTTTAACTTAATTACTTTAGAAAGTTGTTTTTGATATGACAAGGGATTTCACAAGTTCGATACATTTTAGTTTACTTTAGAGAAGTGTTTGTGATCTCACAAGAAGTTCCCAAAGTCGTAAAATGTAATTTATTTCTATAGGAATGGCTTAACAAGGTCAGCCAAAACTGCAAAAAAGGTTCACTGCCTGTAAGGGGAGAAATATTACAAAACTCTCTTTGTTTAACCTGATGGTTCCTTAGACATCGTAGTTCCCTAATCATTGAGGGGTTTAAAATGATTTTAATTAGTAGAACTGCAGTTACATATGGGTTGTTTTAATCAATTATAACCATTAACGTAAAGTGTGATTATTTGACTGTTCTTTGTGATTTTGTTCTATTGCGTTCACAAGATATAAGTTTCTCCGCAGGTTCTAGAGTGAAACGTGGAGTACTTTGTTGGTGTTTTGGTGAACTAATTGCATTTCAGGTATGAAACAGGCAAGCCTTTTATTTGAAAGGGGAACAAAACATGACTTGTTCCTTATAGAGAGAAGATTTTTTTTTCAGTTAACAGTCCTTTTGTTTTTTTTATTAAGGAAAGATCAGTTTATTAGTTTCATTAACCTCAAGGGTAATAGTACAATACTGTCATTTTTTTTATTTTGAATGCCAAAAAGGTTAATATCATTTTTCAAGATAAAATCAATGCTTGCACGCTAAACGTTGTCCTTTTTCCTTGTTTTGTACAGTTTGAAAGAGAGGGTTGACTGTGAGACCATTTTGCGTCACCAGTGCAATTCTGGTAGGTAATTCACATTATATCGTAACGTTAACGACTGCACAAACATCCAAGGAAACCTCATTTTTAAGAGCTCAGTTTCACTAGATCAGTCTCATATCACTAATTTCTGGTAGAAATGTAAGCGACGGACGTGGTAATGGCTTTTGAGCATCTGACATAAGCAGTTAGAACCAAACAGAAGTGTTATACAAACTGGAATTATGCAGTTTATAAGCTATTTAATCAAGGTGTGGGAGGTGTATAGACTATTAAGGCACTGCAGAGAAGATGAAGACAATTTGCATAGTAGGTATAATGTGATCAGCCATCTATAATTTATAAATCTCCATACTTCCTTTTTTCCACTTCGCTACACGAAAATTCGAGGGTACGTGATCTCGTAAATTTTGATAGAATTATTTTCGAAAGCTTAAACGCTTCCCAAAATCCAAATTTTCGTTATCAGGAATCCCCTCACCTGTGATGATGTCCCAGGAAACAGATATAAGTTCTTGGTTTCACGCCAACTTCGAAAGTGGCATTGATACCGATGTCGTCCGGAAGGAGCAGTTGTGGCAATCGTACATTGGGACTTTTAGCATCGCAGAAAGCGGAAATACGATACGAAGAGACGAGTTCTTCAGTAAGCTTGGTATTGTGTTACAAGACGATGATTTTAAGGCTGTTAAAACCATGAGACATCATGGCAAAAAAATTGGCTATAGATTCTTACGAAGTAAGAACGTTTTATGTGCGAAGGAGCAGGAAGTTAGAAATTTAGAGGAAATTCAATTGACAAATGCAGACGGTAGGCCTGTCCCTCAAGAGATTGGAGGAGACCAAGATATCAATGACCTGGGCGAGGGCAGTAGTCGCATGCACCAGGAGGACCCTTCTGCTCTAGAGAGACAACCAGACCAAAAGAGGAAAACAAGCTCTCAGAATTTCGAAGCAGAAAAAGAGAAAGACCATGGAAGTATGGGAGGAAGCAATTTAATGAAGATGGAAACCGATCAGCCCTCTCATGAACTTGGTTGGGACGCCGAAAATCGTGATTACGTTTCTGATTCTGGCGCATTCCATGAAAAAGGAAACGAAGCATTGAGAACGGTTGGTTGCTGCAAGGAAATTGTTCAGGATGTTCCAGACATTGAAACTGGTGGTCCCTCTCGAGAAAAAATAGTAGAAGAACAGTTGGGAAGTTTGGACGTCAATAATATCGAAGACAGGAAATTCGATGACAGCTCTGACGACACCTTCAGTGCATTTGAAGCAAACGAAGACGATTTATCAGATGCCAGCGAAGAAAGAAGCTCTGACCTTGAGGAGATATCACCTGGAGCTAAAGGAAGCACAGTATTGGCACGACAGAAACAGCCACGAAAAAGCAAGCTACTTAAAGATGGAAACCGAGCTGGCCGAAAAAAACCGAGACAAGATCCTCAAAATCTTTCCCGCCTATCAGACAGTGCAAGTTCAGAAGAGGAGTTGGAGGTATTACGTCAGCCATCAAATGAAATCCCCGTTGAAAGTAGTTCGTTCTACCAAAAACACTTCAAAAACATCAATTCTCTTCTACCAAAGCATCTCCCAGGTGGTCCAAAGTCTTTTAGAGACTTCCTGTCGAAGTTATTTGTTGATCCTGATGTAGCAAATCTTAAGAGGATTGAAATTCATCGACACTGTGGTGAATCGTCCAATGTGCCGGATGCACGTCGTAGAGCATTTATCGCCGCATCATTTCCTCCAATAGTAGTCGGACGCTTGGCTGGCAAGGAAGTAGAGCATACGTTCAGTGGAGACGTTTTCCCTCAGTTCTCCCAACAAAAAAAGAGCCAATACCAGTGTGAAGTCTGTGTCCCATATCAAAAGTGGGCGATAGAAGAAGGTTTTCGTCATGCTTCATTGAAATCAAAAGGTGTGAATGCCGACAACATCATTGATGGAACCGCCATACTTTCCTTCTCCGGAGTTGTGCAGACTCACGAGCATTACCAATCGAAGGCTCACAAGGAGGCTATCGAATTCTTTCAAGCCAATGACAGGAAAGATGAGAAGAAAAAGGATGCATCAAAGCCGCCACGGAAAGAAAAGGGTATACAAGACTTTTTCAAGCCTTTAAACTAGCTACGACCTCTGGTTCAAGTAAAGAAAAAAGAATCCCAACGAAAGTCAGATGCCGTTACTACTGGGATCCAGAGGTCGTTAAATATTTTGAAAAAGATAGTCAAATCAGGCGCACCACGGCGAAGTCATTATTTCGAAAACGATTACACGATGGAACCATAAAATGTTATAAATTCAGTAAGAGCCACAAGCATTGTTCTTCCTATACAAAATGGAAAACATCTCATCCTGCAGAGTCCAGGGCAATCATAGAGGAGTCCAATCGAAAACCTAAGGCAGTATTTATACCGATGAATGAGGTCATTAACGTCCATGGTCGTGATGTCAAGATTACCGGGGGTATCAAGAGTATCGATCCTCCCTGCTTAGAAGACGCTATGTCGCATGGGGCACATCCTTTTACCTGCTTAAACTGCGCCAAACAGGAACGTGAGTTAAAAAATACCCTCCATCATCGGTTAACTGGTAGACTGCAAGGAAATGAAAATCGTTTGGGCCAAGCTGGATTTAACAAGAGATATGCACGAAAAGGGGAACTTGAAGAAGCTTTGAACAAAGAAGGCCAGCTTCGTAAAGCAGCTCAAAAACAGGTTAGAGAGTTAGCTCGGGTACAGCTTGCGCCGAAAGATGTAGAAGATAGTCTAATGGATTCGTGTATCACTGGAGACGAACAGAAGCTGGTGGTGGATCTCGTTCGTTTGTTCAGCTCAGGTACGGGGCAGAAAAAGCCCGTCCAAATCCTGGTTCTTAAAAACCTCGTTTCAAAATTGCTAAGGAACAATAACCATCATTACGTTTCTCTAATCAAAGACTTGAGCGGGGTTTTCAAGAACGAACTAGGTCCGACAAACTACTCGTTGTTAGCAGAAGTGTTTGGACTCGCGAGACAGACAACTGCATCTAAACACAGTATGGAAGAGCGGTTGGACCCTGGAATTAATTTTGATGCTTTATCAAAGGCAGCTGTCCTCTTTAAAAAGTCGCCCGTAAATGAGGCAAGCGATGGAGCGCGAGCCCTAAGGTATTTACAAGCTCGAAAGTTCAAAGATGGGAGCGTCAGACTGATTGGCCAAGGTTGGGATCCCGATATCCATAGCTGGAAATCACAAGAAATGGCGATCCCAAGGAAAGATCCACGTGAGGGAGACAAGGATGATTTTTCAGCGTTGAAGCGTGTCATCGAAAAACTCATCAAAAGAGATGCGCTGTCCAAGACTGTTTCCATTCATAATCTCACACCACTCACATCGATGGAGAAGTCCTCGATAATTTATTGCATGTGGCCAACCATCGAGAAAGGTTATACAGGGAAACATTTGCTTAACTATTGGCAGGAACTGAGGAGGCTGTGTTTTTATGAAAATGGAGAAAAGCGGAAAAACCCAATCCAACTGTTGGGGTACTCAACGGATTCTGCTGGTTTTTCACTGTCGGCTGCAGTTCAAATGATGACACCCAATTTGGATAATATCAATAATGGTGTGCTATACCTTGGGCTTGGTTTACAGGACGAGAGATTTCTGGCTCCCTACTATTGGTTTCTCCCTGCTATCTGCTATCTCGACTACGACCACGAACAACGGCTTTTCATGAAAAATCTGAAGTATGAGACACGAGAGCTTACGTTTTGGAAAGAAGAAGGCTCTTCCAGCCGAACTGCAACCATACAGCATCTTAAGGATCTTCGACACAGATGCCAAGAGAAGGGTATGGATTCTGGTCTCAAGGCGACAGACCTTATTCTTATCTACTTCTGCGACCAGAATTCAGATGCCTGCGAGCGCCTTTTTACAGAGCAGATTGCCGATCTCCTAGATGAATATGTCCCTGGTTCGCAAGGCACAAGCTTATACATCCGAGCAGTGTTTCATCTAATCGAGCCCTTTAGAAAACCAAATTTTGGTGGTCCCTCCGACGTTCAGAAGTCTGTGTCCTGTGGTATAACGGTGCTGCGTCTGTGGAGGAAGGTTCTTGAGCTCCGGAAACTTCCGCTCAATTCCAAACCTGGTGCCAAGAAAAATCCATCTCACAGGGGGAATTTCATAACTCGCGGTTGCTATATTACTGCGGAAATATTATTTGCAGCGGCAACGTTACATCAACTCGCGATGTTCCTCCACTTTCCAGACGAGGGCGAAGCTTGGGCCTCACCCTACAATTCTGGTACCAAGAGCACAGAACGTATCATAAGTGAGCTTCAAGGAAAGACAACTGAGCTGCAATCCCTGGATTCCCAACCATCTTTCGGAGACATGTTGGACAAAAGCGCGAAGGTTCAGTTTAACGTGAATGCCAAGAGGCGTGTCGCTGCAGCCGGTGTTGACGTGAAAGCATCGTCCAAACGAAAGAAACTAGCCTTCGCTTTTAAGTCGCATGAGACCTCCATCAAGTCCAAACATCAATATCCCAATACCTATCTCGCCTTTAAGGAACAACAAAAGCAGGCTCATCGTGAAGGTGTAAAGAAAGGCCAAGATTTATTTGAGAGGTTTATGCCTCAGTCTTGCGTCAATCTGGTGAAGGAAAATAATAGCTGGGACACTCCCTATACATTTGAGCATCCAAGCGGACTGGAAATAATAAATGGTAAGCTGCCAGAGAATTATACGAAGTTGGATTTAAATGTCAGTGTTGGATCACTTGCGGAAGAGACTCAGTTAGAGCTGAATGAAGATCATGATGAAGAGGAGTGTGAGAACAGTCAAGATGATTACACGACAGCGCATGATGAGATCCTTGAAACGGGACAGGATGAATTAGAGAATCAAGCGAATACAAAGCAGGGGAAAAAATGGATGATTTCGAAGTTTGAAGATGGGAAACTGAATTACATTCACATAAACCAGGCTATAAAGGTGCTTTTGCCCCGAGAATACATCGCAAGATGTCGTCAGAAAAGACACTGGGCTTCAAAGTTCTTACCGGGAAAGGAGCCACTTAATCCAGAGCACGACATTGTACTGTTTGGGGATGTGGCTATAAAGAAGGTCTCAGATGGAAAGAGTTTCTACCTAATAGCACGGGTAGAACGTATAGAGTCGACAAAGGATGGGACTGATGTACTGAGTTTCCAGCTCAAAGATAATCCCCCAGTTAGAGTGAGATGTTCTGTATATGACCGCAGGGAAGATGGGTGTTATGAAGTTGGTGATGACATTGTTTTAACTTCATGGAGATCACCAAGAGGAATTTTGGGACCTGTGTAGCTGCTTCCGATCTCAGAAGGCTGTTCTACATACAGCTTGCACGAAACATCTCGCACTCGGCTGGAGGAATTGGGCCATAATCCGTACGGCGAAAGATCTTCTCTTCCAGACCATGATAACTCTGAACATGTGGAATAACAAAAGGAACTGGAAGAGGGATTTTATGAAGTAGAAGATGTGTTACAACGCCGCCTGAAGGACATGACCTATGAATACAGAGTAAGATTCAAAGGGTATGGTCCAGACGACGACATGTGGCTGCCAGCGTCAGCATTCAATAGATCTGTGACGTTTGAGTCTACATCGCGCTTTGGACGGAAGCGGAAACATAAGACTGATGGGTCATCTCTTTTGCTTAACACAAGCAATGACGAGACCTCTGGCGAAAAGTCAACATCGTGTAAACGAATGAAGGCTGAAGATAGAGGTACACAGGCAAAAGATGGTGTTGCGCACCACATCCACGATGACCAAAAATCTACGCCGGTGGTTAAAAGTCGTTCATCAGATGGCAAGCGACAGAAGGCGCCTTCAAGGAAAAAGAGGAGGTCGAAGGTGACAAAAGGAAAACAATTTCGTCAAGGTCTGCAAGCTTCAAAGAGTGGGAACATAAGTCCAACTGAAACCATGGCCAAATCCAATGAAAATGTCGTCACTCTCTCTAGCGACGAAGAAAACAGACAATTACTGGAAATGCGTCCGTTGAACGCTGATGTGAATCGTCTGATTGTGGAGGACATTAAACGGCGAGATGACAACTTCGCAACCCCACGCAGGAAACTAGCTGAGGCAGAACTTCCGACAGTTGATGTAGGTATTCAAAGCTACAGTATCAAATCCATCATCAGTGGAGATAATTGCAAACCTCAAGATCCTCTAACTGTTGATAGAGTTCCTCCAATGTCCGTGTTGAACCAATCTATGAAGGCACTTCGTGAAGTCACGAACAAAAAACCGAGAAATAGAAAACACGAAGACTTGGTAGAATATCCACAGTATGGTTGCTTTACGCTAGACGGATTGCGAATTCTTACTAGGTACGACAAAATAAGAAATCTGGCAAGACAAGTACCAGAAGAAATAAGGTGGATGGCAACGGCTTTTGCAGGACTACCTGAGAGGGACAGGAAGTTAGTGGCTGAGGCCTTGCTTGACCGTTGGAATACAAGTGGCAGCATGCTGGTGGATTATAAAGGCTATAAGATAACATCACAGGATTTGTCCGTTTTGTGCTGTGAACGATATCTGAATGATGAAGTAATGAACTTACTGATTATGAAGTACTGTGAAGAGGCAAATGGGCGTCGCCAAGAAGAAGTGTTTACCATGTTACCCAGTTATGTGACATCAGCATTTGGAACCAACTCAATCTATCATCTTTGTGCTAGTGTTGACATGAGCAAGGTAGATACAGTATTTCTTCCTACGCATCTACATGGTTGTCACTGGGGACTTACGATTTTCTATGTCAAGGAGCAAGAGGTACAGTTTGACGATGGTTATCATTGCCCAATCACGAACGATCTGGAGGACACAATCAACGGTATTTTGAGAACTTTCCACCAAGCAACTGGCCTGCAGTGTTTTGAGTCATCGTCCTGGGGCCGAACTCAAAGATTCAAAATACCAATGCCAGATCAGCCTCCGGTTACTGCAAGTTCTCGTAATGGCACCGGCAGTTGTGGAGTTGGCGTTTTGTGTTGTGTGCGAGACATATGTAACGGGTGTAGTCTAGCTTTCACGTGGGATTTTGATGATGCACCGCAGCTACGTGCACAGCTCATGGTGGAATTGTTAGGAATTTAATCAATATCTTACCTTCGTGAACAATGGGAAACCATAATGGCAAGATAACGGAAAATTTTAACGACTTTAGACCTTTTCAACTATGAAGCAAATCGAAACAACACCAACTAAAAACTTGACATCGTTTTACTGTCAATGCTCTACAAATTTAACCTTGAAACAAATGGAAACATCATCAGCGTAAGACCTTGGCAATGTTTTCATGGACATGGTCTACCAATTGAACTATGAGGAGAATCTTAACATCTTGATCTCAAAACATATTGGCATCGTTCTCCTGTTATTACCCCACAATTTGGACTATTAAGCAAATCTAAACATCTTCACCTCAACATCTTGATACAGATTTCAAGACAGTCCTCTACCAATGGAACCACGAAGGAAATTGAAACATAATCATCTTAACATCTTGGCACTGTTTTTCAGACATTGATCTACCAATTGGACTCTGAAGAAAATCGTCACATCATCACCGTTCTCCTGTTAATGCTCTACAAATTAAACTATGAAGCAAATCGATTAATCGATTAATTAAAATAATGAAGCACATCTTCACCTGAACATCTTGGCGTTGATTACCACTCACTTGACCTATGAAGCAAATCGAAATATCATCACCTTAACATCTTGGCTTCTTTTCCTATCAATGCTGTACCAGTTGTAACATCATCGTTTTCCTATTAATGCGCTACAAATTAAAACATGAAACAAATGGAAGCATCATTATCGGAAGATCTTGGCATTGTTTTCATGGAAATGGTCTACCAATTGAACCACTAGTCAAATCGAAGTATCCTCACGTTAATATCATCGCATCGTTTTCCTGGAAATGGTCTACGAAATGAGCTGTGAAGGAAACCGAAACATCTCCACCTTTACATCTTGGCAACGTTTTTCTGCCAATGTTATGCCAATTGAACTCTATAGCAAATCTAGACATCTTTGCCTTAACATAGTGGCATCGTTTTCTTGGAAATGGTCTACCAATTGAACTTTGAACCAAATGGAAACATCAGCACGTCAATATCGTGGCATTGGTAACCTCGCAATGCTCTACCAACCGAACCATGAAGTAAACGAAACATATTCACCTTAACATCTGACATCGTTATCCTGCTCATGCTTTACCAATTGAACTATGAGGCAAATCGTAACATTTTCACCTCATCATCTTGGCATCAATTTCAAGGCAAACCTCTGACAGTAAACCATGAAGCAAATTGAAACTTAACCATCCTAGCAACTTGATGCCCTTTTCCTGTCAATTCTATTATAATTGAACCATGAAGCAAGTGGAAACATCATCACCTTGACATCTTGCAAACTGATTTCTTGAATCACGAAGAAAATCGTCACATCATCGTCTTAAAACGTCTGGCCACCCCTCTCCTGCTAATGTCCGTCAAATTGGACTATTAAGCAAATAGAAACATCTTGACCTCAGCATCTTTGGTCTACATTTCGATGCAATCCGCTACCAATTGAACCACTAAGCAAATTGAAACATAATCATCTTACCATCTTGGTACCGTTTAAAACAATGCTCTATCAATTATATTATGCAGAAAATCGTTTCATCATCAACTTAAAACATTTTGGCACCTTTCTCCTGCTAAAGCAAAGCGAAAGATCATCACCTTAACAACTTGGCGTCTTTTTCTATCAATGGTGTACCGGTTGAACCACGAAGCCAATAGAAACATCGTCATCTTAACATCTTGGCGTCGTTTTCCGGGCAACGCTCCACCAACTGTGCAATGCTCTACTAATTGAACCTTGAAGCAAATTGAAACATCTTCACCTTAACATCTTGGCATCGATGTCAAGACAATCCTCTACCAATGGAACCATCTTGGCATTGTTCTTCTGTTTATGCCCTACAAATTGAACTATTAAGTAAATCTAAGCAACTCCACCTCAACATCTTGGCATCAATTTCAAACAATCCTCTACCTATGGGACCATGAAGCATCTACTTAGAACATTTTGGCTACCGTTCTCCTGTTAATGCTCTACAATTTGAACTATGAGGCAAACCCAAGCAATATCTTAGCATCTTTTCCTATCAATGCTGTACCAATTGAACCATGAAGCAAATGGAACCATCCTCACCTTAACATCTTTGCATCGATTTCCTGTCAATTGTCCTCTAAGTGAACTATGAAGGCAGTGGAAACATCACTCATCGTGACTTCTTTGCATTGTTTTCCTTTCAATGCTCTACCAATTGATCCGAAAGCAAGTAGAAATGCCGTCACCTTAACATCTTGGAATTATTTTACTCGTATTGCGCCACAAATTTAACTATAAAGGCAATCGCAACGTTATCATCTTGAAACATCTTGGCTCCGTTCTCCTGCCCTACAAATTGATCTATTAAGGAAATCGGTACATCTTCACCTCAAAATCATTGCATCGATTCCAAGACAGTCTGCACCAATTGAACCATGAAGCAAATTGCAAGATAATCATCTTAATATAATGGTACCGTTGTCTACACAATGCTTTACTTATTGGACTACGAAGGCAATCGTAACATCAAACCTTAAAACATTTTGGGACCGTTGTACTTGGTGTCTTTTCGCATCAAAACTGCACCAGTTAAACCATGATGCAAATGGATACATCATCACCTTAGTATGCAGCGATTTTCTGCCAATGCTCCACCAATGGAACTGTGAAGCAAGTGGAAACACCATCATCTCAACATCTTTGCATCGTTTTCCTGTTAATGCTCTGCCAATTGAACCATTATGCAAATGGAAACATCGTCAACTTAACATCTTGGTACTGTTATCCTCGCACTACTCTTCCAACTGAACCATGAAGCATTCGAAACCTATTCACTTTAACAACTTGGGATCGTTGTCCTGTCCATGCCCTGCCAATTGAACTATGAAACCACTTTGGCACCGTTCTCCTGTGCATGCTCTACAGATTGCACTATAAAACAAATCGAAATATCTTCTCCTTAACATGTTGGCATCGAATTCCAGACAATCCTGAACCAATTGAACTATCAAGCAAATCGAAACACCATCATCTTAACTTCTTGAAGCGATTTTCTTTTCAATGCTCTACCAATAAAATCGTGACGCCTATGGAAACATCATCATAACCTTACCATCATAGCATCGTTCTCCTGTCAATGCTCCTCCAATTGATGCATGTAGTCTGGAACCATCTACATCTTACCATTCTGTTGTAGCTTTCCTGCCAATGCTCTACCAATTGAATCATGAAGCAAACTTGAACATCATCACCTGAAAATCTTGGCATTGATAACCTCGCAATGCGCCACCAACTGAACCATGAAGCAATCGAAACATATTCACCTTAACATTTTAACGTCGTTTTCCTGTTAATGCTCAGCCAACTGAACGATGAGGCGAATAGTAACATCATCACCTTAAAACATCTTGGCACCATTGTTCCGGTCAACACTCTATAACATGAAGTTCGAAGCAAATTGAAACTTTACTACGTTGGCTTCCTGGTATCAGTGTTTCAGTCCTCCTTTATCGAATGAACCGTGCATCCCTTATAAACCTTGTAACCACGTTTTCTTAGTATCGTTATACTGTCAATTCTGAAGCAGCGTCAACCGTCAACCGTCGTGGATGGGTGAAACAGAAACACGAATGAAGCGCTGTGGAAAAGGGGCGATTGTTTAGTTCAGCTGGAACTATGCCACAAATTACCCTTTCGGCGATAAACAAGAGACCGCACTCGTCGAGCATGAACAAAGTCCCTCCTGGGATACGATTTGTACTGTGATATCTGCATCACTCTCTAAATCGAAAAAAACCACTACCTTTTAACGCCTTGTAGATCTGATTATTAAGGATTGCATTTTGATCAACGCTCTGCGAACTGAACAATCTGTGGAACATAAAGAGCATCATGATGGCTTAACCCTTGCTGTTATCGTCGTTCTGTCAATACTGTAACAGTTGTGAATAGTAAGAAAATATCATGTCTTGTCTCTCCGGGGTTCAACTGTGGTGATCCTGTTCTACATCAAGAAAAGACAATGCTTCCTGTTTATTTATTCGTCACTGTTCTACCGAACAGACATTATACGTGAAAAAAAAAAGCCTCCTTTTTGGGAAACGTTTTGTTTGAGCCTACCTTATCACGCCTTGAAAATCTGATCACTAACTCTTTCATTCTCGTCAACGTTCTGCAAACTGAACTATCTATGGAACCTAAGCAACATAATCATCGTCAAGACTTGCCGCCCTGGGGTTCAGCTGTAGTGATCCTGTTCGACATCAAGCAAAGACAATGCTTCCTTTACATTTGCTAATAATTTCGCCACAACTCTAGCGAAAAGACATTAAACGTAAAGAGAGACTGTGCCTTCGTGACGAACACTTTGTCTAGTTATGCATATAAAATAGTTACTAGCGTTAAATAATTAATCAGTATGAAGTTTCAGTTTCTATCAGACAAAAGAAATCCTTTAGCAGAGAAGATCCAATGCAAAAATGGCAACCACAATTTATGTCGCCTAGAATAAACTCTTGTTTAAGTAATTAAAACTATTTACTGTATCCAGTTTTAAGGTCATCTTCCTCTCTTATTGAAGATCACAATCAGGTATACGTTATCAAAAATGTTTAAAATCCGTCAAAACATTATTTTCCTTATAACCTCTAAAGCCGCAAAAACGCCAGAGCATTTTCACTTATAATTATGTATTTTGTTGCATTTTGTTTTTGTAGTGTAATCATGTTATAAAAAACGTCACCAGACAACAGACGGCATTGGTAGCCATTTTTGCATATGGTCTATTAGATTAAGTCGTAGCTCCAGAGAAATGCTGTTTGGGCAAGGATGCACTTACTTTAGAGCATCTGCTTAGGGGGTTTAAAATGTTTTGGATTATGGAATTTTAGACTAGGGTACGATGCCTCAAATGCCTCCAACACTTGACTCGCGGTTGCAGGTGGGATTATAATTGAAGGGACACGTGCATTACATCAGTTTTGTTTTCTCAATTGTGACGTTTTCTATTAGTAGCCTGTAAGGGGCAATTAATACAGTCTGGATTATAGATTCTGTGATAAAGGTACGATTTCTCATAAGTGTCACCAATACTTAAAAATATACAATAACGTTATGTCGTAAAGTTTGAAGGGGGAAGGTGCACCAGAGCAGTTTAGAGCTTCCTTTCCAGTCTTCGTT
>Ga0126343_10000762_pt1 | contig 13462 bp, 18 predicted proteins | sample Cyp2metagenome_FD_92531 | JGI IMG/M metagenome (GOLD analysis project Ga0126343, IMG submission 92531) | Coral microbial communities from Lord Howe Island, Old Settlement Bay, Australia - Cyphastrea 2 metagenome | ecosystem: Host-associated > Invertebrates > Cnidaria > Coral ... | reverse complement strand
TATATATATATATATATATATATATATATATATGTATGTGTGTGCGTGCGTCTAGGGAGACAACTATTTACAGATAAAGAAAAAGGAATCGAAAACAATATCGTTATTCTGATCACAGGCAAAGGCTCAGCCAATTCCGCAGAGCAACTGGAGTGAACCCATGCCCGGCCAGGCGATGCAAGGAGAGGTTGATCTCAAGGACCACCACTCCTTGCACCACCAGGCAATGCATCCAGTCGTACTGGAGGCACTGCAGTGGCCGGACATGGGTCCGTACAGGATCGAACAGAAGGCCCTGTGGAGAATAGGAGATGCCGAGGGATTGCTCCAGCTCTGCGAACTTCATTTTGCCCAAATGGGCGCTCTGGGCCCTGCATCAACATGGCGCAGCCAAACAACGACAAATTCTATTTCATCCAAAAGCATGCTTATAAGCAAACAAACACGAAAGACTTTGCGATGTCCCCGAATGGTTTCGTCACCCTGCCTTAGGTGATCGCACGCCTTGAACAGTGTGGCATCAGTGTGCTGCTGAAATTTGCTCACATCATGTTCAGCAAGGCTGATGAGGCGATCAGAATTTCTCCAGAGGTCATCCCGGTGCAGCACCTGGTCACTTACTTGTTTATCTATAGACCGCAACCGGAAGCCGGATTTAGTTTTAAGACTCATGATATCACCCACCTGTCCACCAAACACCAAAGCGAAAACACGTCAACATCATTGCAGTCAACAAACTACATTGCGGCACCGTATGCAGGGCTTGCTCCCAGATGCTCCCTTGTTCTGGAACATCTGCTTGAGAGCGTCAGCGTCCGAGATGACTATTCTCAGCTTAGCTGTCAACATCCTCGGCATGTCCTTCAAAAGGAATCCTGCTGAGAAGCTGGGAACATCGAGCAGGAAGAGCTTCGCCATGTTCCGCATCACTTGGGATAAGCCGTCCTTAACCTGGGACGCGTCATGAACACCATGCAACAACCTGAAGAAGGACATGTCCTTCCTTTTGTGGTCTCAACAACAAGATCCCCGCGAGCTTGCAAAGAGCCCAGCAGGTTTTGAAAGTAAATGGACCAACTCTGTATAACCGGCATGACCCACGACATTTGAAAAGAACACACACACTTGTGGCTGTGCCTCCTTCAGCTCATCAGTTCGCAAACATGTGAAGGTGAACCAGGCCAAATCATTTTGAAGGTGTTGGCGAAACTCGGCAAACGTCCAATACACAGACCACCTCGGTGCATGAGCTTGCAAAGCATAGCATACAAGCAAAATTTGTTTTAAAAAAAAAGAGCTTGACATGAGTTTGTGACCCAAACCGGGAAAATAGAAACATGTGCAAATATCTTGGCCAGTCAACGTCTTGCGGTGGTTTAATGGACGAAGTGCATTGCCTGGTGTCACTTCATCCGCGTACCAAACAAGGTTCCATTCTCCAGGAAACTGCTGCATCGTTGATGCCATCAGCCCCGCAAACCATGCAGATGTTTGGATGAGGTGATCAAGGAGGCAGATTGGATGCACAAACCATGCCTCCATATTCGATCCATCAAGCATGGACAGGGTCATGCTTTGCATCAAAGGGCCGAAAAAGGTTGACACCCTCACATCTTTCTCTCGTTTCCTCTTCACTGCCCAGCGGCTGGACCCTGCTTCGAGCACTGTGGGGTCTTCTTTGATGTTCTTCAGAACATTGGCCAAGGCCGCGTTGCTAACATATGATCCGCCTCCCAAATTGGAAAGGCTAACAGATGAAGATGAAGCTGCCATGTTGAGGCCGCCTCGCTTTTTGCACGTTTCTTGCACCTCTTGGTCCTCAAAAATTGCAGAAACGTGCGCATCAAGGTGCGTCTTGCTAAATTCATAATCCATATATACAATTATATACATATGTATGCACATGAGCTCTCACATAAACCAACAGCATCCATGTCATACTCGCCCTGCTGGCATGGAACTATGTTGAAATGCTGGAGAGTCAACTTGGCTATAGCTAGTTCGCTGCTTGTTTGGCATCCTTGAGGTGGCAAACAAACCGGCAAAACAAACCGGCAAAACAAATCTCAATATACTGCATGGCACCCATGCATGCACCCAATAAGTGCCTTTTGCAGCATATAGCAGGTTCATAGAAGCTCCACAAGCCTGAACAAGTTGTGCTTTCAATCACACCTGAAAAAACGATAAATGACTATACTGACTATACACAGTACAGCTTCACAAGGAATCAGCTGAATTCTGAAGACCACACGCTCGATTGAAAGCAAGCTCAGCTATATGGCTCCATGGAAAATAACATGAATTCTACCTGGTAATCTCTTTGAAATATTGTCACGCTTGCGGGACTGGGACAATGCATGGTCTTCCAATGAATCCTTTTCTCAAGCGCGATGAGGTCTGCGTTGATGTTTCCCACAAGCCGGCACTTGGCATGGCTCTCCAAACTTAAAACAACACCACGCCCGTGAACGTCGGGCAGCTCCAAAGCATTCACAGTCTCACGCCACTGGAAATGCGTTGCGACTGTATGACATGGAGCAGCACTGAAATCAGGTACGGCTTCCTTGCAACCCGCGCATTCCCACAGAATGCATGCAAAGAACAAACACCCTTCGGGTGAATCCATACACACCTCTGATCTCACTTTGACCGCAGCTCAGTCGACGTTCTCAGCCGCCAGCTTTTTGGCATGTTCTTCGATGAGCTTGCAGCAGGTTGCCCATGCGGCTGACTCATCATTCTTGTAGCTGACAGCCTTGTCCTGTCTCTCACCAGCCTGCAAGAAGACCCTGAACTTCTTACAGCCGCCTCGGGGAGAAGAAGAGGGTACCAGTCACAACTATTGAAAACGACTTAATAGTGGAGTAAAACATGTCAAAGCAAAGTTCCAAGGCAAACCGTTCGAAGAAACAGTGCAAGTTGCTATTGCGGTGGACTTTTCCTTGAAGGTAGTGAGTCGTCGGATCACCATCCTTCATGATGGGCGGTCTCTCCGGGCCAGTGAAGACCCGCGGCACTTGCCGCGTCTTCTTGGCGGCGTTTGCCTTGACGGGCTTTTCGGTCTCTGCCTTGGCGGCGCTTGCCTCGTCTTCTTGGCAGGAATCTTCTTCCTTCTCTGTCTCTTTGCTGGCTGATGCTTTCGCTTTGGCCTTGGCCTTTGCCAAAGTTGAGTCTGCCTTCTTCTTTGATGCGGCCTTTGCTTTGGCTTCTGTCTTGGCCTTTGGTTCTGCCTTAGCCTTTGATGCGGCCTTTGCTTTGGCTTGTGTCTTGGCCTTTGGTTCTGCCTTAGCCTTTGAGCCAGCCTTTGCTTTGGCAGAAGGCTTGGGCTTGCCATTGGACTCATCACCTTGTTCTTGGGCAGCTTCGGTCTTCTCCTCAAGACGTTTCCTCTTTCTGTCCTCTTTGGCCTTGGCAAAGAGTTTCGCATCTTGTTCGGGCTCGTATTCCTCATCACTCATCCCTGGCTCATCAGGCTGCTTGGACTTAGCTGGAACCATCATAGTCATCGGTGATGGTGCAGGTGCAGCTTGCAATGGCTGCTGCTCCTGTGAATCGTTCGCCTCACTTACTTCAGACCGTGGCGATCTGGAGGGCTCACGCCCTGGCCGCTTGCCCGGAAAGATTTGCAAGTTTGCGAGACCAGCACCATGGCCCTTGGAGCTTCGGGGAGCATTAGCTTGCTCAAGCAAAGGCGCAAGGAGATCAAAAAGAGGTTTCAAGGGCGCCAGAGCAGACTTCTCCGCACCCGGGAGGGCAAGGGCCAAAGAGGTAGCCGCACTCGCTCCCTCTTTCCTTAGCACGGCCATCTGCCAACACGAAAAAGGAACTGCAATACAATGAGCTGTAAACAACATCCTTCGACATGCAACCCACGTGTTGTCATGAGGTAAAAAACGGATCATGCAAAAGCTTCAGAACCTGAAGCTCAGCCCAACTGTAAAATGAATTGCGGTACACCAAACCTTGTCGAGAAACTTGGGGCCTCGCAAGTGGCCACTGAACAGAGTTGATCTGTCCTTTCCCTTTGTGACCATCTCCGCGCACGGAGAATCTGAATAAGGCTCCGGAACTTTAATGTCCTCCAATGTCACAAATTTCTGCTGAAAGAGGCTGTCGTCCAACTTCACATGGCGTCGTCGCCGACGGACGTAACTCTTCAGCTGCTTGAGATTCTCGGTGAAGTTGTCGACACAGAGTCCCAAGCTTTGCGCCGAGCGCATGATCTCTCCATAACACAGCTCTGAGGCCCACATCATCCCGATTTTCACCTTGGAAACAACATCATGATATAAAGATATACATCAGCATGTATAGTCCAGGTAAATGATGACTCTACATCAGCCATGTGTGTGGGAAGAACCTCTATAAGTTTAATATGCTGACTAGTCACGAGCCTTGCTGCAATTTGCTCCAACTTCCCCACCAGTGAAGTTTCTGGAGCACGTAGAACCAAAACATCCTCCTGACTCCAAAAGGGAGTAAAGTCAGGACAGACTTGGTTTGGCCTAGACTTCTTGCCACATGAGGCGACATCCTTGGAACACTCGCCCAAAGCCATGCCGAGACCAGCTTTCTGCTCATCCGTCCACGGCCCAGTCTCAATCAGCCCTGACAAGGCATTGATGCCTTCCCAGCCCATACGATGGCTGCCGACCCTCTTCAATACTGACTGATACTGCGTTTCCCTGAGCTGCTCAAATTGCTCCTTAGACAGCAGGCGCTCCTGGTTAGTCAAGAAGGTCTGCAGCTGCCGCACATCTTCCTTCATACGTTCATCCATGGCTGGGTTCGGGATTGTCCCAGCAGGTTTGAGCGAGCTCACCTGATGTACAAGACTGCAGCTCAATGACACCTTTCAGATCACTTAAACTTGGAGCGAATGAGCGCATTCATCCAGTTGCTGTCCAATACCGAAAGAACGTTTGGAATGGCAATAGGTTTTGGAATAAAAGTCACACATACACTGCATGCGAGCAACGGCCCAACATGCATTCCAAAACGGATGAACTTCATGACCCATGACAACGAACGGCCCAACCTGCGTGAGCCCCTGCTGCATTGCAGGCAAGTGGATTGCAGAAGCATGCTGATTGGCCGCTCGCATGCAGCCTGCATTCCCTGCATCACGTCATGTTTGGTTGGTGAAAACCATCCATCATGATACAAACCATCACTAGAAGGTCGCTTGCTGGTATGCCGAGCTTATTCCAGTATGGAAAAAGGTGTGTTTGACACGTGCATGCATGTCGAAACCAGATACTGTCTATTCTGCCACTCTGCCACTGACATGGGATGTTTATCATATATATATATATACATGTGAATATTTTATGTAGATAAATTTTCTACATGTAGATTTTATTGAAACATGATGGAGTTCCATGATATGAACGAGAACACTGTTCATAACAAATGACATTGGCGCACATTTGAATGGCGCTGACTGATCTAGAAGAGATGCCATTGCACGCGAGCGGTGCCCGCCCAGCATGCTGGTGATCAATACATGACGCCTCCAATAGACGAGCTGCCGCAGGTCACACCTGACATGTTGCGGTGGTGTGACATGAGCGGAGCTACAAACATAAAAGCACTTTGTGAAACATTTCCATGTGCAGTGATATGGATTTTCCGGCCAAGTCATGTCCCACAACCGAACAGAACCATACTGGAATGTTAACAAAGCTATGTCACACACTTTGTGAACCTCATGCCAGCAAAACAACGACATGTTTGGCCTGCTCCATTCATGGGCGATGAGTCCTGGCTTGCAGCAGGCAGTGGATTGCCAAAGCCACAACAAAGGGTGGAATATACATATATATATTGATTTATTTATCTATTTATTTCTTTTCTTTTTTTACTTATCTATTTACATTGATATTAACACATACAAACAACCACCGTTTTGATTGCAGCTTTTAGGGATAAAATTCACATGCAACTATCATGAACCCATGCAAAAGCAAGTTGGGCATCGTCTCGCTTGCAGTGCTGGGGGTATATGCTGTGTAGATGTAGATGGACATGCAAACAAATCCGAAACCTTAGGCTTGAAAGCCACTGTCTTTTCAGAGCGCCGCATGCGGGAGCGCGGGGAATGTTGTCTCTCGGATGTCATCCAAATTAGGTGAAAACTGAAGTTTATCCAAATATACAATATGCAATGCTTTTGTAAATATCTTTTGGGTTCTTTTGAATGCAATAAAAGCATCACTAGTAGGACCCCTTATAAAACTACATTAACTCCGCTTTCACCCAGTGAGCATGCATTCTTCTGATGCAGCTATAAATCACCAATTTGCACGGCCGACAATCAGCTGGTGTTCAAACAGTATTTCAAAGAAACTTGATTGATTTCAAGAAAAATACCGATAGATTGCGGCTGTCCGCACATGCACGTGCAAACGCATGCCGTTCCGAGCTGGTCGCACGAACACAAACTATGATCTGTTGAATGCACCACAACCTGACAAGTTTGCCAGAAACTATGTAAACATATTTAAACTACAGTGAACCTCAAACCTCACTTGCGACCTATGCCAGAACACAAGCAAAAAAATGGATGTGTGAAACTGGACAGGCATGCATGAATTGGCGGGTGAGACAGTACGCCGATATGCGGGCTCTGCGATCGGCCTGCATTTTTGTGGCACAACCATTTTCTGCAATTTTCGGTATTTTTTTCATACGTGTTGAATGGCACATGACAAGGTTCATTTGAAACATGCCCATTTGAGCATTTACAAAGGAATTGGCAGCCGAATATAGTTGTGCACCTCACACATCCATCAACGGACCCCAGCTTCTGGCTGGAACTGGGACTATCGCTTGTCTAAAATCTAAGCTGACTTGTCTTGAACGGCAGCAGCACCAAATCATATTTCCTTGGTGGCTCAATGCCCTTTTCACATGGGGAATTGCCGGCCTTCCTTAGTTTGTGCTGCCGCCTTCAAGGCCCTTCAGCGTCTCCGGACTACTTCACGGAGAGTGGCCGCTATGTTGGAGCAAGTGCCCAACACAGCTCTCCTTTCTTCTGGGCTCATGGTGGTCGATGCTGCCGCCTCGGATGCACATGGATGCAAAAGCACATGGATGCACGGGTGCAAAAACGCATGTCTCAGCCTTGGCAGCATATGGATGCAAAAACACATGTCTCAGCCTTGGATGCAAATGGATGCAAAGCCCATGTCTAAAATGCGCAGACCACACGCTGCTGCCAGGTAGCTTCATTGCCGGTCTCTCTCAGAATGCCGCATTGCTCCTTAGATCACCATGGACTGTGCACGTGCCATGAAGCAAAAAAAAATCGAACCGCAGGAATCTTATGCAAGCATGTGCAAATATGTCAATCTATCTATGTATCTATCTGTGTGTGACAGGTGGACAGATATTAACTTGTGTCTATCATATATATATATATATATGTGTGTGTATATATATATACACAAAGTACTTTTTTTTAATGTTTGTATTTATTTATTTGTTTATCTATTTATGTACTCCTGACTGACACACCTGTTTTTTTAAATATAACCATATACTGCCACCCTGATCTTCATATAAACAAAGACAAGGTTCTCTGGCCCGAACCATGGCACCTCCTCTTGTCCTGCTGCGCATTCTGGTGGAAGAGCTGGCACGGTATTCAGCCAGCTGCCACTGCTCCAGGCGCTTTCCATCCACTGATACTGTGCCATCGTTCCAGTGCACCTCCTGGCGAATTGATCGACAGAGAATTGATCGATTCGACCTTATATTGCATGATGAATCTGTGCTGGATCAGTATATTGTACTATGTGATGCATGGTGCTGCTGTCATCCCCCTGCTAATGAGCTCCTTCTTGTTGTTGTACCACACCACCATATGCTCGGTTTCATGCACTACGGGCGGCGGCGGTGGTGGTGGTGGCGGTGGTGGGAACGCATTCTGCACCGCCACCACATCATTCTCAGCCTGCGGGCAGCATCAGTGCAAAACAGAGAACATGAATCACTAAGGCAAGTAGTAACGATACACACAAGTATGTATATATATATACATACTTGTATGTAAGCATTGAAACATATATATATATATACATACGTATATACACATAGATGCATATACGTATATATACATACATACATGCATACATACATGCATGCGTACATAAACACATACATACAGACATACATACATACATACACGCATGCATACATACATACATACATACATACATACATACATATGTATACATATGTTTGTGCGCACAATTTTACTTGTATGTAAATGTATGCATGTTATATGTATATATATATATATATATTTATACACGTAGGTATCTATTATTTATATATATATTTATATTTACACATAGGTACTTATTATGTTTATATATATATGTGTGCATCTGTATGTATGTCAATATATTGGAGTCTTTCCAAACTGGAATATTTCAATGTGTGCACCCACAGAACCATTTCGCAGTAAATCAACAGTCCTTTCTCCACGGCGGGGGCCCTTGTGGTTCCGGTGGCCGGCTCGACGTTGGGGGCCGCTGTGGTTCTGCTGGCCGGGTGGGCATCCTCTTCACCTCCGGTTTCTTGTTCACCTTCACCTGCACCTTCTTCACTGACGCTTTTGGTTTCAGGTGCGCCTTTGGATTCCCTACCAAAGGCTGCGTCGGTTCTGGATACCAGTCCTGCAGCCATGGAAGCAAGAAAAGGTACTGCCGACAATCATTTGGTGCTCAATGAGAAAATAAAACAACCTCATGAGCTCGATCTTCCACATATCACACATGAGTCTCCTCCCCACTGCTGACTTCTTGATTGTCAGCTGGTGTCTGGTCATCTGGGGCCGCCTAGGCGCATGTTGAAAGAATGCACACGCAGTGATGATGTGCACCATGGATGAAAGAATGTGTTGAAAGAGATGTGTCATGTCTCCAACGGATGTGCAGGTATCATGCACCAAGGCACACAAACACCAGCTTCATTGTCCTTGTGGTCAACTGGGGCTTTCCGGCTAGCAGTTGCCTGAGTGATGGTTGGGCACGATGCCAATGGTAAAACAGAAATCATCACAAAAGCATTCATTGATATGTAGACATGAGACAGGGGCACATGAGGAACCAAATGATCAAGAAATTGCCACAAATGATGATGTCCAGAAGTCACGTCGAGCAACCTTGGAGGTACTTGCCTTTGAGTTTCTGTCCTTACATGCAGTTGCACCACAAGAAATCCATGCAGCAACACGCACTGGTGCGCACACGTTGACATTTATATCCAAGGGTCTCCAGGTGCAGGTGATTTCGGTTTCCACTTCCCCCATGACTCATCATCCTGCTGCTGCGGCGCTTCACCTTCAGAAACGGCCGGCGTAAGCGTTGTTACCATGGCGGTCGCTTGCTTTTTTGAATTCGATGTATTTGTTTGTGGGATATGTAAACTCTAGAAGTGGAACAATTGAAGTTTTACTCTAAGAAGTGGAACAATGGAAAAATATACGTCTGGGGCGACCAAAAAAGGTCAATGCAATGTGAGTGTGTGTGAGCGCCTGCTCTGTACATGGGTGCCATGAGCATTGACTGGCTTTGAGCCATCCGTCTACAGAAACGCGCACACGTGTAGCCTTCCATGCGCACTCAACATGAAGCAGCCAATGCTGGGTGGTTTTATAAAATCCCATACTTTCAACTGAATGCACATGCCCCATCAAAGCATCAGCCGTCAAGCCATTCCCCATCCCAACCCTCTCCTGTCAATCCACTTGAAGATCGACCAACGCACGCTGTTTGTTTCTGTCCTGGATTCCAAGGAAAATGAGAATAAAACTGTGGATGTCAACGCCATATCAGCAAGACTTTTGGGGAGATGGTTGAACTCCCTCATGCACCCACTTATGATGCCTTCTTGACTTCTCATGAACATGCCCCATCAAAGCGTCAGCCGTCAAGCCATGCCCCATGCCAACCCTCTCCTGTCAATCCACTTGCAAGTCGACCAACACAGGCTGTTTGTTTCTGACCTTGCCCCGGAGATGCAATCCAAGGAAAATGAGAATAAAACTGTGTCTGTCTATGCCAATTTGTGCCAGCAAGACGTTTGGAGAGATGGTTGAACATATGTGTGAGCAAGCTGAAGCAAAAGTGAATCAAAGTTCATGTGCTGTTTTGACACTGGCTTCATGTGGCCGCCCATGCAAGATCTCTTGTAGAAACCCACATATGCGTCAGCAAACTTTGTATGATCGTTGAACCTACAAGTTTTCACATGCCTTCAAATTGCCCAGCACATCCCCTATGATCATTGGGCCGCCCGGCACTCCAATGTTTCGGAGCAACTTTGCAGAGAAGGTGTATCTCAGAACAATGGGCAACTGAGTGGGCATGGAGCAGTTCCAAGGACAAATCGCGCTTCTCATCCCAACTAAAATTGACCACCAAGGACGGCCGAGAATGACAAAGTCTTGAATTCAACCAATATGGCAATTTGTGGAAACACAAGTGTAATTTCAAAAAATTGTTCTTCCACAAATTTTCAAATTGAAAATCTGTTCTTCCACAAGTTTTAAAATATGGATATTAAAAAAAAATGTGCTTCCACAACTTTCTGAATTGAAAAATTGTGGAAGCACAACTTTTCAAATCGAAAACTTGTGGAAGCACAAAATCTCAATAGATAACCTAAAATCTCCTAGCGTCACATCACCCCAGATACTATGATACAGGGGGGAATGCTGCCCATTTTTTTTGCATTTTGACAGTTTAACGTCATTTTTTGAATTTTTTAGTTCTCAAGGCAACCACAAATCTCTTAAAAAGACAGGCTGTAGCTATACTTTTCAATTTTTTTTGGAGCCCAAAAATATTTGAAATTGACGTGAAATGACGTTTTTTTTGGAGTTGTGATGGTCGCAACTCAGGATTCTGAGGCTCCTGTTGATCAACGCATAGGTCCTGACAACGGTGCAGGTGCTGGAAATACCGCACTCGACATTGACATGTGTGACGAGTTTTTGTATTCAAAAAACTGCTACAATTTAAATCATGTAATGATAATATGGATAAACTAGAACCATGACAAATCCTCAGAAACCAATAAACTATTCGAGACTCATGACTGGGTCTTGTAATTGTCCCGTTGGTTTGCCACTGCCAAAGGTCCAAAAAAAAACACCTTTCCTTTATTTTGCGGGTTCGAGGTAAGAACGCCAAGCATTGTCCTAAAAATCACTACCCCGCCTGCAGAAAGAGCTTCCTATGCTGAGCCTGGGCTTGCGTGGCACTGGGGTGGAACGTTTACATCGCAATGCATGCGAGCTGATGTAGCCCAACATGCGTTGGACATGCTTGTGGAAAGCCATGATCCCTGGAACGCCGTCACTGAACATCGTTGTGCAGTTGTGGACTAAATGGCGCCAACAGTTTCGCATGCACGAAAGATTCAAAAATGTATATGTGGTGCAACGATTCGAACTGGGTCCTTTAGGATCCACGCACTGGCTTCAAGGGGAAGGACGGGCCTTCATGGGCATCTGTTCAGAAATGCTGCTTTGGCAAATCACATGGACTCACAAGCTAGCACAAAGAATGCATACCAATAAATGCAGACACTTTCGAAAGCACGCTGGGCATTTGCTCGCGTGTGCATGGATTCTGTATGAACTCAATTTTCCAGAGGTCTGCAAACACCACTGCCAGATATGATTCATCCATCTGAAACTCACGAAAGCTCTCGATGCAATGCTACAGCAGCTCCTTTGCCGGTCAGCGAGTGTCGTCATTGCTTGCTTCTGCTTCTGCTCCATTCGCCTCCTGGCTCTTCCTTCTCTTCAGCCTCCGTCTCTTCCTGGGTGATCTTGGTGCATCTTGCCCATCATCTTTGCTAGTGCCCTTTTCCTTTTTCTCTTCTCTCTCAGAGCACTCTAAGGCAGCAAAGATGTACCTCAGGTTGGTCTCGGTGAGCTCGATGTGTAGGTCTTTCGACTTGACGGACCACATCATTCTGCATCTGATTGATGCGAACTGCGTGCCGTCGGAGGCGGTGAATGGCGGGAGGCTTACCTCCAGGTCCTTTGCCACGAGGAACTTGTCGTCTTCTCGCGCCTGCCTGAACCTGGGCACCGGCTCACCTTCCTTGACGGCCGCCAACATGTGAGCCCGAAGCAGGGCAGTGCAGGCATCATGTCCTCAGTATGTATACACGTGCCCAGGCATGTCTACAAACTATCGCAAACCAAAACAGAGCCCTACATGTGGCACCTGAATGTCTTTTACAACCCAACAGGTTCTCAACGTGTTTTGGGCTGAGTTGCTCCTCTGGCGCATTTCTGCCCACCAGACCACATTCAGGTCGTGGGATGCACGGGCACTGTGCCTATTCTGGGCCTTGCCAGTCACCAGCAAACACAGGGCCGCATCTGACTTGGAGACCGTGACGAAGGTCCTGCCATGATGCTCTTGGACCTCCGGAAACCACCGGCGCTTGTCAATCGAGATCTTGTGCACAGTCACGATGCTAATGGCGCAAGAGCCCCAATCATCTCGATCGCCATCCTCCTCACCATTGCCATCACCATCGCCAGCAGCTGCCATTGCAAATACAGAGCGGACAGTTTTCAACAAGGGTTGGGCCTTTGTATCGGTTGGTCAAATCTTGCATAGGCAAATACCCCTTGCAGAGTTGCGCCGACTACATCAACAACATCACCTCTTGCAATGCTTTCAACTATCGATCTATCCAGTGATGAAACACATGTGCGATCTATCCAGTGATGAAACATTGGCATGTGAGGTACATACGTAACACCTGCATGCCTTCAACTGCGTTTGCGAGTGGTGAAACCCAGCAAACACCATGGAACTACTTCTCAAAGATCTCTCGAGGAATTAGTCATAGTCATCTTTAACAGCACTACTTCTCAAAGATCTCTCGAGGAATCACTCATCTCTAACAACACTACTTCTCAAAGATCTCTCGAGGAATTACTCATCTCTAACAAAACAACTACTTCTCAAAGAACTCTCGAGGAATTACTCATCTCTATAACTACTTCTCAAAGATCTCTCGAGGACTTACTCGTCTCTATAACAACACTACTTCTCAAAGATCTCTCGAGGAATTACGCATCTCTAACAACACTCTACTTCTCAAAGATCTCTCGAGGAATTACGCGTCTCTAACAACACTACTTCTCAAAGATGTCTCGAGGAATTACGCGTCTCTATATAACAACACTACTTCTCAAAGATGTCTCGAGGAATTACTCATCTCTATAGCAACACTATACTTCTCAAAGATCTCTCGAGGAATTACTCATCTCTAACAACACTACTTCTCAAAGATCTCTCAACGAATTACTTGTCTCCAAAAACACTACTTCTCAAAGATCTCTCTCGAGGAATTACTCATCTCTATAACAACACTACTTCTCAAAGATCTCCCGAGGAATTACTCATTTCTAACTGCG
>Ga0126343_10000761_pt1 | contig 13462 bp, 9 predicted proteins | sample Cyp2metagenome_FD_92531 | JGI IMG/M metagenome (GOLD analysis project Ga0126343, IMG submission 92531) | Coral microbial communities from Lord Howe Island, Old Settlement Bay, Australia - Cyphastrea 2 metagenome | ecosystem: Host-associated > Invertebrates > Cnidaria > Coral ... | reverse complement strand
GTTTTAGCCCTGAGCGTTTTTGTCGCTGCCAGTTCAGTGCAAGCCCTTGAAGTCAGCAGCCGGGACATCAGAGAAGGTTATCCCATGGCAAAGACCTTCGAGTTCAACGAGTTCGGTTGCAATGGCAGCAACCTGTCACCACAGCTGTCATGGACAGACGTTCCGAAAGGCACCAAGAGTTTTGCCATTACTGCCTATGATCCGGACGCACCAACAGGCAGTGGTTTCTGGCACTGGATTGCCTACGACATTCCGGCCACGGTTACTCAAGTACCACGGGGCGTTAATATTGCCCGGTTAGGGGGTAAAGTGGCTCGCATTGACTACGGCTTTGCCAGTTTTGGTGGTGCCTGCCCACCGGTAGGTGATGGTATGCACCGTTACCAGTTCACCATCTGGGCTCTGCCAACGGAAACGCTGAATCTCGGCACCAACACACCGCCAGCACTGTTTGGGTTTAACCTGAACAGCATGGCGCTGGATAAAGCCGTGTTGACCTCGACTTACACTCGTTAACTGTTTGTCGGTAGCTGGGACAATGGTGAGCCATCAATATCAGGTGACGATATACCGCGCAGGGCAACTGCAAAAGTTGCGTAACGTGAGGATTCACTCTCCCAGCATTGTGCAGATTATCTCTGGCAGCAAGCGCTTCTTCTGGCAAGACGCTGCCATTGATATCTCCCGCTCCACACTGTTGTTGTGCGAGGCTTGTGCCTCGCTCAGTTTTGAAAATCTGCCAGACAAGGGGCGTTTTCTGTCCAGGGTATTCAGCTTTAACTGTTTGCCGCCAGAGTCCATGCTTGAACTGAGCATGAAACGCGCCACGACCAACCTCGCACCCATTCTTGATGCCGATCACGCACTGCAAGAGACGCTGCACGCTCTGGTCTCCTTTGACCTGAACAACATGAGCGGGCAGACGCAGGTATTCTGGCTGATGGGACTTTACCAGCAACTGGCCGAAAGAGGCGCGCTACACCACCTGTTTGCAAGTACTCACACCACGTTTCGGCAAAAACTGAGCCACTACTTGTCTCACACCCCTGGTGATGAGCATCCGCTGGATACCGTGGCAGAGCGTTTTGCCATGAGCCGGGCAACGTTGATTCGCAAACTGAAACAAGAGGGCACAGCGTACCGGGAAGTGCTGGTGGAGGTGCGTTTAAATCACGCGCTGTATCTTATGCAAAACGGCAACTGCAACGTGGCCACGCTGGCTCATATGTGCGGTTATCAGTCAGAAAGCCGGTTTGGCCAACGTTTCAAAGCCCGATTTGGCCTGACGCCCAGCGGTTATCTGAAAACACTGACACCCTTTAGCTCTCCCTACCAGGCCAACCCGTCAGCGCGCTGAAGCGATCAGGGATAACTCCTGCACTGCCACCGACAACATGGCAAAATTTTTCTCCCGGGCCGACTGTATATCCACCACGGTGGTTTGCCAGCGCTCAATGGGTTCGGCGTTTTTTTCCAGCCACTGTGTGAGTTGTTGATCCGGCCTTTCTTCGGAGTGGGTCAGCACGTTAATGCAGTTATCGTTCAGGGTGCGATCCAGCTGATCTTTCAGTGACGATTGCGCCTTGCGCTGCCAGAGATCGTTCACCGGCAACTGACGTATCTGTTCCCGGAGCCAGGGCAAGTGGAGTGCGTCCTCCAGGGCAAAAAAGACGGAGGCCACGTCAGTCACCGTCAGTTGGTGCTTGCTGGCCACGCAGACCATAAACAATACGTAGTAGAGATAGCGCAGACCGGCGCAGGTCTCTGCCAGTGACAGGGGCAGCTGCGCCTCCTGCAGGGCGGCCACCCGGCCACCGAGCCATTCACAATCACTCTCACCGAGCAGTTGTGCCAGCTGACCGCTGACGGCATCAACGCCCGGCTTGTAGTTGCTGATCAGTGCTTCAATATCCAGTTCGCTGGCGTGGTTTCTCAGCAGCCAGATGCAGGCTTTTTCGATATGCAGCTGTATGCGGAACAGCTCGATATTCTGGATAGCGTCCTTGACGGCAAACCCGAGGCTCTCAAACTGATCCCAGATGGCGGTGATGGAAAAGATCTCCTTGATGGCCATAAAGGCCCGGACACAGTTCAGCTCCGGGTTACGGGTGGCTTGCTGAATGTATTCGATAAACGTGGCACCCATGCGGTTGCCAATCTCATTGCTCAGATGGGTGGCCAGAATCTCGGTTTTCAGGGGATGGTTCATGATCTGTTCCACAAACCGCTCCCGCAAAGGCGACGGGAAGTAGTCCAGCAGTTTGGCTGCCAGCACCGGGTCCTGGTCCACCCGGGCGGCCACCAGAGCCTCAAACAGATCCAGTTTGGTGTGGGACAGGAGCGTGGCGATTTCCGGGCGGGTGAACCCCTCACCGGCTTTGACTCTGGCTTTCAGATCGGTGTCGGACGGCAGGCAATCCAGTGAGCGGTTCAGCCGACCTTTCAGCTCCAGTTTGCGAATCAGGAAGCGGTGGTCGTTAAACAGCTGGACGCTCTGTTGCAGGCTCAGACTCAACCGCAGACTTTGCAAAAAATTGTGGCGCAGCACCAGCGCGGCAATTTCATCGGTCATGCTGGCCAGCAGCAGGTTGCGTTGTTTGGTGGTGATGTCGCCGTCAGCCACCATGCGGTTGAGCAGGATTTTGATATTGACCTCATGGTCGGAGCTGTCAACGCCGCCGGAGTTGTCGATGGCGTCGGTACTGATCAAACCGCCCCGGCGGGCAAACTCAATCCGGGCCAGTTGCGTCAGGCCCAGATTGCCCCCCTCAGCCACTGCCCGTACATTCAGTTGCGTGGCATTTATGCGAACACTGTCGTTGGAGCGATCACCCACTTCGGCGTTGCTTTCGCTGTTGGCCTTTACGTAGGTGCCGATGCCACCGTTCCACAACAGATCTGCCCTGGCCTTGAGAATGGTCTGGATCAGCTCGGCCGGTGAGAGTACGGATTTTTCTGCACCGAGCATTTTTCGTGCCGACTCGCTAAGCACAACGGTTTTCTGCTGTCGGCGAAATATTGCCCCACCTGCCGAGAGTTTGCCCCGGTCGTAATCGTCCCAGGACGACCGGGGCAGCTGGAACAGCCGTTGACGTTCACGGAAGCTGACTTCAGTATCCGGTTCCGGATCGATAAAAATATGCTGGTGGTTGAAAGCGGCCAACAGGCGGATGTGCCTTGACAGCAGCATACCGTTGCCAAACACATCGCCGGACATATCACCAATCCCGATCACCGTGAAGTCCTGACTCTGGGTATCAATCTCCCGCTCCCTGAATATGCGCTTGACCGACTCCCAGGCACCCCGGGCGGTGATGCCCATTTTTTTGTGGTCGTAGCCCTGACTGCCGCCGGAGGCAAAGGCATCGCCAAGCCAGAAGCCATAGGCCTTGGCGACGTCGTTGGCGATGTCGGAAAAGCGGGCGGTGCCTTTATCGGCGGCCACCACCAGGTAATGGTCGTCGTCGTCGTAGCGAACCACATCATCCGGTGGAACGATGTTGCCGGCCTGAAGATTATCGGTCAGATCCAAAAGCCCTGAGACAAACGCGCGGTAGCAGGTGATGCCCTCCGTATGCACCTCCTCTCTGGAGCTCGGCAGCCGTTTGGTGACAAAACCGCCCTTGGCCCCGTGGGGGACAATGACGGCGTTTTTGATCATCTGAGCCTTGACCAGACCGAGAATCTCGGTGCGAAAGTCCTCCATCCGGTCAGACCAGCGCAGCCCGCCCCGGGCAATTTTACCGCCGCGCATGTGAATGCCTTCAAACCGGGGTGAGTAAACAAATATCTCAAACATGGGCCTTGGCTGGGGCGAGGTGGGAATCTGCCCGGGCACTAACTTGAAAGCAAGATACCCCTTCGGCTCGCCGTCTTTTTTCTGGTAGGCGCTGGTTCTGGAAATGGCTTCGATAACGCTGAGAAAGTGGCGCAAAATACGGTCTTCGTCCAGGTTGGCGACCTTGTCCAGTAACTGCTTGATGCGCTGCGAACTGGCGTCGGCCATGGTCTGGCGGTCGCCGCGAAACCCCGGGTAAAAACGGATGCTGAACAGGTCGGCCATCTCACGCACCACCGCCGGGTTGCTGTTGAGCACTTTTTGCATATAGCTCTGGCTGAATGGCACCTGAAGTTGCAACAGATATTTGGACAACGCCCGGATCAGCACCACCTGTTCCCAGTTCAGCCCGGCAGAAACCACCAGGCCGTTAAAGCCGTCGTTTTCCATCTGCCCCTTCCAGGTGCGAATAAACACTTCGCGAAACTGCTCGCGCAGATAGGTGTCCTCAAGATTGGTGTTGCTGACGTTGGCTGAGGCATCCATGGCGCTGCCATTGGGTTCGATGCTGAAATCAAGCACCCAGACCCGTTGCAGGCCGCACGGGTTGATGGCGTACGGTCTGGCACTGCGCACCTTGACGCCCATTTTTTCCAGAATGGGCAAGATGTCCGACAGCGCCAGCAAGGGGCCTTTGCCGAGAACCCGAAAGTGCCAGCGGTAGTGGTCAGTCACGGGTCGGTACAGGCTGGTGCTGATGGGTTGGTGATCCTTGATGGTCTCCAGCCGCTGAATATCGGCCACCGCCTGGCGGGGCGTGACGTCCTCCCGGTACGCAGCAGGAAACGCCTCAAGGTAGCACTGGGTCAGCCGGTTGCCGGCCGCTTCGCCAAACGCCTCTTTCAGGGACTGTTGCAGATGGTCCGACCAGCTCAGCATGGCTTCGTGAATCATTGCCTCAAGCTGCTCGACGTCAACGCTCAGCTCAGTGGCGTGCTGGCAGTGCACGGTGAAGCGCAGCTGCGCCATGGGGTTCTCCGAGAGCTGGACGTTAAAGTCGATGCTGTTGCCGCCCAACTCGCTGAGCAGGATTTGCTGCATTTTCAGGCGCAGTTCGGTGTTGAAGTTATCTCTGGAGACGTAGACCAGTACGGTGATAAAGCGATCGTAAGCGTCCGAGCGCAGGAAAACTTTCAGCTGGCGCAGCTCATGGCAGTCCAGTATCCCGTTAATTACGCTTTCGAGCTGGGTGTAGCTGGCTTGTAGCAGTTCATCCCGGGGATAGCTGTGAATGATATGGCGCAGGGCGTTGCCGCGATGGCTGTTGACGCAATGGCAGATATTTTGCACCAGTCTGGCTACTTTTTTGCGGATCAGGGGAATGGTGTCCAGCGCCGCGTTGTAGGCAGTGGAAGAGAACAGTCCGAAAAAGCGCCACTCGCCGATCACATTGCCGTCGTCGTTGAACTGTTTGATGCCAATGTAGTCCAGGTGGGCGCTGCGATGGACGGTGGAGCGACTGGTGGACTTGGTGATTACCAGCAGCTCCGGAGCGCAGATTCGGGCGGCGATGCTGGCTGGCACTTCCAGCAGTTCGTCGGCCTGGCCTTCTCTGAAGGTGCCAAGGCCGGTCTGATTCCGGGCGCGCAGTTGCAGGGCGTGGGCTTGCTCAATGATTTCGTAATAACGAAAACCAATAAACAGGAAATTGTCCTTTTTCAGCCAGTGCAAAAACGCCAGAGCCTCTTGGTATTGGTCATCCCGGGTAAGCGGGTGGTCCTGACACCACCGGATCGCTTCGGCCAGCCGGCTCTGCATGGCTTCCCAGTCTGAGACTACCTTGTGCACATCTTCCACGGTACTGCGGATGCCGCGGGCAACCCGGGCCAGATCGGCCCGGTCAGGCTGACGATCGATGGCCATGCGAATCACCGCCTCACTGCGAGCCGACGGGTCCGGTCCAATGGCTCGCAACTGGCCGTTGTCATCACGCTGGCACAACAAGGTTGGGTGGTTCAGGGCGTACACTTTTATTTTCTGACGATCAAGCTCCATCAGTACCGAGGAGACCAGAAAGGGCATATCGGTGACGACGATCTCAACGACGCTGTGGGTGGAGTGCCAGTGGTGTGTTTCCGGCTCGGGATTGTAGACACGAATCTTGATTTGCTGCGCCGGCCTGCTTTGCAGAAACTGCCACAGGCACAGCAGCGCGCCATAACAGTCGTCGCTATTGATCTGGGTAAGGTCTTGCGGGGAGATGCCCTGGTAATAAGCGTCGGCCAGCGACAGTATCTGCTCGCACTCTTTGGTCGACATGCGCTTGGCCAGCAGTGCCTGAACCTGATTGACGATAACGGCTCGAAAATCCTGAAAGCGGCTCATTATTTCCCCTTGCAAGACGCGCTTCTGCTCTTGCTGATCAAGAGTGAAGATAGACGAGTTACGCCGTCAGAGCCTCTTAATTACTGATTATATGGGGGGTTGAAGCGCAAGGGATTTGCAACGGATGATTGAATTTGATATAAAGCCCGATCGTTGTATGAGGGTAGCTGCTGATGAGTCTTGATGGTCTCTTGACTCTGTAACCATGGGCAGAACTGCCCGAAGCAGACACTGGAATTCAGTTGAGTTTTCCGGCCTCATGGCTGGTTTATTTGGTTTTAGAGACGGTTTGAGAGGCCATTCACATGTCCAAGGTTTGTCAGGTTACCGGCAAGCGTCCGATGACCGGGAATAACGTTTCCCACGCTCAGAACAAAACCCGTCGTCGCTTTGTGCCTAATCTGCACAGCAAGCGCTTCTGGGTTGAGAGCGAAAAGCGCTTTGTGCGTCTGCGCGTTTCTGCAAAAGGCATGCGTATTATCGACAAGAAAGGCATTGACGCCGTTCTGGCTGATCTGCGCGCTAGCAGTAAAAAAATCTGAGGCAGGAGCATAGATCATGGCTAAAGGTATTCGTGAAAAGATCAAGCTGGTTTCCAGCGCCGGCACTGGTCACTACTACACAACCACCAAGAACAAGCGTAATACGCCTGACAAACTGGTGTTCAAGAAGTACGACCCGGTTGTCCGCAAGCACGTTGAGTACAAGGAATACAAGATCAAGTAAGTCTTGTTGCCTGTACTTTGGTTCGTACCCGGTGCAACTCTGGTACGAACCGCCCCGCTCTTTCCACTCTTTTTTCCTTTTTCCTTTTTCCTTTTTCCCTCTCATCTCATCACTCTCACAGTTGATCATGTTTTGACCGGTGGCTGCCACTACTGTTGCATTTTTTGTGCATTGATATAATGCGCACCATTCAAGAATATCTGCTGTAGGTCACGATGAAACCGGAACTCCTTTCGCCTGCGGGCACCCTCAAGAACATGCGCTTTGCCTTCGCCTACGGTGCCGATGCGGTTTACGCCGGCCAGCCTCGCTATAGCCTGAGAGTCCGCAATAACGACTTTTCACTGGGCAATCTGCAACAAGGCATTGATGAAGCCCATTCCTTGGGTAAAAAACTCTACCTGGCCAGTAATATTGCGCCGCACAACAGCAAGGTGAAAACCTATCTGCGCGACATGGAGCCGGTTATTGCCATGAAGCCCGATGCGTTGATTATGTCGGACCCCGGTTTGATCATGATGGTGCGCGAAACCTGGCCGGAGATGCCGGTGCATCTGTCTGTTCAGGCCAACGCGGTGAATTTTGCCACGGTAAAGTTCTGGGCCAAACAGGGGGTGGAGCGGATTATTCTGTCCCGTGAGTTGTCGCTGGAGGAGATTCAGGAGATCCGCGAAGAGTGCCCGGATACTGAAATCGAGGTGTTTGTCCACGGCTCGTTGTGTATTGCCTATTCAGGACGCTGCCTGCTCTCCGGCTACATCAACAAAAGAGACCCGAATCAGGGAACCTGTACCAATGCCTGCCGCTGGCAGTACCAAGCCCATGAAGCGCAGGAGACTGCCAGCGGCGATGTGATTCCCGTGACCAGCCCGGAGGTGTTCACGCCAACCCTTGGCATCGGTGAACCCACCAGCGAGATTTTCCTGTTGCAGGAAAGAGGACGGCCGGATCAGTACATGCCGGCGTTTGAAGACGAGCACGGCACCTACATCATGAATTCCAGGGATTTACGTGCCGTTCAGCATGTGCGCCGGTTTACCGAGATGGGCATCCACTCCCTGAAGATCGAGGGGCGCACCAAGTCGTTCTATTATGTGGCCCGAACTGCCCAGGTCTATCGCCAGGCCATTGACGATGCCGTGGCCGGTGTGCCTTTTGATATGGGTATGATGGATTCACTGGAAAGCCTGGCCAACCGGGGCTTTACCGAAGGCTTTTACCGTCGCCATGTACACGATGAGTACCAGAATTATGAGACCGGCAACTCCCGGGAAAGCAAACAACAGTTTGTCGGTGAGATTGTGGCGTTTGACGATCAACAGCTGACCATTGACGTCAAAAACCGCTTTGAGCTGGGGGATACTCTGCAGCTGATGACGCCGCAGGGGAACCACACATTTAACCTGGCGCACCTGGAAAACCGCCACGGTGAATCCATTGATGCGGCACCGGGCTCTGGCCATCTGGTCAAAATACCACGACCGGAAGGCATTGTGGCCGATGAACACACACTGCTGGTGCGTAACCTGCCATAACCGGACTGACACGGATGACCTGACAGGTCATCCACTGAAAGCTGAAATGACCGAGTGGTTACTTGATGATGCACTCGGCTCGTTTTTTCTTGGTCTTTTCCAAGTATTCCTGAAAGTCTTTGGGCAATCTGCCGGTGGTTGAGCCCTCCCACTGAACGGACTTGCCGGCGGCATTCTCATATTGAAAGATGTGCTTGGTGACCGCCCGCCGACGCTTAGGGCCTTTACCGGAATCACCAATGCCATCAAGGTCTGAGATGGTAACGCCCAGCTCGGCCATCTCCTTTTGAATGGCAGCAATATCCTTCATTTTTTTCTGTCGTTTGGCATCCTCCTTAACCCGGGATTGCAGTTTCTCCTGATGAACGCCCTTGAGGCGATCAAGCATCTTCTCAAGTTCTTGCACGGTGACATCCTTGAATAGAGAACGGATGCGGGATTTACTACCCAGTCGATGATGTATCTCATCTAGCAATTTCATTGTTTATCCTCGGACTAAGGCAACCTTTGACTGTCTGAGTTTTGCAATGGAGTATGACGCACGACGTAGAAACCGGAGCAGACAGGAGCCAGACACTTGACGGCACCTACTGCATATGCAGGAGAACAGGGCAACGCAGGACATAACTGCTCATTACTCACTCAATAGGAATAAAAGTAATGTATTTTGTTTAATTGGCAAGGAATTGATGAGTATGAATAGTTGTTATCATGACGGTTTTACGCCCCTTTCTTTAAAGTCCGGTACGTCAGCCTAAACTGGCTTGCCTGACGGATAAAAGCACCATTTTCAATTCTTGTGGCTGTCGTTTAAGACCATTTTTAATTGGCTTTGCCTGCAAGCCAGTCGATAACAAAAATTACCATCCCGATTTGCCAATTATCGGGCAGACCGTAATTAAGACACGCCAGTGACTCGTATGCCCGGACGCCTCTTTCTACCGACCGTGTTATTGTTGCTGACCTATGGATTCTGGGTCAGCCCTGAGTTTCAGATGATCACCGCCGGTGTTGTCATTTTCCTGCTCGGTATGATTTACCTGGAAAAAGGGTTTAAGGTTTTTACCGGTGGCGTACTGGAAAGCATTTTACAAAAAACCACCGACAGCCTTTGGAAAAGCCTGACCTTTGGCATCACCTCCACCGCCGTGTTGCAGTCCAGCTCATTGGTTTCGGTGATCGTGATCTCTTTTCTCAGTGCCGGCCTGATTGGTTTGACTGCCGGGGTCGGGATTATTTTCGGTGCCAATCTGGGCAGCACCCTGGGTGCCTGGCTGGTGGCACTTTATGGCATGAAACTGAACCTGATCTCCTATGCCATGCCGCTATTGGTGTTCGGTTTGCTGCTCAAGGTGCGTAAAGAGAAAAACTTCAGCGGTTTTGGTTACATCTTGCTGGGTGTGGGCTTTCTCTTCCTCGGTATCCACTACATGAAAGAAGGATTCGAGGCGTTTCAGGGAGTAATTGATTTCAGTGGCTACGCCATGGAGGGGATGGCCGGGTTGCTGGCGTATATCCTTTTTGGTGTGCTGGCCACCATTATCATGCAGTCCACCAATGCGGTGCTGGTGTTGACTTTTTCTGCCCTGGCTTCCGGACAGTTGACGTATGATAACGCCCTGGCGTTGGCCATAGGCTCCAATATGGGGACCACCATCACGGCAGTGCTGGGGGCGATTGGTGCCAATGCTGCGGGTAAACGGCTGGCCACTGCCCATATTGTCTTTAATGTGGTTACTGCCGTTCTGGCCGTCTTGCTGTTCCCCCAATTAAAGGCTCTGGTGGATATCACCGCTGACCTGTTGTACATCGAGCCGGATAACCGTGCCCTGAAGCTGGCGCTGTTTCACACTCTGTTCAATATTTTGGGCATTGTCGTGCTGTTGCCTGTATCCCGCTGGCTGATTCGCTGGCTGGAAACGCTGTTTACCGATCCGACCGGGCAGTCGTATCTTAATCTTGCCCAGTCTGATAATCCTGATATTCACCGCGCCCGGCATCTGACACCTGCCGTATTAAACTACCCCGATGCAGCGCTGCGTGCCTTGACCCGTGAGTGTGATCATCTGTACCGCAATGCTCTGGAGCTGATTTGCTACGGCATCTACCTCACCGGTGATAGGCTCAGAGCGGCGGATAATCTCACCGAACTGGTTAACAACTGTGTGCGTGACGAACAGCCCTGGACGATCAAGGAGCTTTATATCCGTCATATCAAGGGCGTTTATGCAGATATCATCCATTATTCGTGCGCTATTGAAGGCCACCTGCCCAGGCAGCAGGTGCAGGAACTGTTTGCGCTCAAGGTGGCTTGTCGTGATTTTGTCCAGGCCATCAAGCACGTTAAGCATGTCTATAAGAACATGGGCCAGTATTTGCACAGTGACAACGAGCAGATTCGCCACCAGTACAATCAGTTGCGGCTCTGTCTGGCCTCGGTACTGAAGCTGGTGGATCTGTTGGGCATGCGGCGCAATTACGACCATATTCGCCACCACGCCGGGCAGTTAAAGCAGGAGTTGAGGGAGCAGGATGAGCAAATGAACCGGCAGCTCAATGAGTTGATTCGCTCCAGCCAGGTTGATTCCTTTACCGCCAGTTCATTAATGAACGACAGCGCTCATGTACACGATGCCTGCACCAACCTGATTGATGGCGCAGTGATTATGTTAACCAGAGACCGCGAAGAGTACCGTGAAATTGAGCTGGATGGTCGCTCGGGGCCTGAGAAGGCCTGACGGCCGGGTATTACACGTCAGGTGACAACCAGTTTAAATCCTGCCTTGCCTAAGTAGCTGCGTTCTGCCGCAAAGTTAGCCGCCGTCAGCGGATGCTGCTCAATCCAGCCATCGGGAAAAAACAGCGATATGGTCGACCGGGAAACGCTTATGGAGTACTCAGGCAATGCTTCTCCATTCAGGCCAAGGGTCAGGACGTTGGCAATGCGCAGCAGTATGGTCAGGTGCATTAACCGACGGGCCGTCTCCTTGGACCAGCTGTTCAGCGACAACTTCGATATGGAGCGCCGATGTCCTCTGACCAGCAGGGCCAGCTGTTGCTGTTCTTGTTTGCCAAAGCCCATCAGGTCAGAGTTGTCGATCAGGTATGCGCCATGACGATGGTACTGGGTGTGGGAAATATCCAGCCCAATCTGGCACACTCTGGCCGCCCAGGATAACAGTTCCAGGTCTTTGTCCGTCAGTTGCCAGGCGTCAGCCACCATGGCAAAACAGTTGCGGGCGTGGGTCATGACATGGGCGGCCAGTTGTTCATCAACGTGATAACGACTCATTAAGGCATTGATGGTACGTTCGCGCACATCTTCATGGCGGTCGCGCCCAAGCATATCGTGCAGGACGCCCTCTCTGAGGGCGCCATCGGAATAGCGCATATGCTCAATGCCAAGGGCGTCGAAACAGGCCGTCAGGATGGCCAGGCCGGCGGGGAAAATGGCCTGACGATCGGGCTTCAGGCCGGGAAAGCGCACACTGTTGATGTGCCTGAAGGTCAGCACTTTCTGTTTCAGCATGACCAGGCTGTCCCGGCTGATAATTTCAGACTCTCCCATGGCCTGAAGAATGGTGCTGACTGCCCGAATGGAACCGGAAGAGCCAACGGCATCAACCCAGCCAAGGCGGGAGTAAGACTGCTCAATGTTTAACAGTTCCAGCCGCGCCGCATAGTAAGCAGACTGAAAGCGCTGCGGTGATAACTCGCCAGTACCAAAAAAACGGTCAGTGAACACCACGCAGCCCATGTGGAGGCTTTCCATCAGCTTTGGTTCAAATCGTTCACCAATAACGAACTCTGTGCTGCCGCCACCGATGTCAATCACCAGTCGGCGCTCATTATCGTCAGACTGAGTCTGGGCGACACCAAGGTAGATCAACCGTGCTTCTTCGCGCCCGGCGATGATCTCCACGGGATAGCCAAGAATGGCCTGAGCCTTGTCAACAAAAGACCGGCTGTTACGGGCCTTGCGCAGAGCGTTGGTGCCGACCACCCGAACCGCCTGAAAGTGATTGCCCGAGAGGTACTGGGCAAATTGACTCAGGCAACTGAAACCGCGCTTCATGGCCTCAGCGGTCAGCTCGTCGTGCTGGTTAAGGCCGGCGGCTAACTGAACTTTTTTACCAAGCCTTTCTACGGGCCTGATCTCACCCTGATCGACCCTGGCGACAATCATATGAAAACTGTTGGATCCAAGATCAATGGCCGCGACCAGCGGTTGACTGTTGGATGGTTCACGCCCTTGGTGTGTCATGGTGGTATCAAGGCATTTCATAGTTGGTCAATTGCTTAGGTGGTTTCTTGTGCGTTTCCTGACGCTCACTGGCTCAGTACAGCAACACCGGGGGAGACCGGAGCAACAGATTCTAACAGACTAACGGCCGAAACGTTGCCTGCATAAAGCTTATTATTGGCGTGGCCGGGGAAAAACAGGCACAGAGTCAATAACACTGGTACGTACCGCAAAAAACATCCTTTGCAACACGTCTGGTCTGCAATGCTCGCTTGGGCGGCGGCACTTTTATAGAAAAAAAAGCCACAAAATTCCATGAATCAGGCATAATGAATCAGTTCTGAACCTGTGTATCCATAGGCAACCGGTCAGGTGTGACCATGGTCAAGGTTCTTCATCAGGCTTTAACGAACGCGATTTGGCACAACTTACGTGTTTTTTTAAGTAAGACGGTTAGGAGACCCCATTCCATGAGCGAGATTGTCCAAGTAACAGATGACTCCTTTGAAGACTTGGTTCTTAAGGCAGAAGGTCCGGTGCTGGTTGACTATTGGGCAGAGTGGTGTGGTCCCTGCAAGATGATTGCCCCGGTGCTGGATGAGATTGCCCAGGACTACGACGGCAAGTTAACCATCTGCAAACTGAACATCGACGATAACGAAGCAACGCCACCAAAGTACGGTGTGCGCGGCATTCCCACCCTGATGCTGTTCAAAGGCGGCAACGTAGAAGCGACCAAGGTTGGGGCGCTGTCCAAGTCCCAGCTGATCGCATTTCTGGACAGCAACCTGTAAC
>Ga0126343_10000760_pt1 | contig 13469 bp, 2 predicted proteins | sample Cyp2metagenome_FD_92531 | JGI IMG/M metagenome (GOLD analysis project Ga0126343, IMG submission 92531) | Coral microbial communities from Lord Howe Island, Old Settlement Bay, Australia - Cyphastrea 2 metagenome | ecosystem: Host-associated > Invertebrates > Cnidaria > Coral ... | reverse complement strand
TATGCGTGGAGGGGGGGGGGGGGGGGGGGGGGGGGCTCGATTATTTGAGGGTGTGGGGCCGATAGGAGAGGCGCTTATTGGAAGGGGGCGCTAATTCCAGTATTTACGGTACCACAATCTTGCTTTTGTTTACGACTGTTGTGATGGGTTGATTGTTTTCACACAAGGGAAACTTCCATTCTAAATTGAGTTTATTTCATAGCTGAGACCCTGTTAGGAGTTTTAGGGATAAGGGATAACTAAACCACTCCTAACAGGGCCTCATAGCTCTGTTTTCCATCGGTTGATACATTATCCGTATGAAAACAAAAGCGTTTCAATGTGGCATATTGCCGCAGAACAACAGAAAATGCTGCAGTTCCAATCTGAATCATTACTTATTTATTAGCGATTCAAGAAAATCAAGCGGGTAGACCTGCAAGGAGGAACAACTAATCCTCTGCAGGAAAAAGGCCACCATAAGGGTTATTCTCACTATGTTACACAACAAACTTTCTGGCTCAAATTAATCACAAAACATCTTCTTGCCTCCTCAATTTATTATTACATTGTTATTTTATTTTTATTTTGTTATTTTACGTCAAACAAAGAAAATAGTAACTATGGCCATCAAGGTCATTTGGATATATTTTCTTGATATTAAAGCAGTTTTTTAGTTACAAAATAGTTTCAATACAGAACACTTAAAACTGTTTCCATTTATTAGCATTCATTGGAAGGCGCAACAGAGGGATTGTTTGGACCAAACACCGCTCAAGAAGTACAGACTCAGTGAGGACAATAATTAAAGTGCACCTAACCCCAAATACTATTTTCGCAAAATGCAAACTTGAAGCTGTTCCAAAAGCAACTTAGCATTTTTTCGCAACATCGGAATTTTTTTCGAGCAACAGTACAACCTGAAATTTGATATGTTTTGTCTCATGACCGAGCTGGTGAGGGGCATGGGTCTATTCCTGGTTAGACGTCAAAAACTGTTTTGCATGCATGTTCACAAAGAGTTAATGCCACGTAAATGAGTCTGTGACGTCAAATCAGGAATAGAGCCAGGCCCCTGCTAGCTCGGTCATGAACCAATTGATAACAAATTTCAGCTACTTTCTGCCGATTTTTACAGCTGATTTCCAGTCCATACTGCGCACTCTCGAGAGTTTATGTTTTTTTGTTTTGCGTCATGCAAGACATCACAAAATGTAAACACTTCGCAACTACTTACATGAAGTAAATTCAAAGTTTAAAAACAACCGCCATTATGGATGCGAAGCGATCGAAGCTTAATACTTCTTTCTTTCTCATATTACGTCATGAAACAACTTCACAACTGTAAAAATCAATGAAGCTGTTGGAAAAAGAATTTGAAAGGTCTCGGAGAAAAGGTACGTATTTCTTGACGAATAGCATCGATTTGCATTCCTTTGTGTGAGGCTCGCAAACATTGAAGACTGAGACTGCGCAGAACGGACTGGAAATCATCTTTAACACCCTTAAAAATACCAGATAATGATAATATTATCAAATTCTTCATGTGAATGTTGCAGAGTTTCATCTCAGCCAAAAAACAATTTTGGGGTTAAGTTCACCTTAACATAACCACATTCTCAGAACAAACAAAAAAAGTTCCGCCCTGTTGGTTTCAGGTCGCGCTCACTGGCGACTTTTTCCATTGAAGATCACGCTCTCATATCACTGGAGGGAAATGAATACGCAAAGGTTGAGTTGTGGCAGGTCTAGCAGGCAACATTTATTAAAAACATGGAAAAAAACAGGACTTTTAGACTTTTTCTACTGAGAGACTGTAAACAAAGCAACATTGTCAAAAACAGAGGTAGATCTCAGGGAGGACAAAAGGGGCAATATGCACTCATGAGACTTTCTTTTCTCTTGGGTGCATCAGGAGCAGCCACTGAAATGAACATCATATGTAGTCGAGCAAACTGCTGTTTTTATCTGTATCATGCAATGCACAAACTGTCTTCAGTTTCCTACAAAGTGGCATGAAAAGGAGCTTGGAGGTTGATGGCTGCAAGCAGTTTCACTTGGTTCCTTGAGGTGGAGCTAGAAGACCACCAACTTTGCTTGCTGCCCGTGATGGAGCAAATCCTAGAAGTTTCTGAATATTCTATGGAATAAGAACAAACCAAACTAACCATTAACAAAAATACCAGTATATCAGTTCTTGCTCCCTATTCACTACAACTTGCATGATCTCTTAAAATGGCAAATATTTTCCAGACAGGATAACTGTTAGATACATCTAATTATTTTGAAGACTGTTACAAGTGTACAAATGATGTGAGGCATACAGTTTTAACTCTCTTCTCATTTGTCCATACAATCCCGTCAATTCAAATTTAGCTGGAAAAATTTCCAAATAAATGTATTAGGAAAATGAAATGTGGTTTTCAGAGTCCTGGACCATAGACTTACGCAGGGCCTCTGTTGATACCCACCAGTGGCCAATAAGGCCACCCTGCCTAATTAAAGTTTGACTTTATATGACTTGACTAAAGTTAAAACATCTTTTTCAGTTTCTTAAAACTACAGCTCATCAAAAGATTTGTATCAAATTTTTCAAAATTCACTGATAAATCAAGTGGCAAGTGCAACCTACAAGTTGAGACAAAATATATTGCAAAGCACTCTTAGAGGAGGAGGCAGTGTGGCCAAGTAGTTAAAATGCTGAATTTGAAATCCATAGGTCCCAGGTTCAAATCTCTTTCTGATCACTGGCTAACACTGTTCTTGGAAGCCCCGAGTTGCACTTGTAAATAGCCAGCTGGTCTACCTCCTGCCAGTTGGGATTCTTAACATAGTTATGTTCATTTGAATATTTATTTGTCATTGTTTGTTGACATTGGTCCTGGAAAGCCCCAGTGGGGAGTGGCCAATTAGGTATACATACCAACAAGTTATAGATCCGATTTACAGTAGCATCACATAATTGAATAAAATCTTGCATTCTGATTGGTTTAAGAAGCAAGGAATTTAGTGTGGAATTGCAAATTGAAAACGTGATATTGTTTTATACCTACGTAACAACTGTCGCACGCGCTCAGGATAAAACCAAACAATATTACTGCTGTTTTCTTTTTTTCTCATTTTATTCAATTATGCCATTCAAGGAAAACTCATTACCTGACTTGTGAATTCCGTGTTGAATTGCACTTATACCAGTTTTCGCGTGCAATTTAAAGCAGAATTCCCTTGTCAGGTAACATATTTTTGTTTTCTACCAAACAAGTTGTACTTTTTCAATGTTTGCAACTCCAGCAACATGGCTTTTTTAAAGTTACATGTATGAATAGGTCAGATACTCACAAGTGGCACTAGAAGCAAAAAATAATGGAGATTCAAAAACAGCTTTACCTGTCTTACAGACATGGTGCAGAGAATGTACAGGAAGATAAAGGAGCAATCTGTAAAGTCTGTACCCATTAAATTACGGTGAGACAATCCTTGAAGCCACGAGTGGGGAACAAAGGGAAGTTTAGCGACCACCCTGCCATCAAAACTGAAAACACAGTGAGAAACTATTAATAATCATTAGAAAACAGTCCTAAGAAAATATGCACGCAGATTGGTTAAAAATCATGGTTCTATAACTTGATGGACACACAGAGCTAGTACAAGTTGTTGACTTAAAGATAGCACAAGAAAAGAGAATCTACATTTTGATGATCAGAGTAAACAACTTGTTTCCCCTTTTTTCGTTGTGATGTTTTCTAAAAGAAATAGAAACCAAGAGCAGGCAGGCTCACGTTGGAGCACAAGCGAGAGCCATGAGCACGAAATCAAGCAGCGAAGCCGCAACACATTCTAGGCGTCTCTTCACCTTCACGCTAGATCGCTTTGCTCTCCTCCGCTTGCACATGTGACTCAAAGATGAGCCTGCTCACAGGCTACATATCTCGTTCTCCCTAACTTCCACTTGTGTTTCTATTTAACAATAGACTATGAGCCCGAGTTTTCCATGAGCAGATAGTCAACGAGGCGCAGCCGAGTTGACTATCCCTCGTAGAAAACGAGGGTGAGTGGTCTAATTGTTTTAGTGTAAATTTACAATGGTCTCATTGCATAAAAATGTAAAGTAACATTTAGGAAAGAATGTTTTATTGTGTTTACATCGGCAATTCAACGCTTTCAAACACTGTGCACAATGTGCACTGAGGTGTGAAACAAGCATCACGTGTTCGAGAAGAATGATTTTCATTGGCTATTCACAATAGAAAGAAAACAGTGAAAGGGCCAATCAAATTCACAGATCCACAATAGACCATTGTAAATTTATACTAAAACGCAATAGAAACCCAGTTCATGTTTTCTATTTCTTAATTTATGGTGCATATACATTGTACTTTTATGTGTAGAGATTGCACACAGATGACCAATAACTAAATAAAGGAGAATGGAAATCATATAGATTCTTAAACATATTGGATAAATCTTTTAGTGCAGAAAACTCTACAAAGTTTCAAATTCCTGTAGACTAGCAGTCATTTTTGAAATACATTCTTGAACAACACCAACATTTTGGGATCACTGACACTTTAAATTTGAAAAGCCTGATGCAGGCTCTTTAACCAAGTGATTGAATAAGTTTTTCTCATATATTTATTAAGTGGCCTCCACAAGTTTCATTAAAGGCCAGGCATCGGGCAAATTGACCAGCTCTAAGGACGATTTTCCCCACATGGTTCAACACAGTAACTTACTAAGTTTGTTATGCATAGCTTGACTCTTCATATATACATGTAACATTCACTGAATTGTGAACAAACTGAAAAACTCTCATGCAAATGAGTAGACGATATTCAATCTGTAAGGGCAATGGGTTTACTTACATGGAGTTAAACATGCCAATGAGTGCTGTGAAGGTAAATCCAATGGCAAATATAGATTTCATCTTAACCTGAAAAAGAATTTAAAGCAAGATGGCAAGGTTCATTTCAAGGTAGAGCAAAGACAAAGGAAGAAAGGCTGGGAAAATGCTGCCTTGCACAAAATTCCATCCATCTTAACTACATGTACAGCTGTAACCTTCGACAACAGAACTAACCTGGAGATAAAATTTAACAAGATGTTAATTCAACTTAACCTGAGATTAGGATGTTAATCTACTTGAAACTAACCAGGCTTGGAAGATTACTGTACATGTAATGTACATGTACATGTGGATGGATGAAGAAAAAATTCAAAACATGACTACAGAAAACCCTAACCACTCTGCACATTGTTAAGGATTACAGGTTTACCACAAAATGACCCGATCGATAAAACATGTCAGGATCACTTTACGGCTACCAAGATACAGCTGGTGATTCTTATCGGTCAAAACAAAAACTAACTAATGTGACGCATCTTGTATTCAGTGTGCACAGGTCACTCACCATGGAAAGGTCTCTATTGTGGTTTTTAAGTTTCTCCTCCACTCTCTCTAACAAATGAAAGGTGATATATGTGTTAGGTTTACTATGTGCAGTTCAAAATACAATACGGAATATTGGTCAACATCTAAAATAATCAGCAGAACAATAATAATACTTATTGAATTCTAAAGAAAGCTCACCCATTTTCTTCTTCTGGCCACCTTGTCTGGGAAGGTCTGTAATGTTTTCTTTCCTCTTCTCCACTGTAAATAAAAAATATGTAACAGTGCATGTACTACAAAAATGCAAATGATGTGCACCTGGTCCTATGCACAGTCAAACCTTGATTATCCATACCTTGATTATCCTCAATTATCCAGACTTTCTCTCTAGCCCCAGTTTTGTCATGAATTTTTATTAGTCACGATCAAGATCTGTAGCTAGATTCTTTTTAAAACTATAGCATTGAAAAGTGCAGTAAAAGCAAGTTTGTTAAATTGCTTGTAAAGAGCAAAAGCAGTGCTAATGAACAGCACTCGAATGAGTTCCGATTGGCTCAGAATTGAGTGGTTCAAGATATTCAGTAGAAGTGCTTCACAATTTAATGTAGCCTTATGAAAACAGATTTGTTCTTCATTAATAACAATATTTTCGATTATCTGGACCCTCAATTATTCACTCATGTCCAATACTGTCAAATTGATTCCATCTGACAAAACAACATTTTATTTGTTGTCGATCGGAAAATAGCATTTCATTAGCAATAAGTGGAGAAAGTGCTGTTGATTCGATCGGGTTGTTTGATTTGTCAAATGGAAAAGTGTACTCCCAATTCGACAAGTGCGGTCGTCGATCAGACAATTGCATCTTACTAGTGACAACGGCAACCTCGTGTAAGATTGTCAAATCGATCGATTCGTTCCATTGGTGGGAATGGCTACTTCATTCACGATTCCACATTAAATGTTTGTCAAACCGGCGCATACACGTGAATGCAATTATTTGGACTATTTCGCGCAGTCCCAATGAGTCTGTATAATCAAGGATTCAACTGTACTGTAATAAGTTACACTAATGTCAACATACATGTGCAATTTTCTCTACTGATTATCAGATGATTTTATCTCTTTTTGCACTTTGGAAGAATGTGGTTTTGTGTATATTATTTGCTGCACATGCAATAATATCAAAGGATCTTGGTTATGTTATTACTTAATATGAGATGTCTCAGCCTTACCCATTCATTTTCATTTAAGATACATGCAACTATTTATAGAAAGCAAGTGTCCACAAATAAATAAAGAAAGAAATGACCAAATAAATAAATAAATAAATAAATAACAATATTTAGAGAAGAAGCCACATCAGCCTTAGCTGGTTTTCATGCGGGTCCTCTATCTTGGTCAAATTTGAATTTGGAGATGTTGGTTTTTGTGGAGGGAGGGAAATCACAAAACCCAGAGAAAGACCTAACCATTGTACATGTAAATGTACATGTTCCATTAAAATTATAAGTACAATATATTTACATTATTTTTATGGCCAAGGAGTGCGGCCATTAACATCAATACATATGCAAAACATTGTAGCACGACATCCATTAATTTCAAAGTCCTAAATACCATAGCACTCTAATTGTATACAGCTGTTTCGACAAAGGTTGTCCTACAAAAGCGTAAAAGCTTACGCGACAATGCCAATTGGTATTATGGGTAGAAAGAGTTTGACGTTGATTGATTGAGGTTCATGGTGTTTACCAACAGGAAAATAGAAGGAATAAATATCTTTTTTTTGTGCTGTTTCTCTCTATGTCGCTGAAACACCTAAAGCCTCAATCAAAGCCCATGAACCCCATTACCCATAATAGCTTTCGGCATTGTCGCGTACAGTTTTGCTGGACAACCTTTCTCGAAATAGCTGTATCTCATTAAGTTATATACAAACATGTTTGAAACATTTCATAAAGAGAAATTTGAAAACTTACATCTTTTACTATCCTTCTCAACCTCTGCAGTTAACTTTTTGTATTTGTCTGTTCTATAGACCAGCAAGTAGGTGATTCCTTTAAAACAAGACAAAATAATGAAGAGTTGCTACATAAAATGACCTTGAAGAATATAAGACGGGTGTTGGGAAAGCTTATTCTTAACTCTCCTTAATACACCTTCGTTTACAAATGAGATACTGTATACAAATTATATAACAAAAAGCATATCAATATTTTTATTTTTTGTCACAATTAGTTCATATTACATGTAGCTTATTACTTGTAATGTGTTTCATGTTCACATTTAAACAAGCTTTCAGCTCCTAGGTGACACATGGATAAATAAAGTATTTCTTCTTCTTCTTTTCCCTCAACAACTGAACCAAGATACCAGACAATATCAAGACAGAAGTTGACTTCTGTACATTGAAGTGAGTGACTTGCAGTGTTATCACTTCTCTTTAATAAGATGCTTTTCTAGTGAAGGTAAATGCCTAGTATCTTACTAACTTTTCCATAGACAAGCATTTAATAAATCCAAGGTAAAGAGAGGCACTGTGTCAGTTCAGAGGAATGAGTCATGTGCAGCACATTTTCATGTAACGAAGCAAATAATACGAAAGCACTTGGCACTAGTTTTGCAACCTTGTTAGAAAAGTTTTTTCTGCTTCCACTGCATAATTATTTCTGCAAAATTTTCTTTATCTTTTACAAAGGGATTTCGCGCATTCAAATATGTGGATGTGCATGTACTGTATGGATATATTATGTTTCCTCACGCCAGCCACTGAGTTGGTTGCAAAAAAGATTCACAACAGCAACACCAAAATAAAATAATACTTGTACATACAAGTACTGTACAAGTCACTTCAGGGATCGAAACTAAGACTGTAGAAAGGATGTTAAATTCTCATGCTTTTGATTCTTCAATATATAGGCAATTCCAAGTTACCTTGTGCCTCTGTTTCAAAATAAGATGTTGTGCAAAACCTTTCATAAGAAAAGGAGTTTGATTTTCATGAAAATCAACCTGTAGGCAGAACAAAATTTAATTTTCATGTGAATGGTTTCGCACGAAGACTTGTTTTGACACAGAGGCAGAAGCTGATTGATGACCTTCAAATTCATTTTGCATGAAGACCAGGTGAGATAGATTACAACAAATTTAGGCAAAAGATTAGCAGCATATAAGCAATTCATGTGGACATTTTACACATACAGGAGTCATCAAGTAATTCGCTGAAAACTAAGTACATAAAAACCCGGTGTCGCTTTTTATAAATAGACGACGCTTACCTTCAGATAGAAGAGCAGTAGCCATTGAAATAAATAGTATAAGGATAGTATCAGCTAACATTTTTACAGCAAATGACAAATATTGGCAGAAAGAAGGTCGGAGATACCGAGCGGCCCGGCCTTCTTTTTGAGCCCACATGCAAATACCAGTTTGTTGATGTATACATGTTGATGTCATGCGCACAGAATTCTAATTTTCCCGGGAAAACCATCACGAGGGTTGAGTGAATATTTTTGCTGCGGACATTTTCTCAGTTCATAAGATCCTTTTTGCCATGCCTTGCGTAGAAGACTGGCTGACAGACCCGTTAAGCGTAGCTGAGGGTATATTCACGGAAGCGGGAAAGCCAGATCATGAAAGAGTCTGCGAGTTCTTCACTAATCGACTGCAAAACAACGAAGCACTCGAGAGAGTACCTTCGTTGAATGACGTTCCAAGTCATCTACTGAAATCAAGGAGTCTTGTGAGATTCAGATGCATGGTGCAGGATATGTTCGACCCAGAGTTCTACCTCGCGGCCTATGAAGTTGTAAACAAAGCAGACAGTTCGTCGAATTTACGATGTGGCATGTATCAAGACATGGTGAACTGTGGAGAAAATTTCGAGCTTCGTTTGGAGTCACCGAGAAACGTCACCAAAGAACGGCAAACATTGTACTGCGTCCCGATTCCAGGTGAGACTGAATGGGCGAAGAAAACGTTTGCGGGGAGAAATGTGGCTTCCGGTTTGCAATCACAAGCTCCCCAGCCGAAAAACGCTGGAATCAAAAGAAGTCTTGACGAAGAAATGGACGAGGGAACAGCAACTGTTGAACACGGTAAGCTTAAGTTTTAATCAGCGGCTAGGGGCCACCTCTAGGGGGATCTTGAGTATTGGTCCGAATGACCAAACAAACACCTTCAAATACTCCTAAGTGTGGGATAGATCGAACAGGTGTTTAGAGAAAAAAAAACATCTTCTTATTATGTACAATGTATCATTTACAGTGTTCGATTCAAACGCATGGCATTACTAGCTTAATGTATGCAAATGCTCCATGTTTATATTCAGGGTCCTTTCACACTTAAGGTACGCCAAGGCTTTTAAATTGCCTAGCACCTGTCAAACGGCCAAAGTCGCACAGTACTCTGCTCAAATAATCCTAATTTTTTTGTAGTATGTTCACCATGTAGTTAGGTAGGAGGCCCTTAAATAGGGATAACCTCTGGGTCCTCAAAACTTTGTACTCAAATAGATCATATAAGATGCCCGACATTGGCCAAGATACAGTATTCAATCTGAAGCTAAGAGTTGTTATACCAGCACCAGCAAAACTAAATGTGCTCTCTGCCAAGAACTCCAACCCCACACTGGTGCATTGCAAATTTTGCAGGCCACGCCAACGATCTTCAGCGTAACCCGCACTAAATGCACCCTGGCATGTTATTGAATTGCCTTTTAATTCTTTTCTTTTGTTTCTTACTTTTAGGTTTGCAAGTTGCTGATGGTAACAGTAATGATGAAGCTAAAAGAGCAAGATCCCCTCAAACAGCAGGCAGTAGTAACATTCCATCCCACCCACTGGGTACTGATCTAAATTTTCCTCTGCCTAATGAATGTGGTCCAGCTTGCCTCATTCACATCTATGATCAAGAGAGCACATTCAAGGTAAATGACATGGTTGAGTTCATTGGTGTGCTGTCTGTTGACCCTGGGCTTGCTGTATTCTCTGATCATGGTATGGCAGACGATGTACAAGAACCCTTAGGACCCAGCCCTGAGGACTTGATTACTCCAGAAGAGCAAGCTGTTCGTCACCCCCCACCATCACTTGTACCACGGCTCCATGTCTTGGCTTCTCGTTGTCTGACCCACTCTAACCCATGTGTCCCCAGTGACATCAAAGGGGAGTCATCAACTTCCATTATGCAACAGTTGGCTGATGTGAGAGGTGAGTTGATGTCTGTGCTGACCCGGATGATGTATGGTGATAGCCTTGCAGCAGAGTATTTGCTTCTCCACTTGGTTTCCTCAGTGTACAACTGGACTGGTATAATGCCTGTTGGAAAATTTACATTGAATGTCAGTGGGTGTCCACCATCGGAGTCATTCCCCCAAGAGATGCACAAGCTTGTGGAACAATTGGTGCCGAAATGTTTCTTCCTGTCCATGACACTAGACAACATAAACACCTTGAACTTTGTTCCAAAAAAGGACTACACAGAAAACCGACTGAAGAGCAGTGTGCTTCAGTTATCAGATAGCACAAACATAGTGGTGGATGAGACAGCTTTAGAAGCAGGTCAGCTGAATGGAAATGGTGTAAAGAATGTTACAGCCCTCGGGAATGTCATCTCTTGGCAAAAACTGGAGTACGACTTCAACTATTATAAAGCAGAGTTTACCACAAACCTGTTGGTCCTGATTCTATCTGAAGGCAAGTCCCTGCTTCCTTGTGACTGCCATGTGGTACTCAGGCCACTTCAAGCATCTGAATCCGTGGAGAGAGTTTTGAGCAGTGTTTCTGCAGCTACCATGGGGCGCATGCGAGCCTTCTTAGGTCTGGCACGGCTGGCAGAGTACTCACTGACCTCCGAGATGCAAAAGGTTCTTCAGGACGACTTTGTGAAGAGCAGGCAGCAAGATCATAGCAACATGACGGCAGAGGACTTCCATCTCTTACTACTGTTGTCACGGCTTATGTCTCTGAGTCACGGGCAAAACACTCTGACATCAGAAATGTGGACCCATGTTAAACAGATGGAATTGGAAAGAAGAGCAAGACTTGTTTCTGCTGGTTCTCACAGCTAAACATGAACCTTTACAACAAGTACTTCAGTTTTTAGTCAGTATACATTGTATTGATTAAGTTTAAACCTGGATTGATAGTCATAGTGGAAAAAAGTGGTGTTAAAAAAAACATTAGGTGGACTTGCACATATTTAGTCTTCTGAAAACATGTACATGTACAGCTGTGTGCACCACAATAGTATATCATTTAACGAGAGTGAAATGTTTAATACTTTAGGGGCTTGATTATTACACAACTATATTTATGTTGCTCGGAATGATCTTTGCCACAGTAATTAATATTGTAATGGCAGCCACAGTGGTAGAGTTTGTATTAAATATGAAATTTATGTTATACATGTAATGTAGTTTTTGGAGTTTGTATTATTTGAACTACTAAAGCTAAATTATTACATTGTACATGCTGGTCATTTAAGCTCAACTAATGCTCTTTCCTTTTCTAGTATCTTATCACCAATCTCCAACAAGTTAGCACCAAATATTCTCCCTAGCTTACCCTTGTCTTTTCCCTAGATGGGAAGCCCAGACAAATGCAATCAGAAATACAGCAATGATTGATATTATTCTGAGGTCAGCTTTCTTTGCTTTCAAAGTTCCTGCCCATTACATTTCCATGTGTTTTTCTATACTTTAGGAGGTTTGTGATTTATGAATGCACTTCTCTTGCCCTTCCCCACCCTTTTTTCTTTATTTGAGCCCCAAGACTGCAATCAAAATTACCCGATAGGACTGAAAAATAAAGCAAAATAATAAATTAAGTCATATTTTGGAAGGTAGACCCGTCAGGACCCATCCATTCCTATATCTGAGTCGAATTGGGATTTGGAGATGTTGGTTTTGTGGAGAGAGGAAAACCGAAGAACCTGCATAAAAACTCCCGGAACAAGGCGAGAAACAACAAACTCAATCAACGTATGGCACAGGAATTGAACCCGGCCACATACACCCTTTGTAGAAATGGTGCCTAAATTTAAATAATTCTATTACACACTAAGCCTAAATATCCTCTGCCTGGAAACATCAGTACGAGGCTGAGGGTGAATAAAGTATTGTTATTCAATTTCAGACACCATTTATGCAAAAGGTCTATTGGTGCGAGGTGAGGGTGCTTGCCACTGCACCATCCCTGCCCCGTACTTAACAGTAAACTAGAAGGATTTTGGATTCTCGTACCCTTCCTGATTAAATTATTGACCAATTGTTTACCTGATTGTTACTTCATAACTGAAACCAGTAGCCAAGATTGTCTCCTTTTCCTTTAAGCATCAAATACAAGTCTTGAACCTTTTTTTCCCTAATCTTGGAGCAGATCTGTATTGGTTATTGTATCTTTTCCCGGGTATGTTCAAGACATAATGTTACGGAATTTATTTTAAGAGACACAAAGGTTTGTAAATCTCAGGCCCTTGTTGGGTCGATAATTTCTAAAATTAGTTGTATTTCAGATTCACAATGCAAAGATCTTTTATTGCGTCTTGTTGATCAAGCTGATGAATTACTTAAGCAATAGACCAGTTGGTCCGAGGGTTTTTCTGCGGGTACTCCGGTTTCCCTCCCTCAACAAAAATCAACACTTCTTAATTCCAATTCGATCTGGAAACAGTGGATGAAGAGCCAACTCGTGGTAATGCCACTGCAAATGCGTTATTATTATTATTATTACTATTATTACAAGTGAAACCGGAAATAACAATATATAATTATATATCCCATAAAAAGGTAGATATAAGACAAAGAAACAAAATGATGGCCGAAAAGGGTAACTTTTAATGCCATATATTATGGCGAGACATGACTAACCTTCTTCAGGGGCAACACTAAAGCAAAGTAAAACTGGAGAAAACGGTTACAATACACTGAAAGAGAAATAATAGTAGACGTGTACTGAAGCGGCTACCAAAAAATATATATATATATATAAATAGTTTAAATTTTTGCCACGTCTTTTGTCTTCATTGCCACTCTGGGAAGAATTATATTAAGGCTTGATGGACGGCTTTTTGGATGTATCTAAAGCATTGTGAAAGG
>Ga0126343_10000759_pt1 | contig 13471 bp, 6 predicted proteins | sample Cyp2metagenome_FD_92531 | JGI IMG/M metagenome (GOLD analysis project Ga0126343, IMG submission 92531) | Coral microbial communities from Lord Howe Island, Old Settlement Bay, Australia - Cyphastrea 2 metagenome | ecosystem: Host-associated > Invertebrates > Cnidaria > Coral ... | reverse complement strand
CGTCAAGAGACAATTGCATTGGATTAGTTCGATTTTGTTCGATTTTGTTCGATTATATTGGTTCGATTGGTTCGAAAATCGAACTCACAGCACAATAGGTGTTCGATTTTGTTCGATTGCCGAACCCAATCGAACGATTGGAGTTCGACTGGGTTCGATTGGTTTTTTGTTCGGTTTTGTTCAATTGGATAGGTCGGAACACTTACGAATTATTCGTTCGCCATTAACCGAAACCGGTTCCAGTTAGTAGGATAATAAGTTGACTAGAATCTGTCCTTAAGCGGAGGAAACTTTGTTTAGCTCCTCTTTAATGTCATTAAGTTCTTGCAATTTTTCTAAACTTCTTTTGCCTTCCTCACTTTATTTTAATGATGGCAGATATTCTCAGACGCCGCTTGTCATCGCCAAATTCTGGATCTTACCGTGAAATGTCCTCATTCTGGATGTTCATGGACCGGAGAGCTGCGTGCTGTGGAGGTATGTTCATTACAAATTGCAGTCACTGCATGATCAACATTTTAACCTGAATAATTGCTTTCAGTTGTTATTGGAGCTAAACAAAGTTAAAAGATGAATTAAGTGTTAATTTTAAATGGAAAATATACGTACATATGCACAAACAAACTTACAGGACAGCGCTGTAGACAGAGAAAAAATGATTGAATTTGACCGGATTGTGCTCATTTTCTTTCTTATTTTTATGTTTATTTTAAGAAACACAAGTCAGAATGCCTCCTCAAAGTGGTCAATTGTTCAAACTCAGGTTGTCGAAGGATGCTCAGAAAGCGAGACATGAGAACTCACGAGACATTGGAATGTTCTTGGAGGAAAGTGAACTGTGAATATTGTCAAGAATCAGTCATCATGAATCAGAGACAGGTTTATACAGTCTATTTTTACAACCTAGAACTCGGTGATTTTGAATCCCTCGCGATCTCGATCTCACCGCTAGCTTTTTCGAAGCTTTTGGTTCCCCTGAGAGTTCGAGAACGTAGGGTTTGATTACTAAACTGTAGATATGTCATAAGCACTTAACACTTCCTAAAGGCCCCGTCCACGCTACGCGGGGACAATTTGAAAACAGCGTTTCGATCCCACTCTGAAAACACAGCAAATGTCTTTTGTCCGCTCTAGAAGCCAGGGATAAATGTGTTCAGTTTTCGGCATTCAACAGTTTTCTCTTTTGCTTCAAAAACATGTAACATAATAGTTTTAAGTTGAAGTTCTTCCCCTTTCGAGAACGCATTACATCATTTCCAATTAACAAATACTGTCCACAGATGACATCAAAATGTGCTAAGAACACAAAAGTGGCACTCGAGGCGATAGCCGAGTGTGTCACTGATGTTCTTACCTCATTTTGACGTCTTCTGTGATCTTTCACCGAAGAGACGCACGGCAACATGAAATGTATTTGTTTTATATAATAACAAACGAACTACTATAGATACAACTTTTTTTTTATTTCAAAGCTTGCCTTTGCCTACTTTGGCGAACACGAAAAAAGCCATTTGACGTGATCTGTTATCTATACAAAATGAAGCAATCTCATTGGTTGCTATGCATAGCAGAGAATTGTGATTGGTTCAGGAAAATCACGCCACTGTCAAACTTGACTCGAGCGTTGCTTCTCGTGGAATGAAAACTTACAGCGAAAGCAGAATTGAACTGCGAAATCTGCAATTCTTAAAGAAAATGCTGGATAAGACAAGTCAGTTTTTTCATCAAAGCAGCTCAGTGAACAGGAGTTGAAAGAATACGCTCGGAAAACTTGCGACTGCGGTCAACCTGGAGGCCATTCGATTCGAGTTTTGAACGGAAAGGAGCGGTGGAAATTTGTGTCCTCTGTGGTCGGTGATTCTCAAATCAGTTTGAAATAGCGTCGGAGACACCTTTTAGCTGCGATACAGTTGGCTGTGAGCTGTAGTGAGCTGTACTTTGCTCGCTGTTGTGCCCTGAAACGCACTGGAACATTTGCATCGGAAAGCAAGGTTATGTGTAATTTATCTTTGTTTTAAGAATTTTTTTTCGCATTTCAAAACATCAGTCAGTGTGTCAAGAATTATTTTTTCGATGACTACAGAAATTCACGCGCGCTCATTGGCTAATTTTTATGGTCAATATGCGGACAGACACATGAATTTGAAATTCATGCGAGGCGTCAGCGAGCGAAAGCGCGCAATTCGACAATTTGTTATCGTAAAAAACAAATCGATGTCAGTTTTTTAATGCGCCTGTCCTGTTATTGACAATGAATTTCGTCATAACATTATCAAAGTAGTCTGCGGATCCACTCGGCTAACGCCTCGTGAATCCACAGCTACTTTGACAATGTGATGACGAAATTTATGATCAATAACAGGACAGGCGCATAAAAAACTGACGTCAATTTGTTAATTTGAGACTGAGAAAAGTTGAATTTCAATAGTAAAAGAATCATGCAATCTCATAAACGTTGTGTTTATTGGGTTTGTTAAATTTGAGATAAAGCAATGTTTCTCGGCTTACCAAGACTAATTTTGTGTTTGGTTTAGACTCGCTCGACTGTGGACTGCTCGATAATTTTTTTTTTTTCTGAGCCATTTTCTGAGAAAGAATGATATGTCATTGGCCGGCTGAGAGGTCCGTAAAGGGAAAAACTGTGACCGAGGTCTTGAAAATGCTTCAAGCTAAGCCCAGTTTTTCCCTATACGGACCGACCCTTGCTGTAAAGTGGCTTTCAAGTGGGCCGGTTTGTTTACGAAACTTTGCCATTGAATGTTACTCACAGAGACCTTAAACCTGAGAATGTACTTGTAAGTAATGGGCAATACAGTGGTTAGGAAAACCGCGAGAAAGCTTAAATGTTTAAAGTAAGTCCGATCGTGTGCAAACTAACAGTATTTGGAAAAGCAGATCTCAACTTGTTCAAACGTCGATGGCAATACATTCTCACACAAGCAACCTTGAGAAGGGTACCCTCCCCTAGATGGCACCTGATGAATTAACATTAGTTATCACTTTAAACCCGGCTGGGCCAGATATACTTTATTTCTACGTCTCAGTTAAGCTCGATGCTTATTCCTTATATTCTATGGTAATTTTTGTTGCCATTTCGTATCAGGGGCATAGATTTTTTGCACACAAAATTTTTACTACTAAAAACAAAGTACACGCCAAAAGAAAACCAATGCACGACACTTTGGCTTTTGAGTGGTTTTCTTTCTCGCGAAACGTTTAATTTGCTTTTTTGATCGAGAAACGCGATTCAGGCCGAGATGCTGAATTGATATTCATGGCAATTTAGCAAACAATATTTTGTCCTCTAATTTTAGTGAGGAAAGTTCATATTTTGGCGAAAAATAGTGGTACCCCGTGTTTTCCATATAAGACTCCGCGTTTTCCGCCAGGACCCCGCGTTTTCCGGCAGACCCCCCGTTTTCCAACAGGACCCCGCGTTTTCCACATCCCGGGACCCCGTACCCCAGGATCCCGCACCCCGGGACCCCGGCCCCACGTTTTCCACCTAGCCAGACTTTTCTACCGTAAAACGAGTGGCAGATAGCGAGGAAACTCGTCAAGTGTATTCCAGAGAGATTCCCTCAAATATAGCAACGATTAGAGAGGGAAACTCGACAGCAACTGACGCATTTCTTACTTAAAATTGTACAGAGAGTGACACACAGGATTACGCGCCATTACAGCGCCGAGCTACAAACAGCCAAACAAACTCTCAGAACTTCAAAAAATTCAATTGAATTTACTCACAGCGCATTTCCTTGCCATTTAAAGGTGAATAGAGACAAACTTGCTTTGATAAGTCGTTTATGGAAGTGTAAAAACGGCGAAGGATTGGCGATTACCGCCAATTCGTTCACGAAAATAGCTGACTCTAGATCAACTCGACGGATTCCGCCCGCTGTGTTTCCCGCTGTGGCGGTCCGGATGAGAAAATTCCGCCCGCTCCAGGAACCAATCAGATTGCAGGATTTGTTCAATTCCACCCGCTCCTGAGCTCTAAAAAAGATAAACCGCTTTATCTTTCTTTTTCCTGCTAGACTATACTTCTCGTACCTGTTCAATGCTTCGACAATACGTTTTTGTACTTATCGTTTGCCCAATCAGTTAAAATATTACCTAAATTCTCAAAACTTTCCGCCATTTTAAAACACAGAGGGAAAAACTTTGTAATGATAGCGTCAATCGTACATCTGTCCTCTAATCGGTGGTTTTCACGTCACGCAAGTAGGCTTAATTTTCACGCAAGTAAGAAAATCGCTTACCATTTCATAAATCGAGTCAAGAAATTGAAATATCGTAGAGGAGTAATAAATAGGCAACGTGTAAAGGTTTCGGGGATGTGCGATATTCCGAGCTCGAGTTATTCGGAAAAAGGTATCACTGAAAATTATAGTGTTTAGTATGGAGACGCCATGTTTGAGCACGTCTAAAGGACTCCAACATGGCGGCCGGAAACCAGTGGAAACATCTGGAGTTTATTTTGCCTCTCTCGAAACGTTCATTCTTTCTGTTAAACCGCTTGACTATATTCTCATAGGAACTTCTCTAAACATATTGGTTACTCAGAACTCGAAAACATAAGGCAAATCGATACTTTCGTACACGCAACATGTTGCCCAAAAACAATGCCGATGTCATGCATGGTGAAAAAACCGTGTTCTATTTTCAAAACAAAGCGGTCTACCGAGCTGAAGACAAGCCAACAGATATATGTTTAAAAATGGCTTTTACCTGATAAAGTAAAAATTTTTAATTTTAGTTTTTTCTGACGTCACGTGAGAAGAATAGAATAGATCATAGGCGAGAACCAATAAAAATGCGAGAATAAATTGGGTTATTATCTAATAGGCCATTTCCGATATATTAAAATTCTAACGTGGCTCCGAGGCTTGGGGGAATAAAACAAAAGAAATAGCAACGAGGTTGAGGGATGAATAATCAATTTCTTTTGTTTTATTCCCCCAAGCCTCGGAGCCACGTTAGAATTTTAATATATCGGAAATGGCCTATTAACAATTAGACCCGTAGCCCGAAAGGGCTACGAGCCAATAGCCCGTGAGGCGAAGCCGAATGGGCTAATGACCCGTGGCCCCTGCGGGTGAAGGGTCTAATTGTTTTAGTATCACCCAGCTAGTCGAACAGAAAAGGCAATAATGAAGTTAGCAAATGCAATTTGGAAAAAAAATACTTATTTGGGAACATAGGCGTACGGGCACTTTCGGACTTAGGGGGGCGGTGACTTTCGTGCCCGAAAAATTTACGGAATTCCCGAATGTGTGATTGTTGAAACCGGGGTACAAACCCACTCAAATTGCACGAAAAAGAAACTCGTTCACAATTTACCGTGTGGCGGGAAATTTTTCGTGGGAGTTTAATTTCGCGGATTTTTCAGGTTTCGCGGGAAAAAAATCGCGAATTTGGATTTCGGACTTTACTCGCGGGAATAACTTTTCGCGGATTTCATGTACAGTATTTGAAAGTAACTAAAATGAGAGCCATATGGTCGTTTTCGTTACACTGTTTTCGACTTCAGTTTCATTGAAGTCCAGCAATGTAAAAAAGGAGTAAATTTTTGCTGGATTTTTGTTGGAGGGAGTTTGTTTTCACGAGATTAAATTATCGCAGATCAATGAAAAATCTTTGAAATTCGCGGGCATTCTGAGTTAGTAAGGCGAATGGACCTCTCGACCTTAATTAGCAATGGATGTGGACCTGACCGTCCTCTCTGCAACTCGTAGACACAAGGAATGTTTTTCTAATAGAATAGTTTATATAGAATATATCTTTCTTAATAATGAGGTATTGGTATTTTCTGCATAAATATCTTAGAATCTTATTTAATTTTATTTAATATTTATTTAATAGTTAGTGATAGTATTTCTGCTTTGTTATTGTGTCTCCAGTTAGCAGTATGCTAAAGTACTTTGACACATAAATAAAGTTAACTTAAGTTCATTAGATTCCACGTAAATTTCATTCCACACGGTTACTTCAAATATAGTTTTTTTTTTCAAACATTGCATACTCACTCAATTAATCATACTCTAACAACAGTCTCAATCGGAGTACAATCTAAAACTTTTTGAAAGAAAAATTTCTTATGAAAGTAACAAATAGAAACTTTATTTACGAGTTTTAGAAATCACGCCAACAGCGTTATTTTGTAATGTGTTCTCTCAGGTGTCAGTGCCCGAATCACAAGCGTTTTGCCCGAAAAATCACGTTATTTCCTGGGCGTTGCTTGAGCTTTATTTGACCTCCAAATGCTGACATGACAGCAACCCAGAAAGATACCTTAAAAATAATAGTTTTATTTTCTCCTCAGTGAACAACCAAAGTGAGAGCAAAATCCGTAATTTATACCCCTAAGAGAGGCGAGCAACGTTCCAGACCAATTTGGCAGTCCAAGGAATTACTTCCAAATTGGACAGCATGCAGTCCTATTACGTATTCAAATCAATGCTCGGACTTCAGTCAGCCGTCATTGAGATTTTGAAAGGACTTGTTTCTCTGTTTACAGTTTCCTAGATCAGACGCCACATCTCACTTGCAAACTCAAATTGAAAGCCATTTGAACTTAGCTCTCCGCGGTCTAGAGGCCACTCAGCATCAAGTTTATGAGCTTGTCACTGTGGTTAAGGATCAGTCAATACAGATGGAAAGACAGTCACAAGAGATAGAGGGACAGTCACAACACATAAAAAGACAGTCACAACAGATAGAGCGACAGTCAGGACAGATAGAGAGATTGATATCCAAGGATAAGGAACAGTCACAACAGATAGAGCGACAGTCAGGACAGATAGAGAGATTGATATCCAAGGAAAAGGAACAGTCAGAAAAGATGGAAAGATTGATGTCCACAGTTCAGGTTCAGCCAGCCCATAGAGTGGGACGTGGGCCCATCAACCAGAATTTTCAGACCACTTTTGAATGGAAAATACCCCACATTAAACAAATGATAGTGAGATCAATGTCAGGACCAGAGTGCTTGGTTAGTGAACCATTTTACTTGTTCAGGCGCGGCTATAAGTATTTTGTTAAAATCAATATAGCTCGTCAGTTTTTAAGCGTGTTTATCAAAGTTGTTCCCGGCGGAGCATTTGATGAGTCGTTATCATGGCCTTGCAAAGAAAAGGTGCGTGTTACGTTGGTTGATCAGGACCCGGTGCTGGATAATAGGAAAAGCATATCACATGTGATTGACTTTGACGAGGACGAGGAACCCTGCTCTCGCCCACTACGTCGTGATTTCCATGAATATCGGCCCATTCTCGCATTAATAAACTTACACTTCCCAGTTGGATCATACCTGATTAAGAATGACACCATTTTGATAAGCGTCAACAGAGAATAGAGAGACTTTTAAAGAAACTGAGGGGCAAAGCTCCCACGTTTACCCATTGAGTTTTCAATTTTCTTCGTGAAGTTAATACTTAGCTTCAGAGAATTTGTTTTCAGTTGCTGAGGATCTATTTTTTAAAAATAGTTTGTTGAAGGAAAAACAAAGTTAAAGATTAAACTTACAAATTGCTGCTTAAAATGCTAATGACGATCAGAAGCGATCAGGAATATTTCAATAGAAACTTTGTTTACTCAGTAACTGACGGTTATCGTCTTCCGTTCAGCCTGCATATTTTATATGCTCAGTTATGCTATAGGAAAGGTTATCAGGCTTCCCATCCAAACTCAGTATGGTAAAGCGAAAGGGATGGCATGAATAAAACACGACTTTGGTGATACAAAATTACAATTGCTGCTGAAGCCCTGAGATCCCATAGTATGTAAATATTTTTAGCTGTCCGGTTGCGTATGCGTCCCTGCGTGTGCTTATTTGTTCGTTTTTAAGTTAAAAATTAGAACTTTATGATCATTGAGGCAATATTTACTGCGCGTCAAGAACTATTTGCTTTCCATATCTTACAATTTGATTATGGTATTGTTTAAATCATTGTAATCGTGTGCGGCCCAGAAAGCCGATAAAAGAATCTGTAACTGTGCATATTAATTTTTAGGATATAATGTAACACTAGTACACCTGGAAAAAGAGTGATTGTCAACAATTGTAGACTTGTTCACCAGTTAAATTAAAATCACCGATAAAACTTCCAGCCGCCTAGGTCGCCGTGACTCTTGCATGTCTTGGAGCAGATGATAAAGACGGGAAAGTCTCAAGTGCGAACAAAATCCTCAAGAAGTTCTGTCGACAGAATCACTGGAATTTTATCGAACAGAACAACAGTAATCAAACTCATTCAAATCGGGGCGGGTTAAATTTGTATAAGTCAGGATCTGCCCTTCTAGCACAGAATTTTTGTAAACATATAGATTAGGTCTTTGCTGTTTGGGAGCCCGATCAGACTCCTGATCCTCCGAAATCTACAGATTCCCTGGATTTCGGACAATCTTTACAAAACACCTATGCTAAGTCTGCTTTTGGACTTGGTTTGACCATGGCAACAACCAATCCTAAATATAACCATTTTTTTGCTATTGTCCACCCGTTTGCTTCCTTTTCTAGAGTTAGCCTCGGTAAAATATCTTGAAACTTGGCGTTCTTGTGAAAATGATTTCGGACAATACTTTAATTCGAAAAAATGAAACATTTTTCTAAAGGATTCTTAAAAATCTAACAATTTCCTATTTTTGATTAGAAAAAAGAAATCCGTAGATAAAATTTTGTCAAAACATGATATTGTAAAGTAGGCATCTATATCATGAAGTATACAAACTTTCACAAAATTGCACCGAAGGAAACTCGAGAAAAATGAGCCCGTGTTCCTTTGTTTACTAGTTTGTGACGTCATAAAATTTCGAGACGACCACACGCGCATGCGTATCAATGACCCACTGGCGTCATTTGCGCGTGCAAATAAAAAAATACTGAGATTTCTAGTATTTTTGTCTTTGTGCACCAAGACGTAATAGGTTTGTTCGCTAAAAAAATGAAGATAATTTTATAAAAATTAACTCTATTATAACTATATTTGGACCGAACAAGCCCGGTCAAAAAGACTTTTATCAATTTTCTGACAAAGACAGCTTCTAGAACTGGCCAGGAAGTTCAAGCAATACGGATGAAAATGAAGCATTGTACGTAGACAGCTTGATAGGTCATATTGCGAGATTCATCTAGCCCAGGATTGTTTACAGAACGATGCTTCATACCTGTGGGCTATCAGGATTAGAGACTTACTTTTCCAACCAATCAACGTGCACGTCACCTGTGCACACCTTGTGCACGTGACCAGGGCCTGCTGCTACCGCAGAGGAAACTAGCGAGGGCTTAATCACTGAGGATGCTTTGAGCAATGGCCTCGCTGTCACTTCCAAAGCTTAATTTAATTTTTTAGACTGTTTACAGTCCCCTATTTTTCCGTGAAATAGTAGATACCGATCGTTGAATTCGACGGGCCGCCATCTTGGTCTCTCGATGCGAGCGAAACTGGGGAGAGAATAAAATGCCTGTGGGTAGTGGCGGTGGGGTTCGCATCGAGAAACCAATATGGCGGCCTGTCGAACTCAACGATCGGCATCTACTATTTCACGGAAAAATAGGGGACTGTGGACAGTCTAGATCTAGGAATGTCTAAACCAGAAATCCGGAAATTTTGATGATTAATAGTCTAAATGATGTCTGTTCACCTGTAAGGAAGATTTCCACTGAGATGGCAGATCAGGTCTATGAGCATGCTCTCGTATGAATGCCACTGGCTTCACAGTATGGCCTCACCAGATTTTGCATTGCTGTTAGGACCTATTAGCAGCTCCTTTGCTTGGGTCAAGTTTTTGATGAAACTGGTTTTTAGAAACGTTAGGGCGGCCAACATCCAGCGAAGTAAATCCACCAAGATTAAAAGATTCTTCTAAATCATCTGTACCTTCGTTAGCTGCAGGAAGAGCACCAAAGCTAACAGAATGCTTGTGTTTTCCAAGGCTCGTGAAGCTTTCATCCAGTTTTAAACTTTCTTGAGACCACACGCTGTCACTCAGACTGGGCAAAGAGCCACCTCGACAGCGTGTAGCAGTAGCAACCCTTGTGGGTTGTTCTAGATCTTGAACGGTTGAGGTGTGTGGCAAGTCATCGTGACTTAATTAAGGGCATTTGTCACCCTTCTGCGCATGCGCAGCAGGTTGATTTCCTTATCCGACGGAGCATTTTTCAAAGTTAATATGTGTCACAGAAATCCTTTTCCACCAACCTTATGAGGCGTGTGAAAATGGTAAAAATATAATAGCGATATTGAAGAACTGTTTTGTCAACCATGATAGATTTAAACGGTATATTTTGTGTCTTGAGTTGAAAACCGTCGAGAAAATACAATGTGCTCGAAAGAGGATTTTCAAAGCGGCTAGAGACGAAAGCTACTTGCAATTGGTCTACTTGGAAAAAAAAGATAGAAGGACGAAGATCTGAAACTTTATATAGCTGCAGATGTGAATGCAAGTTGGGAGATAGTAAGACGGACAAGGCTAGCGCTTTCACACAACATAAACATGATAAATATTCTTTGCAAACAAAAACTCAAAAACCGCACAAGCGCTTTATCGTGAAAATGGCCCTTTAACAGCTTATCAAACGAAGCCTCCTTGGGTGTGTAGCTTCAATTGTCAGCGCTACTTCGTGCTTCATAAGGTCAATTGTGACTAGCTGTGTGGCTTCCTTTTTACTATCAAATTTGCGGTCTTTGCAATAATTCACCAAAACCCAAACGCGAAAAAATTTTCTACATTTCTTCGCAAATTTTCCGGTTAATCTATAACCCCAGTCAGCACATTTTTGGCGTCTGAAAAAGTGTTGAGTATCAATGAGTTGCATGGACGTCGAAGAATGTCGCCTGCATGTTCAGTGGTCCACAGACACCAGAGGTCACTTGCCTTTATGAACAAAAACATCCTGAAACACGTCATCCACGGCCCGTGTGTCTTAGGGGTATCAAATGGTCTTTGCGATCACTTGCGAGCATGCGAGCAATGCGTTTATTTTTGCGAGCACGACCAGTGATCAAAAGTGATCAAATACGCGGTAGAAGCGGGGTTTTGGTCCTATTAATATTATTAGGAAACCTGAACAGCGCAGCATTTATTGTAACAAGTATTTCAAACTTCGGCTCGATGATTGGCAAACCGAATGACTGAAAAAGATTAAACGCAACAGAAGCTTTATTCATAAGAGGCTTCTAGGATCTCACCAATTGAAGCAATACAACTCTGACAAGCTCTGAAGGTCGAATAATAACAGTAATACTCTACATGTCTCCATGTCTCTAGATTACTCTCTACCTTTGCGGTTGCCTTTCGAGAAAAATTGTTACATGCGTCAGTTTCAACAAGACGTCAGCAAAACGAGGATGCATGTTTCTAGAAACTTTCATTTTCCCCCAATGTTTCTCAGTTTTGTCATACGGGAATTTTAACGAGAATCCGAGCATGCGAGCAGTAGCAAACATTTTGCGAACACGAGCAAGCGAGCACTCATGTAATTTTTGCGAGCAATTCGAGCAAAGGCCAAATTTTGCGAGCACTTTTAAATTGAATGGGACCATTCGATACCCCTTGTCTTCCACGGAGTGACACGAGGTCTCCTGCAGCTCAAGGCTTTTTATTAGGTGTTCGATCACCATGGTGCAAAACCAGACTCAGAGCAAGCACGTGTAGCCAAATCAAGCAATCCTGAAAGTATACCTCACAAATAAAGTGCCGCCTAATGGTATAGTGTATACACTTAATTTAGAGGCTACCTGATTAGTATATACACTTAATTTAGAGGCTACCTGATTTCTGCCGGCTGGAGCCGTGATTTAGCCGAGCAGAAGCCTGGGTACTGCTACGCAGCCATGTCGGTCGCCATCTTGGGTTCAATCCTGGAAACGAGGTTAACTGCCGGTGAAAGCGAAAGTAAATGGCGGAAGGCGGAAGTGTACCCGAGCTAGGCGGGTATGATTACGAGTTTACAAGCAAAGTTCCCGACTATTGGGAATGTCTTGTTTGCCAGTTAACACTGAAAGATCCTGTGCAGATTGAGGAATGTGGACACAGACTTTGTAAGATCTGTATGGAATCCCTGTTGAGGTAAAAAAAAATCAGTTTTGTAATCTAACAGGCTATGCATCGTCTTTATGAAAGCTCAACATCTTTTTATCAGCTCTATTGGGAAAGGTGGCAGTGGATTTATTTTACATTTAGTGTGAGTTTTCCGTTAACACCAATGCCATCATAACGGCCAGCAATGCAAGTTCCCTCTTTTGGAATTTTTTGCTACGCAAAGTTCCGGTTACTAAAAGCCTGAAAAGCTTTCAGGTTAGACTGAATAACGCAGTAATTTAGCCAGTTCACAATCCGCTCTCAATAACGATGTTGGGTTTTGCATATTTTAGTATTTTCGTGTCTCTTTGCTCGCTTCGGTGGCTTCGCTCTCTACGGAGGTTTTGATTACACGCTCAGTGTTTGAAATTTAATAGTTGTCATTAGTTCATCATTCAGATGATTTCTACTGACTCTATAACTTGCACGTTCAGTTCATCAGTGAACAATAATTCAATAATACATCTCCGCGTACACGTTTATTTTTTTCCTTAATTATGGTATTGTATATGTTGACAATTTTCTTTGTTCAGGCGCCCATCACCGACATGTCCAGCAGACAGACAACCTTTGTCACGCGAGAAGGTAAATACACGTAACATAATCTCGTGATCGGGTAACGTTGAGTGCGTAACAATTAAGAGAGTTACAAGGGTCCCATTAAGTCGCAAAACGGCCTAAAAATTAGCCGTTAGGCGTAAAAACTGGAAAAATTTAACTGTTAGCCGTAGAATATTTTATTCGTAAAGAAATTTAACCGTAAAATAAAGCCACAAAAGATTTCCTGTCAGGCTATTTTTGCATCTTTTCATGTGCTTGAGAGTACAGTGCTGGGAAAAGCCAGAGGACTACAGTAGTCTGCAACAGAAGCATATGTTTCTGTCTACAATTCATTTCATAACACCTTTTTTCTTGTTTCGTAAGACCTTCAATATGTTCAAATATTTAAATTTTGTAGGTACAGTAAAGGAACCTATATTTTTTCAGTGTTTTAAAGCAATGCTTATAAAGTACCAAGATTTCTTTTAGCCGTAAGGAAAACAAATCTACGTTAAAAGTTACCACAACATTGAAACCCTAGCTCTTTCAAGATGGGTATGCTAAGTGTGGAATAAAAGCATGTTTATGGAGTAAATTGGTCGGATAATAAGTTGACTAGAATCGACATTTGAGCGGAGGGAATTTTGTGTAGCTCTTCTTAAATCTCATTCATTTGTGGTAATTTTTCTCATGTTCTTTTACCTTCCGCACTTTATTTTAATGGTGGCAGATATTCTCAGACAATGCTTGTCATCGCCAAATTCTGGATCTTACCGTGAAGTGTTCTCATTCTGGATGTTCGTGGACCGGAGAGCTGCGTGCTGTGGAGGTATGTTCATTTGAGATT
>Ga0126343_10000758_pt1 | contig 13471 bp, 11 predicted proteins | sample Cyp2metagenome_FD_92531 | JGI IMG/M metagenome (GOLD analysis project Ga0126343, IMG submission 92531) | Coral microbial communities from Lord Howe Island, Old Settlement Bay, Australia - Cyphastrea 2 metagenome | ecosystem: Host-associated > Invertebrates > Cnidaria > Coral ... | reverse complement strand
GAGACGAGACGAGACGAGACGAGACGAGACGAGACGAGGATGTACACTAATGACATTCATCTTACATATGCAGGTAAAAATGCATGTAATATTTAATTGCATCTACGAACCTCTCCTCCCTTTAAGCGCTCCTACTGTGCATTCTTTCTGCTTGGTTTGCCTCGTTTGACCACAGACCTGTAATTAACCCATCTGATTCTCCATTCCTTCTAATGGCTGCAATTGTGAACGTAATAAAAGGAACTGAACTCTCAATATTCTTTTTCGGATAACAAGAAAAGCTGGCTGCCTTCCAGAGAGGTCAAGGAGCATTCGGCCGGGAAAGAATGGAAGAATGGATGTATCCGTTCTGTGCCCCAAAGCAACTTCTTATGAGCATTTTGCTTTCTACATTAATTTAGGGAATTCAATCGACTTGTGGTCAAAGCTGCTGTTGTGGAGCACCAGGAATCCCAGGTATCCCTGGTAGTGCAGGTCCAGCGGGACCAGCAGGTGTCACGGGATCGCCCGGCCCGCAGGGACCCATGGGACAACGTGGAGACCGGGGCTATGATGGCAAACCAGGAAGCCAAGGCCCTCCAGGCCCCCAGGGACTTTCAGGGACGATGACAAGTAACTGGAAACAGTGTGTTTGGAAAAATCTCAACGACGGAAAGGATACCGGATTGATCAAAGTAAATGTTATACTTACCATTCTGTTAGCTATCAAGTGTAACATTTGTACCCATCATACAATGCACTCTTTCAGTTCTCTGTCTCCTCGTAGATTAACCCCTCTTGCCCCCACCTGCGCGTACGTCAAAAGAGAAGGAGCTGCACTTTTAGACTTAGCTAAATCTATATATTATTTGAGCAATAGAGCACTTTCTCTGTGTTTACAGAGCCTCCTCTAAACACTAGGAGGGTTGGGAGAATTCGAGACAGTTATGCAAACCCTCGACTACGTTTCTGGTTTGCATAACTTTCGAGAATTTTCCCAGCCCCCGAGTGTTTAGATGAGGCCACGTAAACATGGAAAAAAGTGCTCTATTACTTTGATAAAATAATTCTCAAATTTTATCAAAAGTCACCGTGGGCTTTCGAATATTCCCATAGCACAATACTATTTAACAATTATTCGCCTCAGGCTCGTGAATATTCACCAATATTCACGAGCCTGAGGCGAATAATTGTTTTAGTATAATTACTCGGGTGATTATAGAAATCCCTAAACAAAGGAGTGTTAAATTTTACTACAATCGTTGCTAATCTCGCAATCTGATTGACTAATATTTGCCATTTTCGATAAGAGTCCAACCACGCTGCTCACGTCATAGTGTCGCGCAATGCCTTTTTCAGCTCGCGCTCTGAAAAAAAAAAAAACAATTCTTTGACGTTCGTATTGTGGTGAAAAACAAATGGAAATGTGTATTATCGTGGTCTGTACTCTTATCGACGACGAGTGCGCGTCATTACTCTTTTCCAAACATTTTTTTTCTCGTTGTTTCTGCCTGTTGAGCAAGTTTGCAAAAGTTTTTGAAAGAAAAGTCCGACGCGTACAAGTAGCTCATTTACATAACGCAGCGCGTGCATCTTCATTATTCCGAGCCAAATTTTCACTGGAATTTAAATGGTTTCTTAGTTACATTTAGCACAATTTTCACACCTTACCTTTGAAGAGTGTCATTCCGAACTTTGTGGCGTGTTTGGTATTCCTCGGTATGGCATTTTCTTTCATTAAATTAATTGCCCAGCTCTTCAGGCACATCCACAAAACGCGAGGCGGCCGCTATATTCACCTCCGCGGAGGTGATTATAGCGGAATATAACGCCATTCTCAGCCAGTGGGAGCACGCGAATTTCTATAATCACCTAAGTAATTATACTAAGATGTATTACAACTGCCTTAAAACTAGAATTAGCCACAAATATACGTTATAGAGCGAGTTACGTAGCCTTCATCACAATATGTCATGTTTAAACATGACTGAGCCATGTTATGCTGTTTAACAAGGTAATTACCTCGTTAGCAATACATCCAGGCAAAACTGAAGAAACATTTTCTTTCAGAAATTTAAACTTAATTTTCAACGTTCCATGGTCACCCTTCCAATTCAAAACTGAATCTGGGAATTACTTTTTTGCAGGAATGTATTTTCAACAAAGCGTCAGACCAAACAAGCCTGCGCGTCTTCTGGAATGGCAACCTTCGCCTCTATAACTGCCATGACTGCTGCAGACGATGGTATTTTACCTTTAATGGAGCCGAGTGCTCAGGTCCTCAGGCGATTGATGGGGTGGTCTATATGGTACACGGAAATGGTGCTAAGAAAAATTTACTCCGCCCTCGCCATATCGAAGGAGTGTGTGAGAACATCGCAAAGGGCACTGTCCGAGTGGGATTCTGGGTCGGTAACTGTGCTGGTTATGGATCTGCTAACGCGCACACCGGTTGGAACTCAGTGTCCCGGATTTATGTAGAAGAAGTACCACCCCCACAGGCTTAAATTCTGGAGGATAAATTCAAAATCTCAAATTCCAAAACGCTATATCTCCGAAATAAAGCAATCTGCTGAAAACAGCACAATTCATATGGTATTAATAACAACAATAATAGTGTCAATAGATTATGGTCTGATGCTGCAAATCCTCGTGCCCATGGTAATCGTTTTCAACCTATTTTAATCTTCGATCGCGTTACACTGTGGAAGTCCCATGATTGGGCTGCCAAGGCCCAGCCTTTGTTTCTGGTCTCGTTCATGTACATCCTTAATTAGAAATCTAACAATTAACTGAGAAATAAAATCTTGTTTTAATACCGCACTGTTTGCATTGGAAATCATTTTCAAAGCGCTGGTAAGGAACTTGTATTCAAGTGAATATCATAGAAAGGTCGAGTATTTGAACTGCGAAGAATGATATGAAGACAAGATTGATCATTGCAGTACAGTTGTGAAAATACAAGCCGGAAAAAAAATCAAGTTTGATCGGGATTCGAACCCATGACCTCTGCGATACCAGTGCAGTGTTCGCCTGTATATGGGAGCTATTATCAACCATGGCTTTACTTCTTCTTCACAATCTTCGGGTATGTTACGAATTCACAATGTGACCAGCTCCGAGTTGGCTTAACAAGAATGTAAAGTATAATTATGATTGGGTAGCTATATTGCTTGTTATATTTGTTTTACCGAGCTGAACGTTTCCCTGCTTATAAAACTCGATGTCCTGCCTTGCTTTTATTTTGTTAACGTGACCTTTGTTGATCGATAAATGAGCGTTTGCGATTTAAAAGCGTCGGGCAATTTTCCTCATCTTTCCTTACAAACTGTGCTCCGAAAATCCAGGCGCAAGTTATTTGTGCGCCATAAATTTTCGAATTTTGGTCCTCCCTTCAAATAAACGCTCCTTTGAATAAGCGACCCTCCCATCGGTTAAAGTTTAATATAAGCTCCTCCCTTCGAATGAGCGCCTCTTCTCCTCCCCTCATTTTATGAAAGAGTACTGAAACAAAAAAAGAGGTATAGTTTTGGTCGTGTCTTCATCATAAGCAAACGATTATCGACTCATTCGGGCACTGCGCGTTGACCGTTGCAACGGATGGTATTGAAGGTCTACTGATTCATTGGCTGAAGCCCAGCCAACCTTTTGCAGCATGACTAGGCTGGCCAAAGGTGTTATGTTACGTAGTTATCCAAGAGAGACAGGATCCTTTTAAGGGACTGACATTAATTTATCTAAGGACGTTCACGCAAACATTTTCCAATATTGATTTTTTTATTGTGAGAAGTTTACCAGTGTAAGATGACGATTTAGTTGTCAGAAATGTGAAAAATTGGGGGGTCACCGACTTCGTTTTGGAGAGAAGCGGAAGATCACAACAACTCTGAACAAATTGGGATCGTTAGCGAATAAGGCTAGAGTGTCTGTAAGCCCAAAAATATTGCAATTAAATCTTTGAAGTGAAATGTTCTCTGCCAAATATGGTTTAAAAGGACCTATTTAGTGAATTTAGTCAACTGGTGAGGTTCCTTAAAAAACAAGTTCGCATTTAGCGACCAAAGTTTCATGCGCCTTGCAGCCACAAGATGGCAGGATTTGTTGTCCCGTGGACAGAAACCTTTTTTTTTTAACTTCCCGCATTGATTTTTTGCTCATTTTTAGACAACGTGGAGATAATTAAATATAAAATGTGATTCGTGAAAGAAAAGTAGGGGTCACCGAACGTCCAAAACCGCTAAATCCAGGCAAAGCTGTAGCAATGGCCATCTGCCCTTTCATTGTTCATTTTATTACTTAGCGGGCGCGCTCGCGTATGACGTGGCGTGTGAATTTGTGTGCGCAGTAACGATGCGCAGAAACAATTGGCGCGAACGTCCTTAAAATGACACTCGATCATATCTGACCACGATTTGGGAAAAATTAAATAAGTACCCCTCCCCCTTTCCCCCTCGTATTTATTACGTCATCTAGATTGGCCAATTACGTGTCTTGATACAGCCTCGCAGTATGACCAAGCGCTAAAATAAGGGGGATGTATCTCTTAGATCATAATCCCATGATTAGTATTAATTTCAAAATGGAAAACGGAATGCTATCAAGCCTAAAAATTTCTAGTTCCTTTTGGTTCTGAAAATTGGCCATTTAAACTGAAATACCATTTATTTAACTTTTTTTAATTCTGAACATCATGCCATGAGTTTTTCCATTTCTCCTTCTCTTTGTAACGCAGGCATTAAACATCGATTCACAAAATAAGTGATGTTAATCGTATTTTTCTCTGGTCCCCTGTTTTAAAGAAAAGAAAAAGGTTTAAGACAGATTATCTCAAGTGAATGGCTGAAAGAGTGAACAAATACGTTATTTCCTCTCAGTATAATTTAGGGGCAAAATTTCAATATTTTAATCATGAAAACTGATGTCTTCACGAATTTTTTTTTTTGGCCTTTCGTATACTCCTCTTCGTTACTTCACGATTTGTTTTCTTTTTTTGCATATTTCGCCTGTATGACCGTCGAAAGCAAACATTTGTACTGCGAACACCTGAACAAACAGCATTTTGTCCACCGTATCATGTTAAATAACCTACACTACACTTTAGTCTTAGTATGTGATAAATTCTTCCCATAAGCTTTTAATCGGGAGCTCTTTTCATTCCTCCTATTGACCGGGTAGAATTCCTTCGACAACGGTCGATTCGAGCCAGGAGAATTCTCAATTTTCGTTACCAGATTTGAATTTTCTCCGGACGGGTTATTACTTCAAAATTAATTTGCAAGCCGCTTGAACAATAACGAGGAAGTTCATCTAAGCCGTTTAAGAAAAGAACTATTTTTGGAGAAAACAGGTGAAAATTTCGCCGCTGATAAACATGCAGCGCTAGTAATCAAGCGACGCAAACTTGTAAAGCATCGAGCCAACAAACCAGCATGGGAGATTCGTTTGACAAGAGCTTCACTGCTCCGTCTCCAAGTATTGTATCTACAGCCTTACAAACTGCAGCTCTAGGCCCCACTGTCATAGCAAACTTGGTTGGTAACACTAGTGTTTGCTTGGCCATTTGGCGTGTGAGAACTCTCCGTCAAAGACCAAGCAGTGCTATTCTGGTTAGCTTAGCAATGTCTGACTTCTTCTGGCTGTCGTTTCTTCTTTTTCGCTTGATCTGGCTGTACGACTTTGAGGCTGTGTCCAAGATGTGCGACCATTTTGCAATGGTACTAGGAACACTCTTGCACGTTGATATTGCTCACATTTGTCTACTTAGTTGTGATCGCTACATCGCTATCCTTTACCCCCTGAGATACACTGACGTTGTCACTAGAACACGCGTAAAACTAGCCTTGTTGGTCGCCTGGGGTGCCCCTGTGGTTTCCATGGTGATCTTGCCCTTGTTTTATGTTGACAGCGCCTGCTCTCAGTTTAGGAGAAGCATCTTAGGTTGCTCAGAGTCCACCATTGAACTTGCCTTGTTGCACAAAGTCCATCTATTCTTCAACATCACTCTGTTCGATGCGATTCCTTTTGCGGTGCTGATATTCGTCTACGGCCACATCGCTAAGATCTCTTGGTTTCAGAGCAACCGAGTTGAGCCTGGCGAAAACCTGAATCCTGAGTTAGCTGACATGAGAAGAAAGTGAAGGAAAGAGATGAAATGGATGAAGACAATAGGTAACAAGAGATTGATGATTTAAATTCTGTTCTTCTTTACCATATAGTAATTCAGTTTCGGAAGCATAATGAGATTTCATCCCATTAGCTTACTTACAAGACTGACAGAAATTACGTTAAATGCAGGTTATACCAGGAAATTCTACATTTAGGACTAAAAGAAACCGATAGCATAGTCAAAAGCGTGAGCTAAAAATGCCTATTTTATGAAACGCACGTCGTGTGTGTCATAGCAAATTAAAAATAATGTTAACACTCTCCCACGGAAACGTAGAGAAACATTGTTACTAGGGCCAGTATTGTCTCGTGTCAAGGCTAGTCGACTTGTGTTTTTTTCGATCTTTTTTCTTTTCGTGTCGCAGTTGGGAGATGTCTTTGGGCTCACAACATTTGAATGAGACAAAGTCGGCATTCAAGTAGCCCATCAGCACACTTGGCCCGAATGCTCCAACAGTGCTCGACCAGTCGGATTCTGGTACATCCCAGTGTTATCTAAATGCATTAAATTTGCTGGTGCCGATTTAAGAAACAGCACACTGTCCCTGGGCAAGGCTGGGGCCTGGACGGCTGTTTTGTCATTTGTTATCTGTGTTTTACAACAGACTGAAGTTTAAAAAAGCACTGCTATTCTATGTGAAACGCCTCGTCATGTCCCTGTCAGCCATCCAAGACAAATACTTACGATTACAGTGAAGGGCTCAGCAAGTATTAGTGAATTCGCGTGTGACTGTGTTTTCCGTAAGAAAGTGCCACAAGTGTAAATTTGCTTAATATTTTTGCCCATGATTGTAGATAAAAGGGTGGACCACATTATTCTTTATTCTCTTTCACTTTTCAATACGCGCCAGTCTATCCCCTCTTCTTCCCACCAGTTCCTAATTGCACTAAACTCTGTGTATTTCTGAAGGTTATGTTGCTAGTAAGATGACTGACGAAGGACGCGGCGTCGACCCCTTGACCAGCTGAGATAAATGGTCACCATCGTGCAATTACTAATAATTGATATACCTAATTTGTTCATTTGCCTTTGTTTTCCTACAGTAATTGTGATTGGAGCTTTTGTGTTTTGCTATGTCCCAGCAGTGGTCTATCTCCTACTCTCCGTCAAACTCGGTCCCAGTGGAGTACCCAATGCTCTTCGCTCTGCCGTGATTGTGATGTTGGGCGTAAACAGCGCTCTAAACCCGATCATTTACATGCTCAGGTCGAACGAGTTCAAGCGCGCCTTCAAAAGCCTTTTCAGAGGTGCTACGGTTGAGTCCAGCCACGCCGTAGCCACGCGTGTTGGTAAGACCCGCCTGGATGCAACCACGTGCGGAGTGCGACAAGATCTGCCGTCTTTTATCAGTGTCCCAGTTGTGAGTGTACCGCCCGTGGAAGCACGTAGACCAAGATTGGATTCGCAAAGCCAATAACATTGGCGAACATGAACACCATATTGAAAAAACAATATATAAGAAAAGATATTTCATTCAACCTACTGAAAAAGTACAATTGAACAATGAGCGCTGACAAGCTGATAAGCGGGAAGGGTTATGTCCAGGGTGTTAGACGATCTAGTTTGTCTATCGTGGACGTGGGAACGTAACTTAAACTTATTTCCAAGGTAGCTCGAGACGAGGTTGTTAATGCACTTGATCGCCATAGTTGCGTCGTTCACTGGATTTGACAACCTCATTCCCAGGGTCCTCTCTCAACCTGGAGAAAGTACCCTGGTTACGGCTGGTTACGTGTCTGCTAGATTTTAGCAGATTCCAAAGATGTGATTGAAGGGAGGGGCTGGAAAGTTATTACTAAGGTTTGCCTCGCACTGAACTTGCCCACTGAGCCGACTAGGGAGTGAAATATGCAACGTTCCCGCTGTGTTCCCGCAATCTCGTTCCCAGAGCATCGTTCCCCTTGACCAACGGTCGGAAAACGAGAGCTCTGGGAGCATCCATTTTTAAATAACAAGGGAAATAACCGAATTCTGCATATCCGTTTTCACTGCGCAGTGCGCAGTCTGCATGTATGGTATCTATGGCGCATGCCTGAAATGGATGCTCCCAGAGCTCTCGTTTTCCGACCGCTGCTCAAGGGGAACGAAGCTCTGGGAACTAGATTGCCCCCTATGCGGATTTGTTTTGAATACATCGACACGTGATCAGCCGTAACCAGGGTACTCTCTCGAGGTAGAGAGAGGACCCTGGGAACGAGGTTGCGAATTTGAGTAAATCTTTAATAGGTATCCAGTTCAATAAGGGCGATAAAGGGGACAACATAGAACCGAATGAGAACCGGCTTCCGTTCGCTACAAAACGCCCGTTTACCGTCACAAGTTGGGAGCCTTGTACCCACCAGACCCCAATTACAGAAGTGGTGCCGGATTTAAACATCCTGATTGAAATTTATTATTTACTTGAAGAAATTCTTACTGCGGCAGAAGGTACCAGACTGACTATCAAAACAGTTAGTGGAAACCCTTAAGACTTCCGGAAGCAATCTAATTGTCTCAAATAGTAACATTAAAATTTTTCCACGTTTAATCAAGTGCAGAATAACACATTGGGTCTATGACAATTCGGTGCAATCGCTGCTTGCAACAACGTCACGGTATCTAATTAGCACCCTAATTAGCAGTTACATGAAAAGTAACTTACAGCTATGTCTTGAATTTCAATGACAACATTCTTACATTGCGCAATAGTTGCCCATATTTTTGACCCATTCACAAGCCTGACTATCACCGACAGGTATAGTACAAATGTAGCTTCAGACACATGGCATCACCTGTAAGCGAGCAGCAAAACAAAGGCGTTCTTTTTCACTCGCTTCATAGATCAGTGTCGGTTTCTGCTTTGACATTTAGGATACAATTTACGATCGAATCAGGTCAAAAGCAATGTGCAATAATGAACAAAGTATTGGATGTAATCAGTGGCGGATTACTGCAGAAATATATGTCTCGTGGCAGTTTAACTATCTGACATTTATTTCTATAAAAAGCCCGTTTCGACCGGGAAAAGATGGAGAAAAGCGCACCAATAGGGCAGTGAATTCCGGGTATAGCTTATTAATGACCTCATACAGTAATGACAGCAATAGCCCAGATCCAAAGTTAAAAAGACGGGATCATTTCTGCTCATTTCTGCTGACACACTGTAATCAAGCAAACGCCTCACGAGCGTTTACGAAAAAAAAATCAGCAAAATGAAGTCGTTATGCAATGATGTTTAACTCGAAAAAAGAAACCAGTAAAAAGTTCACTGGCCGATTTTAAAGTCTCTTTTCTTCAGAGCGGTTACCATACCATGGCTACGATCGCTGTAAAAACTTTAGCCGGATCGTTGTGGTCACATGGAAACCACTCTCTAGCCATCGTAGCAATTGCTGCGAAAACGATTGTTGGGAGGATAAACTGTAGATCTATCTCGACGATCACAGCGATTGCATGAAAACTCAAAGGGTCCACTCAACCGCGGGGCCATCATATGAAAGCCAGCCTTTACAGGCTTAGGCCTACATGGACAACAGTGAAGGCGAATGTCACATAGGCTATGGAGATGTAACGGATCCATCAGGATCTTTGATAGATCAATCGATATTTCGCTGGTGGCCCTAGTTCTTTCAGAAATTGCAAGGAGAGGATGAAGACAGAATGATGGGGACAAATGGGCACGGGAATCCATGAGAGATGACTTGTCATTAACTGTTTCATAAGTTGACAAATTTGGAAAAGGAAATCAATCTGCCTTGCACAGAATACTAAACTCGCTGAAATCTGAACTAGCCACTAAATGGTTAAAAGGGAAAGCCAAAAACTGTACCAAAAACGAAAGCCAAATCCTGAAGCTGGACGACCCTGTTTGCCAGAAACTGAAGACGGCAATAAGCAACCAGCTAATTCGGCAAAAACGGAAAGCTGAAAATGCTATAACAAAGACCTGAAGCCAAACCTTAAAGCTGAACAAGCCTACTTGCCAAAAACTGACGACCAATAACGTAGCCAAGCGTTAAATATTTCACAAAAAGGCAAACCCCAAACTGAAAATACTATTCAAAAAACTAAAGCCAAAAGTTGAAGCTGAATCAGCCCATCTTCTAAACCGTCAAAAGTAAACCTATTATCGTTTAAATCTATGCCAAAACTTAAAAGCTGACAGAGACGGATGGAACTGAGAACTATATCCTGTATAAATAACAGTTACCGCTTACAAAATTCTTTATTCTATCGATCAAGTCTCAGGTAAGCATCGCATTGTGCAAATGTTGTCTTTTGTTCTTTGTCGTCTCAGGCCGTTTCAATTTTATTTTTGAATGGGGCCAAGAACATATTCACATTGTTACTAGTACTGTTTCAAAGGAGAATTGCGACAAATGGCTCCTTAGCTGGTTAAAGTTTCACAATCTTACGTTTCAGCCTCGTAACAACTGAGAATGATTCTCGAGCTTTATAACTGACATTTTGGTATGAACTGATATAAATCTGAAAATTGGTGGGTCGACGTTTTTCAAATCTACCCAAATGCAATCCATTTTAATCCTCTCCAGTTTTGTCCATCCATGTCCCTTCTTGGTTTTCCGGTGTTTTGTTAGAGTTCTTCTATAGTTTTAAGCTGTTATTTTGATATTTTAGAAATTCTATGACTATTTGGTCAGTGCTGAAATTGCCTAAAATGGCGTGACCTAGCCCCTCTCAGGTGTCTCGGTCTGAAATACGTCTTTAACGGTGGACTGTTCTACAGAGACTGAGAAACATTTTTCTAGTGATCACTTCCAGACACAGGAACAAATCCAAGAAATCCATCTCATGAACAGATATGAAACTTCTCTCGCGTCTACAAACATACATCACACTATACGAACTGTTTTCCTTATATCAGCCGTGGTTAGAAGTTTTTCGGAACCAGTCCAGAAGCGGTAGGAAACAACACATTAACTGCAAAGTTACCATTCGAATGACAATTTTATATTCCTGTCCACAGGTCAAAGAATATTTCTCGATATTTTCAGACATGAACTTGTTTACGACCATTATGCTATGCTTACTGATTTTACCGCTGATAGTCTGTGCCGCGGACAACTCCAGCACTGGTAAACCAAGTGACGACAAAGTAAGTTGTTTATTATTGTAAATGCTTCTTGGCTCACTCTTAACTCCCATAGGATTCTTTCTTTTCTTCTTTTCCTCGTTTGTTCAAGCAAATGTGGTTAAACTGGGCTCATTGTGCAAAGGAGATCAATTAGAAACACCAGTGACATTTAGATGAACGATTACAAGATGGGAGCAGTATGGAAACCTGCGAAAGACTACCAGAGGAAGATACGAAGGAGCTTTTGAAACTGTTTGAACTAATAAATGGGCTTTTACCTTCTTCATGTAGGGCACTAAAACAGCCTTCCCATATGGACCTTGTGGTTGTGGTGTCAGTGCTTGTTTTTGCACGCCAGGAATCCCAGGTATACCTGGGATCCCTGGTCCCGCGGGACCAGCAGGTGTTGCGGGATCGCCCGGCCCGCAAGGACCAAAGGGGCCGAGAGGAGACCAAGGCTACGACGGCAATCAAGGAAGCCGAGGGCCCCCAGGCCCAGCGGGCCCATCAGGAGCCAAAGGAGACGCGGGCGATAAAGATCCCGAGGAACTTCCAGGTACATTGCGGAGTAACTGGAAGCAGTGTGTGTTTGAAACTCTGAGCGATTCAAAAGACACTGGATTGATCAAGGTATGGGTACCAGTTACCAGTCACGTGAATGGGTCATGTAGGATGTAGATCTAGCTAAGTTTAAAAGCGGACCTCCCATAGGTGATACTAATCATCTATGCGACACAATAACCTTAATAGAAATTCACCACTGACAAGTACACCGAAAACTGAATAGCAAAAACAACAACAACAAAAATCCCGAGGAATCTACATTAAGACAAAATGCACTTTTGAATATTGAATGGAAAATCCTGTCTCAACGAAGGAAGGCGCAATGAAAGAAATGTTGAAGAAAATTCGTCACATAATCATTCAGGGTAAAGCCAAGAAATGTATTCAGACGCCGGAAACGTCCAAAGTTTCACAGACTTCAGATGTTCAATTTAAATATTTATTCTCATTTTCGATGCATCCTTAAGCTTGTTGATCAGTGTAAGTTTACTAGACATTGCAAAAGGAATATGAGGACTAAAATGCGTATCGTATAAAACTTCCAGTTAATAGAAGTAATTTACGACAATTTACCGTCAAAATTCTAACATCGCAAGCAACGCGCCTTACGTTTCGATATCGTTTAATAGTTGTTGATGATGATTTATTAATCTCTGTAGGAATGTGTTTTCAACAAAACGTCGGACAAAACTGGTCTGCGCGTCTTTTGGAATGGTGTTCTTCGTCTCTATAACTGTCATGCCTGCTGCAGGCGGTGGTATTTCACCTTCGATGGTGACGAGTGCTCTTCGCCAGCAGCGATTGATGGCGTGGTTTACATGAATCGCGGAGAAGGGGGAGTCAAAAATTTGCACCGTGTGCGACAAATCGAAGGCGTGTGTGAAAAAGTCCACAAAGGTGTAGTGCGCGTGGGATTCTGGGTCGGCAACTGCGCTGGTTACGGATCTTCTGATGCCCACACCGGTTGGAAATCAGTGTCCAGGATTCACGTGGAAGAAGTACCACCCCCACAGACTTAATATCTGCTAAAAGGGACTTCAATTTCTGTTTTGCTGAAAGTTAAGATTAGATCGTCACTTTGAAGTTAACGATAAACGAAAACATTAAGGGATTTAATGCCACTATTGTTGTTGCATAACAAGTAAAGAAAAAAAAGTGACGACTTAAGTAGGCTGCAGCTGATGATGTAAAGGTAATAGTATGCAAATAATTGGTTTGGAATTAAATGGGCAGGATTGGTTCTCATTAAAAGGTCGTTGGAAATATAAATATAGGCACGCAAAGCGTATTTAAAGTTTAGCGGACAATTTCGTCACTTTTCTGTAGTTTAAATAGCTACACTTAGAACTGCAATATTGTGACTCCTGAAAATAACCACACATGTTTCCTTACTCACCTTGCCTTAGTAAAACAGGAAGGTCATGTCTCCTTATACAGTGTATATGCACCTTGGGGAATTTAGTCCTCTTCTGCACTTTATGTCCATCTACCACACGATAGACCCGTGGATTGGATGAGTTCGTTTACTTCTGATCAACCTCCGAAATGAACTTGCAATTTGTTATCAGCAACCAAAATTATTTTTCGAGTGCTTTTTAGCCATAACATGTGGAGAAGGGAGACCTTACTATGTTTGACATGGAAAGAATATTTCCTATCAAAGAGGTATAGGAGTGTGCAAAACTAGT
>Ga0126343_10000757_pt1 | contig 13480 bp, 8 predicted proteins | sample Cyp2metagenome_FD_92531 | JGI IMG/M metagenome (GOLD analysis project Ga0126343, IMG submission 92531) | Coral microbial communities from Lord Howe Island, Old Settlement Bay, Australia - Cyphastrea 2 metagenome | ecosystem: Host-associated > Invertebrates > Cnidaria > Coral ... | reverse complement strand
GGGGGGGGGGCGAGGGTGCCCCCGGCCACTCCCCTAGATCCGCCACTGGAAGTTGATAAATACAAAGAAATAACAGCGTTTGATGAGTATTCAGTTGACATTTAATAATTTATATCATGTTTTCAAACATGTGACAAGATGACATTGAGCATAATTGCATAATCTTATCATAAAAAAGTTGACCAGATATCTGGTATCTGTCTTAGCTTGGTGTTATTGGGTGTCCTGTACACTTAGTTTCATTGCGTGGCAAGCATTTATAGCGACCTCTCTTTGACACGACCCCGCTAAATGCGTGTCTTCGGGCTTCTAAATTTGTTTAACTTCAGCTATATAATAATTGAATCGTCGTTCTCTGTCATGCAATCAAGTTATCTCAATTACTATAACCGTATGTATTTAAAATATGGGGAAATCTGACAAAAAGTGCGACGTTTCATGCAAAAGCCGTACGCCTTGCTTGTTTATTGTGTCATGTGGTAAAACAATTGCTATACCGCATAGGTAAAACGTGTCTTAAAAAAAATGCTCCAAAATTAGATTTCGAAACCATGAAATATTGGTGGTTTTTAAACACTTGCTGTGAATTCAAATTTCGAGGAGAAATCCTGGTTTTCTCTTTAAGTGATTTGCCAATGCCATCCATACAAATACACAAAAAAGAAGTGCAAACTTCTTTTGCAATTATCAGGAGCGAAGTTCTTGTGTTGATACTCGGCGCACTAATGTCCGCCATATTTGAAGTGGTCGGCATCTTGTACAGTTTTTGCGAATTATCTGGAAAACAAAAGTACTTCTGAAGAAAACAAATATACCACGTTTATCAACTCATCATGGGATTTCTCTGAGCGAAAGATGAGGGAAATCAATATTTTAAGCACGTGCCACATTTTGGTGTTTTCGCGGGGTCTTCGGGACATTCCCTCTTAAGTGGCTAAGAAATCACGAGATAAAACCAGACATTATGGCCTGACATAATGTAATTTATGTCAAGGCATGCTGTGCACGTGGTAATCCGTTGGATATAGGCTGTACCAGGTACGCGAAATCGAGCTAATGGGATTTGGGGCGTTGCCGCCTTACCAAAGGTCAACCTCCAAATCATAAAAGTGTGGCGGCATATTACGGCCAGTTCCGATGCTATTCGTCCTTCTTTCCTTTGCCATCAACAAAGACAGATCACCTGAAGCAAAAATCTTTTTAGGCAAGTATTGTCATAATCTCTACTTTGACAATTTTTTAATTATGGTCCCAGTGCGTGTTTTGGTTCTCAGTCACTCGTTTATTCACCGTTTACACACTTTCCTTTTGCGTAATTTTAATGCGCACATCGCTGCTAACTTGAGCTTGCCAGGTGACCTCCAAATACGATGGCATGGGACTGGAGGGAGGACGGTCCCTAAAACTATACGTTTTGACCTGCACGTTGTTGAAGAGTTCGCTCCGAACATAGTAATTCAACAGTTGGGCACTAATGATCTTACCACCACTTCGGCCGCTGAACCGGGCTCGGCCATTGAAGACTTAGTCGGCTCCTACACGAGTCATACGGTATTGAAGTGGTTTGTGTCTGCCATACAATTTATAGGCTGAATTCTCGATATTTTAACAAGCAGGTTGATTTGTTAACAAAGTATCTTAAGGTGGTTTTAGAACAGCTACCTTACACATTTTACGAGCGTCACAGAGGCCTTTGGCGCTGCAAGTCTTTACCAAGCCGATGTTTTTGATTAACAACAGCCTAGCTATTTGTTCATATGCTGTCGAGAACTTTGTTTCCCATGTGCTAGCAGGGTTGTTATATATTTCAGCCACGATCTGCGTATCGTGTTTCTTTATACGGCTTTGGTCATGTTCATTGTGCGTAGCTTTTACCATTTGAGTGTACAACCCTTTCTGTCCGCCCACCTTTTGGGGAACGTGGCCAATGCAGTCGATACTTGCGATTTTGCACATTATTTTCGTGGAACTCGGCTATCTTTACATTTGCGCTGCCCCATTGTTCGTTCCATTGCCGTCAATTATTTGCTATCTTGAGTGGCTTTTCGTGATCGGTACATATATCTTGAGCCACCTCTCTTTCACACGCTCACAATATACTACGATAGACAACAATAACGGGTCATGTCGGGACCACCTATTGTTTGTCGATTTAATTACATCGGCCAAACAGTCTGTCAAGGTGTTATTCATTAGTCTCGTTAGGTTATTTTGTTTACCTCATCATGTCTCCGAGAAAACGCACAGCAAGGGAAATACCCGCACCTGCCATGCCGAGCATTCGCCCAAATAAGAGGGCCAGACGGGAACGACTTCGACCAGACTATGTGCCCATCGCTACCCAAACAATTGAGCCGGAAAGCGAAGATCCCTGCCAAGCTCCCGAAGCTCTAAGCACAGTGTCAGTGGATGTTGGTGCAATTACAGCAACCATCTCGTCCGTTTTCTCGTCCGTTTTGAGCCAGGCCATTAAGTCGGCATTTGCTCCAGAGAATCTGGCTTCAATCATAAGTGGCCACGCCCAGCAAAGGCAACAGGAGTTGTTGACCAAGCGGTTGATGGTGATGTGATTGCCATTACAATGAACACTGCTTAGTCAGGAACTGCAGGTGCTCTAGTTAACACGGATCCTAATGATCCTAGACCACAGAATCTTTTTACCAGCATATCTGTCCCTCTTACGTCTAGAGTCAGTTCTAAAATTAAGGCAAAAATCTGGGCAAATGAGTTTATTAGTTGTGGTACCTTATTATCCGATTCTCCTCAGGAAGTCGGAAAATATTCGTTGTCAATGGCACCTTCCATAGGTGCGTCGAGTCAGCCTCAACTAACCCTCGAGCACTGCCACACTTCCAGGCGAATTACTAATATCTCACGGTGGGTATCTGCATTTACCATTTTTGTTTCCGTGTATTCGGAAAAAGTTGCCAATGAAGATGCGCAATGGATGAAATACTGCGAAGTCGTCCGGAATCTAGCTTCAAACGGGGGTGATTGGCATTGGTGCGATGGGCAATTTCGCTATTTGAGGCAGTCGTCGCCAGACCAGTATCCATGGGATCAAATTCACTGGAAGTTGTGATTAAGGGCTTCTAATCCCTTTCGCAAGTCACAAACGCAGCTGCCCACCAACAAACATTTTCGTTCCCAATGGTTCCCAAAAGGAACGTGTTGGGCTTTTTACTCTGGCAAACATTGCGCCGGATGCCAATTCGAGCACCTGTGTTTTAGATGAGGTGGAAAACACCCGGGCGGCAGTGCTCAGCTCCATACACCAAAACCCGCTTTTCCCATAGTTCAAAAGGCAAACGAGACGGTTGTCAAGCATCGGGCTCAGCACAGCAACCCAGTCACGCCAATAAGAGTGGACCGGCTTGAATTCTTGCTCGATGGGTACGACATCATTTTAAAACGGTTTCTTGTTGACGGATATTCGTTACGGTTTTCGTGTTTCGTCTGAATCTTCTTATCTTAAAAGTGCTTTAGACCGACCCGATATAACTCGTGCAAAATTACGCCAGGAATGTGATGCAGGGAGAATTGTAGACTCGTTCCCAAAAAAGATCCATCGGAGTTTCGAATGATACACCATTTATCATTTTCTCAAGGGATCTTTGATCAATAAGCGATTTTATTCCTGATTATTGCTCTACAGTCAAATATGCATCTGTCGGGGATGCGATTAATTTACTAAAGCGGTTGGGGCACGGTTGTTTTATGGTCAAAACGGTCGTCAAATCAGCATTCCGAATAATACCTATTCACCCTGCTGAGTTTTCCTTGCTTGGTATAAAATGGGACAACATGTACTATTTTGATCGCTGTCTCGCTATGGGGCTTTCAAGTTCGTGTGCTATTTTTGAATCCTTTAGCACGGCACTCGAATGGTTGTCCATTAATCATCTTGGTGCGCGTGCCGTTGTACCCATTCTGGACGATTTCCTGTTTATAGCCAAAAGCAAAGAAAAGTGTGTAGGTGATCTGCAAAATTTTATTACGATGTGTAATCACCTGGGTGTTTCCTTGGCCCCAGAGAAAACGGTTGGCCCTGCGACTGTGTTACAGTTCGCCGGGATCACTCTTGATTCTGTCCGCCAAGAGGCGTGCCTCCCAGAAGACAAACTTCAAAAATGTCGTGCGATGTTACACGATTTCCAGGCCCGGCGCTTAGTCTGCCTTAGAGAACTTCAATCTTTAATAGGTTTGTTGAATTTTACTTGTCTCGTTGACGTTCCTGGTCGTGCTTTCCTTCGTCGCATGATAGATCTTACAAAAGGCGTTAAAAAGCCTCATCATCACATTCATCTGTCGCGTGGAGCTAAATCGGATATCATGCTTTGGCTAGGTTTTTTACAAGAATTGAACGTGCGTTCGTTTTTCTTTGGTGACGTCTGGAAAACGTCCCAGACTCTCCAGCTATATACGGATTCGGCGGGCTCCATAGGCTCTGGGGTAGTTTTTGGTCGCCATTGGTTGCATGGAAGTAGGCCGGACCTTTGGAAAACCTATAACATCGCACCTTTAGAGCTTTTTCCCATTGTCAGTGCTGTTCACATTTGGGGGTCTCTGATGGCACATAAGCGTGTCATGTTCTTCTCTGACAATGCCGCTGCTGTTGATGTTATCAAACACCGAGGAATTATGATACTCTTAAGGGATTTAGTATTAAGCTGCCTTAGACATAGTAGGTGGGTTCATACTAGCGAAGTAAGTAGACTTAAACTTTGGCAGGAGCTCAAGTACACTTGCGAACATGAACGCCTACGTACCCTTGAAAGGCGTCCTCATTAGATTTCAAAGTATGTATGCTTGAAGCAATCCAGAGTGTCAATCAAGATACGCGGTAAAATTTGCACACGTATGCATATAGCGTGATCATCGTGACCACAAGTTACATCATACAACATCAAAAACTTCGAATTGCTTACCGTACTTTTTGTGACGGTCTCATGATTTTTTTACTGCAACGACAGAGAGCTTTGCTATTTTAGCCATTATGTCACGTTCTCATCACAGAGGAAGAACTTAGACAGAGACGGAGAAACAGACGAATGCTGTTCAAGATCTTGGCCCAAACAAAACAAAAAAACGAGCAACGGTCTGGTCGCGTCCAAACAACTGGTTTAAAACTCTGTTTAAAAACGTAAGTCCAGCGTTAGATTCTCTTTGGAAAGAACATTTCCGAGTCCTCTCGTAAACCGTCTATCGTTAAGTTTTTGGTAAATGAACAAAAGCATTACATGAGTGAACGATTTCTTTTGAAGTCCGAGAGGTTTGAGGTCACGCTCTGATCAACTTACATGAGTCTTTGATCAAAATAGTCGTCTCCGTCATCCAAAACGTGGAGGTTAGTAAAGCTTACGTTGAGAAAAGTTTGAGTTTTTCATGCTCTTTTCTTTGAATTTGTTCGTTAACCTTGACTTTGAAGTAAGCAATCGAGTGAGATGTGCGTGTCTTCAATTTCCCGCCAGATGCAAACAGCATAATTCATTATAGTTTAATTGACGTTTCAATTTCCTGATCTTGTTTTGATAAAGCGTAAGTAAACCAGTAAGCCTAGTAGTTGAACATGACTTGAAAGTCTACTTCGGCGGCTTTGAAGAACACGCGTTTCCAAGGCTGCGAAGTAGCCCACTTAAACTGAAATTAGACCCATTCACATCTGAGGTACGCCTCAAGTATGCTTGATGTATACTTACTAAACTTAGCAGGAACCCACCTAATATTTTGTTTCGAGCTCGTCATATTCCTGGGTTAATCAATTCTCGTGCCGATTACATTTCACGTTCCAAGGCAGCAAATTTCAAAGCACTTTCGCCGGAAGCCGACCGGTTACCGACCCCCGTTCCCAAGAACCTAATAGGGACCTTCAGATTGGACTACGAGTACGAGATTGAGTACGAGAACGACTTTTCAGTTCTGGTTGGCAGGCTTCACATTATCACGACACAGATCCATCTCATTCCATGAGCTTCCCTCTCTACCTAAACACCAAAATGTGGAGCGAGGACTCTAGAAACGTCACTGATTTGAAATTTAAAACTCGCACTCGTACTCAATCTCGTACTCGTAGTCCAATCTGAAGGTCCCTAATGACGAGGAGTTGGGTGCTAACTTAAAGACTCTGCTAAGCTCATTCCTCACTACTAGTTCGCGACGTTTGTACCAGCGTGCGTGGGTCGTGTTTCGCCAATTTTATAATTGTACAGATCCTCAATTACTGCCTTTGCCCCCAGCATGTATTCCTCTTTTCATTTCCTACCTTTATTTTGGTAAATCAGCATATTCGACTATTGAGTTGTATCTTTCTGCTATTTCCTATGTGCACAAGCTTAAGGGTTTCATTGATCCTACCAAATCGTTTGTTGTTGAAAAGCTGTCGACAGCCAATTACCCCGTCAGCAGCCTTCGGACATACGTCTGCCAATTACTAGATCTATTTTGCCTCCGCTAGTTCGCTCTGTACGCTTTACTAACCCCTCGGCATTCTTCATTCATTTTTGGCGATGTTCCTCATGGCCTTTTAAGATCTTTTTCGAATAGGTGAACTGGCTTCGAAGAGCACACGATCTGCGCGTTCAGTCATTCAGTACAGTAATTTGACTTTTTCGTTTGGTACTGCCTCTGTTGGTCAGCCGCAGGGTGTCAAGATTTCTATTCACCAATGTAAGCATAATGTAAGTCAGAGACCTTTCGACATTCTGTTGGCAAGAGACATTTCTTCTCCCTTTGCCCGGTGACAGCTCTTTTCTATAACTGTAAGGTTACTGAAGATCGTCCTGGCCCGGTATTTTGTTACGCTGATCTGACTTCCCTTTCGGCTCATCAATTCAATGTCGAACTTCAGCAGTGCTTATCTTAGACCATCCTATTGTGGTCTTGACACTAGTCGGTACAAAAGCCATAGCTTTCGTATCGGTCGTGCGTGCCACGCAGCTGATCAAGGATATTCCGATGCGCAAATCCGTGCTCTTGGTCGTTGGAAATCAGTCGCATTTAAAGTTTACTTGAGGTCAGAGGCTCTTTAAGGTAATTAATTAATTACCTGAGATAGCCGTTGAATTTTTGGTACGTAGGTCAGGCATTTGGGATGCTAAGTATACTTGCTGGGCTTCAGCATCTCGTATTAGGTACAGCAATGTCTTATTTCGTGGTTGTGCCTGTTGAGTATCGATGTTAAGTAGGTCAGATATTGGGCTGCTACTAAGCAGACATTGATCTCTTCTGTTGTTTATGTTTCTGTTCATAATCAATTGTCACCTTATTATCGGTTTGACGCTCAATGTTTCCGTTCAGACAAGGGCTGCGGTTTCATTGTCGTCATGTACACTTAAAATTACATATCGCCTTTTTCTTAGTTTAAGTACCTACGCCTTAGCTAACTTAATCGAGGCTCGAGGTTACTGTTCAGACAAGGGCTGCGGTTTCATTGTCGTCATTTTTTCACTTAACAACTTTTTATCGGATTAAGTACCTCACTCAAGCTACATGTAACTTTATCGACGCTCAATGTTACTATTCAGACACGGGCTGCGGTTTCATTGTCGTCATTTTTACCTTTTATTGGAGATATGACGATAGTTATTCGAATATTTCTGCCTTCCAGCTTACACTCGAGCTTTGCTTGTTTCGTCAGGTGTGGGGCTTCAGCCACAGAGGTGTGGCTTGTGGCGGAATTTTGTCGCCTCATTTTTATCAGTTACTTATCAATAACTTTTGTATAGATCGCTATGTAAATAATCGCGTATAATTGCAAGTTACCGGGTATTCAAGCAAAGCTCGCGCTAAGAGATGGGCCACTATTTTTGGCCTATAACATGCCTTGATATAAATACATATTTTTGGACAAACGCGATCCTAGCTTTATGCCACACGCACCGCCATAACTTCGAAATTCAAAATGCGTTGATTCCTTCTGTGCCTGATGAGGATAACAACTTTGGTGGTTCGTTGGTTTTGGATTTACGGTGGCTCATAACAGTTTCTAGTACTTTCCAAGACGAAAATTTTGATGGTTCCTTATTGCCAGTCTTTATCACCTGATGCTACAATCATGGTATCAAAAAACTTCCCAATCACCGGTGAACACGTTAGTATCAATTTCGTGACACAATAGATTAGCATAGCAACACTATGACCTGCTAAAAACACCCTTAATTTCAGTTTTCAGAGCTTATATTTCAAAAACGGCACGGTGAAATTATTTTATATTACTAACATTTGATAAGCATGATAAGAGACAACTTTTGGCAAAGTTTAAAAACATTCTGTACATTCGCAAATTTTAGGTGGCTCTGAACCCCATGTACAGAATTTTTTTAAACTTGGCCAAAAGTTGCATCGTATCCTGCTTATCAAAATTCGATATTAAGAAAAAATTTCACCCGACCGTTTTTGAAATAAAAGCGCCTAAAGCTGAAATTAAGGGTGTTTTTAGCAGGTCATAGTGTTGCTATGGTAACCTATTGTGTCACAAAATTGATACCAACGTGTTCACCGGTGATTGGGCAGTGTTTTGATACCATGATTGTAGCATCAAGTGATAACGAGTGGTAAAAATGACACATCACAATCTTCGTCTTGGAAAATACTGGAAACTGTTATGAGCCACCTTAAGAATTTGATGACTTCGCGTGAAAATGCTCTGTAAATAGGGCTAACAGATTAACTCTTCTGCGCAACGCACGGGTCTCCATACATCTGCATGTCCGCAATCAACGCAACCTAGTTACCAGATCGAGCTCGAAACGTGATCGCAGTGCATGGTCTTATCGCCTTGAGCACGGAAGCTATAGCACTTGTTACAAGACAAATTTTATAAGTCGAAAACCAGTTCTTGCTTCCAAACTTTGACGCTAGCAACGCTTCGTAAATGGGCCGCAACTCACGAGAGGGTGTTTTTCTTGGGCAAGAACTGCTTTTGGACTTTCCTGCCTGGCTTGACCTGACTTCGAACGCTGATAACACGATTACGGTAAATCAGCTGCCTTCGAAGAACAGAACACATTTTGATTCTTGAAAACGTGCTGATGACTTACGGGTTTATCAAGACTTTATGATGCCTCTCAACCACTAGGCAGACATATAAGGTAATTTGAGACAATGCTAAGATATCAGTTGACAGAGCTCTAATGCGACAAATCTCTTATTTCGTTTGGCGCTCGATCGATTCACGTATTGTGTTCATGTCACAATAGCCCATGTAAACAGCCTGTTCCCAGATTTCCGCCGCTATAAACAAACATTATGCCGACAGCAGAAAGCATAATGTTATTTTATCGCCAAGCATTTCCTGTCTCTTATCAGTTTGCGGGTTGTGTTCTTATCTGGCAACAATAGAAGTCTCCTGTCCAATGAAAATCGGGCGCGTGTCAAAGTTAAGTACAAAAGGTTGGTTTTCTCGTACATGCTGCCCCTTTCTACTATTGCCATCATCACAAGAAGAACTTTCTGGTTCTAGCCTTTGATCGTATTTGTTCTTTTTCCCGCCACCTCCCCGGTCTCCGACCCGCAGACTGGGGACATATCTTATGTACTAATTTACTTAGTTTTTACGGGTGGCGATAGTTTTAACCGCACCTTTACTGAAGAGATTGTAATCTTTGTTTTTGTAATCTTAGTTTCAATTAAACTCGTCACATTTGTTGCCATTTATCCCAAACGTTTTGTTCCTATTGTCGTCGATCTAGCTCTTCAGCAAACTAGTGCGGCGCTTTGGGGAGCTCTCGATGTCTAATGTTTGCAAATGACTCAAGATAAAACACTATTTTCCTTTGACTTAGAGACAACTAAGATTCTATGGAATACACTATATAAAAAGTCTGCTTGTCTGCTGTTCAACATAATAATAGTAAGCTTTCTTTTGGTCTTTCATGAAAGCTTTCGTGTAGAAAGGGCGTGTATAGCGTTTAGGGTCGATTTTTAATTTTGCCGGATCGAGCGCTAATTTTTGGCAGACTGACTTGTTTTGATATAGAAAGCATCGTTTTGTACTTGGTTTTGTTAATTTACTCCTCGTTTTCGAGAAATAACGTATGCAAAAACAAAAACAAAAAAAGCAAAAAACAAAACAAAATTGTCACTTATCCTCTTTTATGACTAGCTTCTTCTATTTCATTCATGATAATACATCGATGGCGAGGTGTGACAAGCGATCGCGACAAAAAAGCACACAGTGATCGGAACAAACACCTCTTTATATGTGCCAGATCGCGAAAATCGAGAGATGTGGAAATTGTAGGAGCAGAAATCTAAATTTTGTACTGATGCGTATTGAATGTCTCCAGAATGTGTCGAGAACGCATCCATCGCCAGGTGTGAAAATGCTCAAGCTTTAGCTTAAAATCATGTTTGGATGAAAAGAATAAACCGTAGCATATATGAAATTAACGTGCTAATTAGCGTTAGCGTGCCTCACGATTTTCTTTTGTTTAAATTATGCTACAAGCTTTAGTAACGATGATTTCTCTTTATTTAAAAATTCGACCAAGGAGGAGCGACTGCTAAGAAATGAAATACTAAGATGTCACATGAAATATTAAGATGTCACAATCAATAAATCGCCCAGATGTTTCAAGCACGAACTGTGAAAGTCAAAAAATCGCAGCGAGCACATTAGGTAATCGTAGCCTTGTCTCAACGAAAGACCTACCGCTTACATTACATCATAGTTTCAAAGGAACCCAAGACTTGCACGTGATAGGCCGTGACATCTAGTTAATTACCTATGCTTACACTGTAGTTGCAAAGATTTCACCGTGATAGCTCTGTGTTTGAGCGAGGCTTGTTACAATGCAGCTGACTTATTTCGTGGTAAACAAAGTGGTTCAGTGTTATAGCTGTGGCAAACCTGTGCTGATATTTCAGAAGCAAACCGACGCGCCAGACGGCTGTTAGCTGGTGTGAAGTTTTGCATACACACACGACGAAAGATTAACAGCTTCTCTTTACGTACGTAAACTCAGCGGTAAACACGTCACGCGACTGTGATACAACAAAATAATATTTCAGTCTAAAAACGCGCTCCAAGGAGGAATAACGACAATAGCAACAACAACAACAACCATTTTATTTTGCTTAGCACATATAAATATCACAGTAAAAAATAAATTAAACCGGCTTAAATAAGCAAAAAACAAAGTACTCAAAATAGTAAGAAATAAACGAGTTGAGTAGTTACAAGGATTGTTGTGCTTAAAATCGGTTGTAGCAAAAATAATGAAAAAAGGGAGGAGACCAAAAAACCTAATAATATAAATAGAAATATAAAAAGTAATTGTACCAGTTATTGATAAAGAATTGTTTAATGAAGAGCGATAATAACTTGAAGAAAAATACTTACAGAAAAAGGTTAGCATGAAGCACAAGATCTTAGAAATTGCCTGGTCAAGTTTTGTTTGAATAAGTGAAGAGTTAAGCTTTTTACCTCTTCATCCAAATTGTTCCAGACAGAAGGACGAGAGAAATGTAGATTGAATTTGCCATAATTAGTTCTAACCTGATCGATATAATATGTTGACTTAGATGTTAGCCTAGTATGCTAGCCTAGATGGTAGCCTAGTGTTAGTCAGGGCCAAACTACATAACTGCTGCTCTCACTCTGCGCTTCAATGAGATCAAAGACGATCACGCTTTTCAGGTGAAGCACGAACACTCTCACTCCGCACCTGAAAGCCAAGGAAGAGCAGATCGCAACTCGCTTGAGGCCGCACATTCGTTTCTAAAAGTAATGTTGAGATTAGGATTGCTGGCTCCTGTTGTCGCCCGCAACTACTATCATTTATCTAAGACTGTGTAAAAATATAAAAATTTATATGTACAGATAAAAACTACGCATAAATAAGATAAGAAAAGGAAAAAAAAGTGTTAAGATAAGTTAACATATTTCAGCTGATGTCCTAGTCAAATGTTTGAAAGTTTTACAATTTGCCGACGATCTAATAGATCCGAAAGGCTGTTCCCTAATTCAGGTCCAAAGTATCACCATGATCTCAGTCCCTACTTAGGGCATGGTGTGTACCTTAGAGAGATTGGAAATTCTATTACCTCTAAAGTTATCAGACAAATTCTTGAGTTCTATTAAGTTACGCAAGCAGGTGGGCCTAAAGTATAACACCTACACCCGCTTTTTAGGTCCCTGTTCCCTACTACTCGCTTCTTTTGAATTTGTTTCATTTTGTTTTGTTATGTTTTTGTAGCTCAATTGCTGCCTCCATTTACAGCAGGACCTATAAATCTATTCCCTGTTCTGGAAGGTGACAACATCACTCTAGTATGGAGCTACGACCTTGGAGTTGAATCGTTTGCACGAGTTGAATTTGATCAGTTCGATACCTCTGGCCAAACCCCATCCGCAACCCAGATCGTAGAAGTGGGCTCTATAGGCCAGACACCATCGCGCTTAAATTCAGCTTACAGAGGTCGAATACAAGTGGATGTTACTTTGACAAAAACATCAATTACGATCTTAAAAGCCAACAGAACAATCGACAGCAAGAATTATCAGTTTATTTTGCTGCGAAGCGTCAGCACCGATAGGACAGCATTGACGATTTCAGTACAGTGTAAGTAGACATATGTCTTACATTCAGTTGCACTAGTTGACGTGTAATGTTGTGAAATTGGAAGAAATCTTTGAGAATGCTTTTGGGGGCATATTTAACTTCCTGTTAGTCATCTTCCGGCTGTAACCGAAGCAGTTTATTCTTTTTTCCGGTTTGAGGTAGAGCTTGCTGTATTGATGTTGGCTGTATAAGTCAACACCAATTAATGAAATAAGGTAAGTTTATGCACAGCAAAAGCTTACTTTTTTGCAACCTGTGTAAAACAGAAGGTAGCGTTCATACCTATCGTAAGAAAATCAACGAATTTCGTTTTGAAGTTGTAATCGAAACTTTTTTATTTCGATCCACTTGGATATCAATTTTAGCTGTAGGGAAATTAGTACTGGTTAATAAGTTACATGTGTGTCAATCATTTTGGTTATAACATTTAAAATGTGAGTAGGTAGGGCTAGTGAAATTACATATAGAGGTATATATATTTTTTCACAAGCTTACAAGAGTACAACAAGAGTATGCGTTAAGCTTATAAAAAAACCGCGTCGGCGAAAGGCGAATTTATGAATAAGTTTACATAAACTATGCGCTTTGTTGCGTGTGTTTCTTGAACGTTTATGAGATACCAGAAGCTAGAAAACTCACTCTAGATAAATTTGCATTTTTCAGCTTCATGCTTAATGAATCTACAACTATTAGTCAGCTTACGTAAAGTTTGAAAAGCCAGACACCAACGTACTTAAATAATAATAATAATAATAATAATAATAATAATAATAATAATATCAACGCATTTGTCTGCGCATTTAAAATTCTCAATGCGCTTACAGCGAGAAGCTAAAACTCTCAATAATTATATAATCTTAGGTAACGAAAAAATAAGTAAATAAAATCGTATCGCTATCTAAAGGTTAAAATAATCG
>Ga0126343_10000756_pt1 | contig 13480 bp, 7 predicted proteins | sample Cyp2metagenome_FD_92531 | JGI IMG/M metagenome (GOLD analysis project Ga0126343, IMG submission 92531) | Coral microbial communities from Lord Howe Island, Old Settlement Bay, Australia - Cyphastrea 2 metagenome | ecosystem: Host-associated > Invertebrates > Cnidaria > Coral ... | reverse complement strand
ATTTTTTTTATTTAATTTAACTGTGTTCCCCAAAAAAAATTGTAACGAGAAAAAAAAATTTGTTGGGGGGGGGGGGGGGGGGGGGGGGGGGGGGGGGGGGGGGGGGGGGGGGGGTATTCCCTTGTATGCGGTTTTTCAGCCGTTTTGGCCATAGAGTAATTGCACTCTAGCCTTTCTAATACTTTAGCCTTGATATTGGCATGTTTTTAAGAAGCCACTTTTTCATCATCAACAAAAGCCCTTCACAAATAACGAATACGGTAATTTAAACGCACGTCTGAAACAGGTCATACATAGGGTTTGATTGTTTTAAATTTTTGGTCAGGTCACACAGCGTGGGGAATATCGCAGATTTTGGTCATAAATAGGGTAAGGGTTTTAGAAGGCAGGCCACACACCCCGGCTTTTAGGATTGACCAAACAACCACTCTTAGTACTATAGGATTTTAAGGATCCTTTCGGTAAAATCCATTTATAATTCATAATTTACGGAATTACCATAAGAAACCTTCAACCAATAACAGCTAAAATTTATCACCGAACGATCTCGTCATCATTGCAAAATAAATTTTGTGTAAGGCAAAGACAGAGCAGAGAACAGGTAAATGAGGTCAAGGTTTTTTTGTAATGATTTAAGCAGTGAACTAGCCATATAACAGATATAATTTTCCTTTTATTGGATAATTGTTTAGCTTCCTGATTGATCATGATCAAGAATGAAAATCAAAGACTTTTGATATTTCAACATCAGCAAGCATGTGTACTGTTGAATAATATTTAGTAATTTAGTACTTAAAATACTCTTATTTACAAAATTTTACATTTCCGATCTGTAGCACTGGTGTTCATCAAGTTGCTGCTGTGCACTAGATAGTCTTGTGCTTTTGGGAAGGGCTTCTTGTTTACCCACAATGGAGAAGGGATCTGCTACTCTGAAAAACTGTTTTTCCCAGAAGCTTTTGTCACTGTCTTGACAAACAAATATTTTTTGGTGGTCTTAGAACTCACTCTAACACTCCATTTCCTTGTGCACAAAAAGCAACTGTTCATTAATAAACATCTTCACTACAACCTGAAACTTTGTGCTGGTTATTTATTGCGATTCCTGACATATCATTATTTCACAAAAAAAGTACTTCTCAGCACGGAGAGATGTCTTTACCTCGGCCAAAGTGATATAGCCCTTGCCTAATTAAGTCATGGCTAAAATGATCAAAAAACACTCGGACACAGCATAACAGCATGTGGTCTTTGTCTGGCATTCATTATGTTACATTCTACTTAGCAAGCATTATATTATTCTCTGCAGTGAGCCGTGAATGTATTTGACTCTAATGCTCATTGTTCCCGATACTGAAGAATAAAGCTCACTGCAAGACGAATGACTTACACTTGAAAATTTAGCTTAAATGGACATAGTTTGACCAAGAATACAGTTCTCATCCAACTGCAAACGTCATAATGTGGATGTTGCCGTAACCTGCTAGTACCAACATATCGATGTGCACAACTTCATATTAGTCTCCCTTTTATCTAAAAAAGCAAGTGTAACACTAGTGTACAACCACTGCAACTAATATAGTTAAAGCAATTTGAACAAAAATCTAACTTTTGTACACATTTCTTTGACACCCAACTAAACCTAACAAAATTTAAAATGCTCTCTCTGAGTGAAAGGATAACTAAACACTGCAAAGTTAAGCTCAGAATTATTTAAGCATAATAGAGGTTTATTAAGTCTATAACAAAAACAAATAATGGGGTTCAGTTTTTCATTAAGAGAATTACTGATAGTCTCAAGGTTGTCCAATAATTCAATGAACAACTTCTTGCATACTTATCATTAACTGACAGTGAGAAATCTCAAACTGAGACATTGTGACTGAGTGATAGTGAAGTCAATACGGCAGGGCCAAGGTTCAAGATTTCCCCATCCACACATTTGACATTTACAAGCAGATTATTATGTAGCTTTTTGCTTTGTTTTTACAGGCCAATAATGAGCGCACGGGCATTACATAAGAATAATAGTCTTAGATAATCAGAGGGGGTGTCATATCAGCTACAAACACAAGTACCGGTAATATAATACTGAGTAATACTTATTAGTTTGTTAGCTAGACTATTACACCCAGTCTGTAGAATCATTTCTACCAACACCTTCATCTGGCACTGTATGAACAGTTAATGAAAGTCTCTCTGGTTCACTCTCCTCCATCATGGTCATGCTTACAGAGGACGGCCTGGGACACACCCTCTGGGGTAAATTAACATCTACCCCTTCAACTTTGCCATTTTCTTCGTAACACTCCACAACCACATTCTGATTCAGTGCTGCCCATCTCTTTGAATACTGTTTAAAGTGTTTCAAACTGTCGAAGTACAAGCCACCAACAGCCAAAGCGATAAACAAACCATTGACCATGTACGCAAACTTCACTTCCTCAGTGGTTCGCTCAGCAATTGCTGATGGGGTCCTACTGACACGTGACCAGATAATCCATGTCACTGAAGTGAGTAGCATTGTGGCAAAAGCTATAAAAAGCCCAATGTGTAGCCACCCCTTGGTGCTTACTTCAGGAAAACTCCACTGCAAAAATCAGTAAAAGGACAGAAGGTGAGGCAATTGTCATACTATTATGAACTACAATGAACAGAGGCTATAAACTAGTGTTACTGACTGTATAATATTCACTGTTCCAGATGGCTGATTCTAACTTGTACATCTGGTAATAACACTCAAAGGGACCTGCTCTGAAAAGCAAACAGTTTTCCAAGAGCTAATAGTCAAGCAGGCTTCATACCCTTTTCAGAAAAAGATTTCCAGGACTTTTGCAGAAGTTTTCCAGGGCTTAGAATGACTCTAAAATTCACATTAACCCTTCCACTCCCAAGATTTCAAAGTTAATTCGTTACTGACTGTCATACAGATCATATTTTTTTTCATTTGAGATTTCCAGAACTTTCAAGGACCACAAGCCTATTTCGAGAAGTTTCCAGGGATGTCACACAACAATTCAAGGACTTTCCAGGTTTTCCAGAACTTGTATGAACCCTCCTCAAGGAAAACTGCTAGCCTCAAGGAACACTGAATGATTGTGTCCAAGGACAAATATCTGTGCATATTCCTAAGTCAAAAGGGGGCTATTGCATTTATTATCCTTCAAATATTCCCCCAAACACTTAGGTATTCTCCACTTTTAGCTGGAGAAGATTCACTCCTGTGCCGCTTTTAGACAATTCGCATGCAAGCGAAAATATTTGATGGATTATAATGAATCATTACAAACCTTCCAGAAGCACTTGACACTATGCTTCTTTGTCCTAAATTTGAACTTGCACAGCTCACAGCTTTCATGTCCAGATTTTGAAACCCAGTTCAATATACAACTCTGATGGGCATACTTCACAGTTCCAGTGCATTTGCAAGGTCTTATAAGCTCCTCATCTTCATTACCACTATGACAAATGCGACACATCAATCCACAACTTTCTCGCAATTCAGTAAGCTTGCTGAGTGATGAACAAATGCTTTGATCTTTTGAACTGTTCCTGCTGGGCTGCATGACCTTTAAAATAGCACTCCTTAGAATGAATGCTGAACTACTCCTCATCAGGGTCAAATTATTACAAGAGTCGGGCAATAGATGAGATGTCTTCTCCCTCTTTGAACCAACAGAATTCAATACCATTAAACTTTGTGACTTTTTTCTCTTTTTAGACTTATGACCGTTACTGACATTCTCTTTTACGACAGGCCCCTGTTGGGTGCAAAAGCAGCAGTACTCTGCAGATGATGAACTTGTACCACTCTCTCTGACTAACACACCAGGACCTTGACATTTTGACGTTTTCTCTGGAACATCATCAGGAAATTTGACATTTCCTGCTTCTAGTTTTTCTGAATCTGATTCTGTTGATAGTAACAGCGGTTCACTGGCCATACCAAGTTTGTTACTGATATTACAATGATTGCGTCTTGTTGAGCGGGAACTAATGACACTATTATGGCTCAGACAAGGCAAACTTGTGACAGATGGCTGGAAAATAAAGAACGTAATACAATAAAATATTACTTAAGACAAGGAAAGTTATTAGATACTGAAGGTACTGTTTTAACACCTGTTATTTTCAAAGCAACCTTGGAGACCAAGAGCAAACATTTGGAACAGGAAACCAGAAGTTAAAATAAAATGGGCTTTTCTTGACATTCTATACAGCCCCAATTAGTGTTCAATGTTTTCATAGGTGGGAAAAATGTTTTGAACTAAATATCTTTATACAAAAACTATCTTGTAGATGGTTAAGCCATACAAATAAAATTATCCTCACAGCCAGTCCATTTGCCCAATACCCAGCCTTCAGTTAGTACGCACGCTGTGATTGGTCAATTTTGCGGGCCCTACTCTCCTGTGCGGCCGGCTAAAATTTAAACTGTAGCCAATTGAAACTGTTTCGTGATTTATCCCTAGTTAATTGTTATTAAGTTTAATAGCAAGTGAAAATTTTGAACTTTCTTATTCTCTAAATTATGTAATAAAGGGTGCTATTAATAACCGAGGGCCCATATTCTCCCAGTACGGTCCCAAGCAAGCTTGGTTAATAAGAGATTTATTATACGACTGAATGAAGAAAGCTTTGAAGGTTTTTCACAAATTCCATGTAACGTTATTATGCGGAAAATGTACAGGATAAAAAGGGCCCGACTCTGAGGGCTTAGCATGTGTACATTTTACGACAGATGAAATATGCTTTCAGTTGTCTTTAACCCTTTAAGCCCTAAGAGTGACTTATAGATTTTACTCTGTCTAACGCCATATGATTTTACTCGTCAAAGGGACACCCCTTAAGGCTTAAAGGGTTAAGAACAAATGAACTAACGTAACACGCAAGTTTTTTGTAATGTTTCGTGTTGTTGTGAAGTGTAAGCCATTTCGTCCTTGTCCGCCGTTCAAAGAGATACAAGTGCGGGATCATTCGGGAAACTGCCCGGTCCAATACTTAGAGAATATTGGACCGGTAATAGAGCATTTTGATTGGTTGATTATAGTTATTGGCCCTCTGACTGCCTGAGTCGTGTAATAATGTAAGTTACAGATCCTTGTTTTTCAGATTCAATTTATGACCCGCACGCTTCGCGCTTGAGCCATAAATGATGGGGAAAAAACTTGGTCCCTAACTTACAGTATGGACCTTGAACTCAGTTAGCATGAGATATTTAGGGCTGACGTGCGTCTGGGTGGGGCCTTAACTCCTATTCATTAACAAAAATGAGAACAAAGCCCAATCATCAAAACATTAGTAATGCTAATTTGAGCTGAAAGAAGAATAACTGATCAAAAACAAATTGTCCTTCACGAAGTATTTGAAAATCGAAATAACACAGCATGTTACTACTTCCCCTTAAATCTGCACTAATCTTTTAAAAAACAAATCAACCAATGGTGTATAAACCCGGAAATAGGTAGTTACAAATAAACAAACGTTCCTGCAAGAACAGCAGTTACAGAGGTCAGAAAAACTGAAATTACAAAGAAGCTTAAAAGCAATTTCAGTTTAATAATGTGTAATAATAATTATTGACGTATTCATAGACCTCTGTTAAAATACTGAATGAATTCAATGATTTTCTGAGAGGAAGTCTCGTTTTCGAATTTTCTTATCTCCTTTACTTTCGCACCATCGAATTTGGTTTGAGTCTTACCAAAGACTCACACAATTTGTCAAGAATTTGTTTCCGCACTGAACAAAGGAATCCTAATTGAGTTTTGATTGCACTATATTTCATTGAAGGTTGTAGTTATCATGCAAATTGCAAAGAAAGCCTGTTGATAATAATGATTTAGCATTTATTCTTCACTACCTGTTCGTGTTTCGTTTGATGCGCTGAAACTCGCTAAGTCAAACCTTATCCTGCACATTCAATGATGTGGTAAACAGAAAAGCCCCCTGACCTTATTAAGCTTTCCGTTCGCATTTTTCGATTGTCTCAGCAGACATCTAATCAACGGGCCATTTCCCTCAAAAGCGAAAGCATCACTTTGTCGACTTTGTCGAATTTTTGCGGAGTCTCGCAAGCGTAAAATGAAGATATTTTCTTCCGGACGAGAAATGGTTATTTGTCAGCTAGTTTAACTAGAACAAAGGCAGGAGAGCTTCAAAGCATAATCAATTTCAGCACACGATGCATGCCTAAAATAGCATCGAGGAGTTCTTTTCGTTCAAGATAAGCAAAGTAAACACTCCGACAACGAACATTTTTTCAAACTTCAAACAGGATTTCTCGGCCAAAACTTACAGTTTTTGAATCCATACTTGTGTGTGTCAACACAATATTCTTTGTGTTAAGTGTTCCACACGAGATATGTGTTCAAGCAAGTCCTTTGAGATATATCTGCCTGTCCGTAGTTGGGTCACAAGTGTCCTGGCAACTTCCTAGAGGATATAGAAAAGGAGAAATATTCAAAAACAGATATAAAACGACAGGCATCTGTCAACTTAGTGTTGGCGTCGCCAGGAAGCCGAAGTCAGCGTTTCTATCAGCTGCCCACGACATTTGAGCTTATGAATTTACAGCAATAAGCTTACTTCAATAACAAGACCGTAGGCAAAATATAAGCTTGCGCATACGTATACCGTAAATCCAAGTGATAAATTCGGTTAAACACCATTTCCTAGCACTTAGACAACGTGTCAGCTTGTTTATCATATTTATCTACCACTCCCGCTCTCTTGCAAATGACTAAAGATCGAAAATTAACCCGAAGAAAAGAACGCTAATGCACAAATATGGCGAACAAATATTTTGACAAGATGAATCACATTTCACGGGAGTCTCATGTGAAACTGTCCCTGGGTCACATGAAAATCCCGAGCAGTCGATTGCTCTATTTAAAGTGCGAAACTACAGCAATACCTTCTCCTTGTCTCTCCGTTTCTGGTCTGGTGTTCATCATTTGAAGAAAACCACGCTATTACGCACAAAATTGGATGATTCTGGCATTTCAATGGTTTCTATGCACTCGCCCCAGGTTATCCCTCTTCCCGCCTTGTCATGCAAAGAAGTGGTCCAGTTCATGTCACGCAGACAGAAAAGAGAGATAAACACAGCAGAAATAATAACACCTGGTAACAGTGAATTTGTAGTGGTGAAAACTTCAATATGGCTTTGGCAAGCTCTTTCAGAAACTGTCAGCTGCCAGACAGGACGAATTAATGAAAGGAGACATAAAGGCGCGAAAGAAAAGGAATCAAAGAGCCACTTCCTGTCACACAATATCGTGCACTGCTGAGAATAGCTAGGGCGGTTTATCGTGAACTAAGGGAATACCTAAGGGAAAATATAAGGAGAAGTTGAGTTGTGCATTTTGAACAGGTTCGACAACTGAGGATAGAAGAAACTCAATCAGAACAGGTTTTGGAATTAATGGCAGGAGAGAAAAACAAACAGGAGGTCCTTTTTTAACACTTTTGCAGTTTTTTTTGCTGGAGGCTATTTATATCTCTATATTCTCTTACCGTATGGCTTTCGAAAGTAACTCGCCCCCGAAAGTAGCAACCCCCGAAAGTAACGTCAAAAAATTTGGACACTAATAAATCCTGAATGTACTTTTAATGCAAGAACTACAGAACTATACCCGAATGGAACTCAGTTCCTGCTGAAGTGAGAGAACAACCGAGGGTTGAGGCGTTTTATAGGGCAAGTCTCGTCCTACTCTCTCTTGTATCTCAACAGTGATTTAGTTACATTTATTTCCTTATTTTCACATTTACATCTGCGACGATGGGTAAATCCCTTTGCAGATTACGTATATAGATGTAGATGTAGATGTAGATGTAGATGTAGATGTAGATGTTAAATTGAAAAGTCGACCGGACTCAGATTAGTCTGATTGTGAGGGTGGACCGCAGTGCCTCGTGACGGTGCAAATAGTTCATGGCATCCCGGGGATTTCTAACTAGCTGTAAGCTTTCCTGCCGACCAATGACAACATGGTTCGGAGATAAGAGGAGTTGCGGGTGAAAGACAAAGTGGACAAGAAGGTGTATTGATTCTTGTTTTTATTTTGTTTTGTTTTGTTATTGTTGTTTTTTGTTTTGTTTTGTTAAAGTTGTTGTTTTTTTCCTTTTACTTTAATAGTATAAAGGAGACTACTGGTGCTAAGTTTATTCATTATAAATTACATTGTGCTTAAACACAGTCGACAACTTGACTTCTTTTGTTACCGCTAAAGAGTACTTTAAGGTGTTGGGTAAAAAACCATACTCTGACAAACCCGAGAGTTTCGGTAAGTGTAAGGAAATTTTCACGATTGATTAAAAGGTTATGTACAGTATGTACAGGCACATTCTGTGCTTTCGACAGCTGCCGCGGATGAAAAGAGCAAGTCTTCCAGTCACATCTCAAAAAACTTTCCAGGAACAAGGTAGTGAAGATAATAATAATATTGAATTAAGACGGGGGTATACGTGAATTAAAGTGAAATTTTAGGAAGTTTAAAGAGAGATTGAAAGGGGGAGAAAATGGCACCCCAGGTTGTTGGGCAACTGTTTGGTGTGTATCTACCAATTTTTAACTTCAAACTTTAATTTTAAATTTTACAACAACACCAAATCTTCAAAATTTCCTATTTCCATAAATTTTACTTGTCCTTTTATTTCTCTCCAAATATACCAAAAAATCATCAAAAAATTTACAAAACGGCCTAAAACATAGACTGATGTGGGATGAGCAGAGAGATTCTTGATTGCTTGAAACGGGAACGAGATATTTGCATTCAAAACATAATACTCAGCCAAAATAGGCTCTCAAGTGGACCCCCGCCTTAAGTAGCAGCTCAAAACGAATTTTTATTGTAGAGAATGAAACGAAAGCAAGCACTGATTTCTTTTGCTTATCAACGGGATTGGATACATGATTGATTTTCAACACCACTTTGGCACCAATTGGAGAAGAATACTGACTTTCTGTTTATTTTATATCCCTGTTATTCCAAATCTAATTAAGACGGCGCTTTCCGTCTGACGAAAATAACAATATTGACACCAGTCATGCTAGCCCAGGGCAACAGAATCCAGGACACGGAAATAAGATTTAATGAGGTGTTGCGTTTCGCCGGAAACCCTTATTCTTCGTACCCTGGATTACTGTATTGTCTAGCCAAAAAACGCTTACATGCCAATTTTCCTTGTCTCTTTGGGATGTCACGCAGCGCTCCCCACAGAGAAAGGGAGGAACGTCGCGTGACATCCAAAAACACTGCTGCGAAGGAGACCACACTTTTCCTAACCCAAGATCATACCCTCCCTCCCTTATATTCAGACTTCTTCTTTCCAAATACAGAAAACGCCTGATGCAGGTTACACTTTCCCGGCAACGGGGAACACCCCACCCTTTCGCTTTTAATAAATATAACCGATAACGGTCAGCGGGAGACACCATTGCAAAATGCTGGCGCATGTCTTCTGCTGCCCTTGATCCGGGAGATTCCACGGGCTGCAGGCCATGGCGGAAAAGTGGTGTTACGAAGCGAAAATTATTTGTCTTGGTGTTTGAATTACTCAAACAGTGTTGAACGAAGCCAAATAGATAATCAGTCTGTGCTGTACGGGCTACTTCGTGGAAAAATTCTAAAACGTTAGGAGTCATTGTGCACGTTTTGTGAGAACAGATGTAAGCTCAAGTCTGCGGCGAGACAGGCTGATTGCTCGAAAATCGTAAGGTGTGTGTTTGTGTGACTTCATCGTTCAAAATGAGCTCAGCCCACGGAGGAAGAAGAAGGCCGCTTACCAGGACTACCTCTTCGTCGGAAGACCAAGCTTTGAATCAAATTGCTCGTGAGGTAAGCAGTACATTTGGTTAATCTGTACATCGTTAACTTTGATTCGTCGCAACCTTCCCGGACCAGAAATTTACTATTGTGAAAATTATACAGCCTTCGTATACTGCTGAATGATTTAATGCTTTGGCTATATTCATGGTCATTTCTCTGGACGAAGAAGTAAAATAAAAAGTTCTGTTTGCGTTAGATAGCATTGTATTTTCGTGTTCAAACTTATTGTCAGTCTATTTCTGGATGCAAGTCACATATCGTGTACTAATTGTCAATTTTCAATCAATGGGCCAAAGTCACGATTTTTGTCGTCGTAGCAATTTCTAAGCACTTTTTTTGGATTACTTTAGGTTGAGTTCTTTTCTTGCTGCTTTGTCTTCAATATGTTTCTTTAAGCAGGCCTAATTAGATGTTCGAGGTTTTTGCTTTACGTTTATAGTATTTTCAACGCGAGACGTTTTGCCGCGGCGTTTGTCGTTGTTTATAATTTACGATTGTTACCAAACTGACTTTTTCTGGTGGGCGGCCACCTAAATCATTTCCTGTGAAATTTCAGCGCTCTGAACTGTTTATGAGGGACTTCCAGCTGCTTCTAACAGCAATTATCACTAAAATCCATACTCTTCACTTTCATTACCAACTATACAATACAAAAGAAATAAACTCTCGTTTCAAACAGCACTGAAACTTCGTTTGCAATTGTACACAGTAAGATTTATATAAATGGCAAGAGGAATAAATGTCACTAGAATTAATTTTTTAAGAGAATTCATTCTTGATTATCCATCACCAGCATTATAGATCTTCTCCGAGTAATGTACTTTTATTTTGTACTTTATGTTATTTTCGTATTTTTCTTTGTTATTTTAGTAATTTTGAAACCAGAGTCAGATTTTAATATTACTCCTAGAATAATCACTAATTATTGCTCCCTTTGGTGGAAAATAGCAGATAATCACACTGCCTCAGCTATGCATCTCAATTCTGGAATGCTTAAACTTTAGATATTGTGAACCAAAGTACAAGTGCAGTGTTTTTCAGAATATAAACCATGAATTTCAAATTATTTTTCCAGTAACTGGATAAGATCTCTAAGCTTGCCAATGGTCTCATCCAAAGGTTGTGTCCATTTAGGTTTTTGAACAAACTGCTAGAGCTACAAACTCATTTTCAGACAATAATTAATACATACATGTATACTCAATATCAAAGTGATTTTTCCAACCTATTTGAATTATGATCTCTTGACAACAAGTTACAGTATTACAAACTCAAGTATTGTGTGTTTGCAAATTGCAAGGGTATGTTGCTGAATGCTCAGTACTTAACACAGAAGCCAAATGCACTGTTCACTGGCATTCACTCATTTTTGCTTGCAGTTAGCTTTTGTTTGTTGGAAAAGACAACATTACATGTATATTGTATTTGGCTCTTTCTGACAAATAACAACAATCTCGAGCAAGCATGAGCGAAAATAACTGCAAGTTAATAGTCTTTTTGTCAGTAGGTATTCTGCAAAATACTCTTGCTGATGTGGAATCCCAAACTGAAAGCTATAGCCTGTATCATAAGTCACTTCATTGATTGGCCATTTTCAAAATAGGCTAACGTAGACATTTCACAGTGCTTTAACTATGGTATCTTGATGGGCGGCAACTTCATTTTCTTGTGATTTTGGAGAAGTTGTTGATGAACAAATCTTAAAAAACAGATAACTTTAATCTATTGCCCCTTGTATTTTCTACGTGTTCCACGAAGTATGTTTGCTGGTTTTCAAACCCAAACTGAAAGCTATTATAAACCACTTCATTGATTGGTCATTTTCAAAATAGGCTGACATAGATATTTCACAGTGCTTTAACTATGGTATTTTAATGGCCAGCAATTTCATTTTCTTGTGATTTGGGAGAAGTTGTCTTTGAATTATTTCACGTGTCTATGTATTGTTCCCTATGTCTAAATGGTTAAGCAGTTTGGATGATTTGGCTTTTAAGCCAGCCCAAAAGCTCACTTCTTTAACTGCTAGACACATTTAAAATTGACGCATTTGTTAATTACTGGTATATAAGCTTCATTTGTTTTCTACTATTTTTTGTATTTTTTTCTTCCTCTATGATCAAAACAGTGTGAATAAATTTAATGTGATTGGATTGGATTTAAGCTTGTATCATTTATAATGCTTACATGTACAATGTACTCCAGGCTGAAGCACGTCTTGCCGCTAAGAGAGCAGCCAGAGCTGAGGCGAGAAGTATTCGTCTGAAAGAGCTTGAACGCCAGCAACAGGAAGGAGAAAATGTATGTACATACAGCAGACATTGAGTTAAGTTGCTTTTTATTGGCATCATCTACTGCAGAAAGGTATTGTAACTGCAGTACTTTATTGTTGTCTATATAAGAATGTTCCTGCAAATGCGACTTAAGGTACATGTAAATTTAAAAGTTCAAATAGGCCACATTCAAGATATCAATGTTCCAACATGGCTCTGAGGCTTTCAGGTCAAAACTGCAAATGTTTTGAGTTTCTTTTTTGCTTCAATCCCCAAAAGAGACTCGGATACAAAGACAACACCACTAAATATAAAAGTTTGTCCTGAAGACCTCAGAGCTATGCTAGAATATTGGTATACATCAAACATTGCCTTCTTGTATCATGCCCTATTGATAGGTTGATGATGATGACCAGAGCCTAAATGATGAGCCGCCAATCCCACCAGCAAGAAAGCAGAAGGTACGATGGTTACTGGATGACATAATTTTGAATTGTTAACTCAGGGAATTACAATGCAAATTGACCAGCTCTCAGGATGATTTTGCCCATTATTTTTATAAGAAAGTTCAGTTCAAAAGTTTTGCTTGTCTGTGAAAACCCATTGGCCCCCTACATATTTATTTATTTATTTGTGAACCTCCTGCAGCATAACAACTTGGTGTCTTTCGAAAATTTCTAATGTTGTATACATGTACTAGTTGATGGTACTCATAAGAAAACAGTCCTAAGAACTTACATGCACTGATTGGTTGAAAACAGTGTTTCTATAACTCGATGGAAACACAGAACTAACACACACTGTTGAAGTAATGATGGCACAATCAAAGGGAATTTACATTTTGACAATCAAAGTTTACAAGTTGTTCTCCATTTTCTTTGTCGCGATGTTTTCTACAATAAATAGAAAACATATTCTCTGTGTTTCTATCAAGTTATACAGACACTCGTGAAAGTTTGGGACAACTTTAAAGAGCTGTGGAGACAGCATTTCTCATTCTCCCAAACTTCCACTCATGTTTCCATAACTGGATAGAAACATGGTACATGTTTTCTATTTTTAATTAGTATAAGTTAACCGTAGTCTATTGTGAATCCTCGAATTTGATTGGCTATTTTACCGTTTTCTATCTGCCGATAGAAAACAGTTACACATCAGTGCACATCGCGCATCACTGTTGAACCTTGCGTAACGTAATAAAACAGTTCTTTTCCACCCGTTACTTGACATTTTTTGTTCTTTTTGCAATGAGAATACGGTAAATTTATACTAAAACAATTAGACTACTCGTCCTCGTTTTCTACGAGCGATAGTCAACTCGGCTGCGCCTCGTTGACTATCTGCTCGTAGAAAACTCGGGCTCGTAGTCTAATTGTT
>Ga0126343_10000755_pt1 | contig 13482 bp, 9 predicted proteins | sample Cyp2metagenome_FD_92531 | JGI IMG/M metagenome (GOLD analysis project Ga0126343, IMG submission 92531) | Coral microbial communities from Lord Howe Island, Old Settlement Bay, Australia - Cyphastrea 2 metagenome | ecosystem: Host-associated > Invertebrates > Cnidaria > Coral ... | reverse complement strand
GTGTGCCACAGGCGATGGCGCAATTTGTTCTAAAAATAGAAAAATTGTCCCATATCATGGGGACAGCCCCAATAGTAGAATTAGCGCGCGCTTACGGTCTCCATCCCCGATTATGGCTCCTGGTTAGAGAATAATGTTGTATTACGTAAACGATATTACTTCTTAAAGGAAGGAAATTCTCTAGCGCTTGTTTGGAGGTACCAATATGGCGGCGTAGCGGCGTGACTGATGTCGAAAAATCCTATATACAACAAAAGGGTGTTTTTAAGATACAAAATGGTACCTCGAGTGAGAGTAAACGTGAGAAACGGGTGTCTGAAAGGGTAACCCTTTAATGTTATTATTACCCTTAATGTTATTGTTATCGAGCGGTCAGTGATATTTAGAAGTGCAATTTAGACTAACCGCTGTCCCATTTCGCCATTTAAACAAGCCTACAACAATAGAAACAGCAAGTGTTAAGGTAACAGATAAACAATATTTACACATCATGAACAGCAGATGTCGGGATGGCTTGTTTCATAACTGGACGGTTTGGCTATAAGAATCGGAAGACCTTATTTACAACTAAGGGTAAATTTCCTATATGAATCCAATAGGTTTAATCGGCAGAAAAAATTTTCAGTTTCTAACATGCGATCTCAGTTATCTAAGTAAGTTGCGAAGAAAACTCCATCCAGTCCTCCGACAGCGGAGAGGTTTATTATGGCCGATAGCACACTGGGCACCAAGCTGGGACATAACGTCTTCTTCCCATGCTCACTTCACCATGTTCACTTCACTAAAACTTATATCATGGTTCATTCTCTCTTTTCTTAGTTTGTTGCTTAGGATATGCTTGATAACAAAGTTCATGCCTTCACGAGGAACTTGTTGTATCTATAATTGCTCCCTAAATTCATGCAACATGCCAATAGTATTTCAGTGAATACATTTTTAGGCGATCGACAGTGAGCGACGGTTTTGTTGACATACTTGTATTTTACCCTCCAAAGTTTAGAAAGGGAATAACAAATGTAGAAGTAGTGTCAACTTGCATTATATAATGGTCTTAACATCAAAGTTTTGGATGCCCTCCAAATCAGTACAAAGACAACAACGACATTCATTGATTTCGGAACTAAACTAGGTGCTAAGCCTTGAGACTGAGTCACTCTTCTGAAAATAAATCGTCGCATTGAGAATGCCCAATGAAACTAGTTATTTGGAGGTTATTGCCGCGATATTGACTGTCTGTCTGATGTGAACTGCCGATATACATTGCACGCAATGCTAGAATTTTCTGTTTCGTAATTAGAACTGTGCGATTCACGAAAACCTCTTCTCTCCGGCAAACTAAAGTCGTGCACATCCCAACTTCGATTCCTTTTCTCCGGTAAAATTAGAGTGAAGTCTACTACTTGCCCAGTGATTTATCCCGCGCACAGTTATTTGGAGTGCTGTAACGTTAAATTCCTTGAAACACTGGGTGTAGTAAACAAGGCTATCGCTTACTTAAATGCTCTAAGCCAGACAATACGAAACATAAAGTACTATGGATTGATGTAGGTACTAAAATTAAATGATCTTCCCTAGTATTTGGTCATACTGATGTAATGATACTAAACATAATTCGAAACGGTTAAGTGTCCCAAGACACTTGTATTGCAGTTGTACCAATATAATTACGGTTGAACTTTATTTCTTGCGGCCCGCCAGTGGTTTGTGTTTTTGTTGTCAGTAGACCGAGAAAGTGGTACACGTAGAGGAGTGCATGGGCATTTTTAAGTACATTTGAGTGGTCGGTGTTACAACGCGTGTGTTAAGGCCGTACATTTCAACAAAACACAAGATTGTTTATGTTGTATACTTATCCAGGCCGCTTCTACTGACTGGAATTTGATTTGAGAATTAAACTGAGTGAGGCGGAAGACAACAATGAAAAAAAATTAGTTCGCATTGTTTCAATACAGCCAATGACTTCGATGGATACGTTGCTGTTAACTATGAACTGAAAGATGTCTGAAGTTGTCTGTGTTGATACTGTTGAATGCGTGTTGTTGAACGAGTCAGTCGATGCAATATAAGCTCTCATTTTGACAACAGAGAAGATGACCCTTGAGCAATCTATCCAGAAATGGGTTATGATAACAGGAAACTTTGCAATCCCCACGTCATTAATCGATAGGTGTTTAAACGTATTATGAAAACACAATTTAAAGAACACAACCACAGGACATTGGTATCCTCAATCAGTCAACTTCCCTCGGTGCTTTAAGGCACAATACTAAATTGTTGATTCGGGAAAAATAACAATTTAACTAACTTCGACGGATAATAGTTTTATTTTAGAATATCCGCACCTTCTCTCACTTGCGATCTTTGTAACCTCCGCGTGCTTCAGTCATTGTGTTGTTAAGTGATATAACATGGTCTTGTCTTTTCAAATTCCAATCAAGGTCAAATGGTTTTCAATAAGATTAACTCCAAATGAATCTCGTGAATCTCAAATACCCAAAAGGGAAATACTTATTTTTTGAACTGCTCGGACCTCACATAATATAATCAACGCCGGTGGTTGAGCTTTTTAACCTCGATTTCTATACCGTTATTTACAGATTAAGGCAACACAAATCTGCTATCGTTTATTACACAAGAATTTTTGTCCATGGTCCACGACTGACGTTTACTCAAACAATTTACAAGACTCCCAACAGTTTAATTTGTATTTGATGTAAAACCCGCTCAGAAAGCAGACGATCTGCGAGCGGGCAAGTTGAGTGGGTTTGGGCGCCCGCAAAAAAAAAAAAAACGTTAGTCCGCATGACGTGCTTCCGTCGATAACTGTTTAATTCTTGTTGCCGTTGCATAAAAAAACGCAACTGAGTTCCGTTAGTAGTAGTAGTGGTACATGTTTCCGCGCCAGAAAACTGATCGTAAAGCTTTTTCCTAGACGCACCCAAACTAGTTTATCCTTTAATTAAATTTAACGAGCTGAACCAGAGAATGAACGGCATAGGTCCATGAACTCTCGAACCCTTTTGCATGGGTTCTAATTGATTAGGAGCAGCTGCAAGCAAGTCGGCAGTGATTTTTACAGTCTTCGGAGGTCCGAACTCACTAGAACTCGGACTAAATAGTTCTTATAGATTTGTTACTTGATTTTCGTGACAATTACTGTAGTACTAGTGCGAGCCTTAGGTACAGCAGTCTGTCTACGGAATTAACACACAGCTCTACCAGGAACTAATAATAGACTCTTCCAAACGAAAGGAAGCCAGCACGAATACGTAGTCGTACAACTTGTGTATGAACGGCGTTAAGGAAAATATCGATCATATCCGATCGTCGTTTAATTTCCCCGGATGTTTCAAGGCAGCTCGAAGAATCGTGTCCAACTGAATTAACCTCATGTAGCAAAAAAACTATAACAAACTGTTTTTGTCCGATCAGAAGATTGATGTCAGACGTACATGCAAATGCGTTTGTCCGATTGGGTAAATTATTGCCTTCTGAATCGTGTAGTTTTTATATACAGCATGCATAGATCGTCAACTGCCGCGGCAGGAACAATCGGACAAAGTTTCCGAGAATACAAAATGACTTGATTTAACACAGTTCAGCACAGGGAAGATGAATCACGGGACTACACCCTACAGAAGACGAAAATCGTTTTTTAATAGAAGCAAGTGATGTAAAACAGCAAAACAACTTCCCCAACGTTTTATATAAAAACCATTCAAAATGCCCTCAACCGTCAAACGTTTCGGAAAGCAACACGAACTAGACTTCGATTCCGAGGAATTCATCCACAGAGAAGAAGAGAAAAGGTAGGCGATGAAAATTCTCTGTTTCTTCTATTAATCACTGAGTAATCAGCAAATATGGCAAAAGAGGACAAAGAAGGGCCAAGCACCTAAGTATAGGTTCTCATGCACTTACGCGATAGACTTACAAGTCAAACACGAACGACAAGATGCCAGTAGACGCTTCATTCTATGTCTTGGATTTGTGTACTGAATTGGTTCTAAGTTGAATGTAAAAATACAGTGCCAGACTGCCACATACAGAAGGCCTGAAATTTGAAATATCGTATACATACAATTAGCTGTTTCGATTTATAAACCGTTCACCTCAAGAAATTATGTTGCCGAATTCTTAAACTGTTTTTTATCTTTCACTTTTCAAACTAGAAACTACTATGGATTCTTGCAAGATCTTACTCGCCGCCATATTTGTTGTTATGATGAGCACAGTGGCTTGTTCAGCTCCCTTGAATTCACCACCAAACAAAGTTGAAATTCTCATCAGACTTGGTCTTTCACCAAAACTCTCTAACGCCACTAAGAAGGTAAGGAACACTATCATTTTTCACTCCGAGTTTAATATTCAGTTGGCTCTGAGAGGGCCGTATCTTATTTTTTCACAATTGATGTCTCTTAAAGGGTAACCACACCTTTTTTGAAACACTTATTTTTACAGAGCGAGTTTTTTTCAGTTGGCTCTGAAAGGACCTTGAGTATCTCTTAAATGTTGCAACTGTTTTCTTTCAAACGTCATTTTTACAGATGAAGAGTGTCTACCCGTTCATAGCGTCGAACACTTATCTCCAGAACACGATGCTACCTTTTGGACCCGTTGTCACACCAACATGTTCTTCAAATCTGGTTTGTAACTTTTATTGCCGTTAAATCACAAACCTTTTGTACGATCCTGAATAAAATCTGATACGTATGTAATGACTCTGGGTTACCATTAATCGATCCCCCTCTTTGACCGCAGAGTTGGCTCGAAATAGTTTCCAGCACTTACATTTCGATGGGTCGTTATAACCACTCCTTATCACTTGATGCTGTAATCATGGAATCAAAAGACTGCCCATGCAGCCATTGGTGAACACTTTGTTACCATTTTCGTGGTGGCTCTTATCCCCACCTACATAATTTTTTAAAACTATGCCAAAAGTTGCCGGAATATATTCATGTGGAAAAGTTTTTAGCATAAAAATGATTATGAGAGTAAATTAAGGTGGGGGTAAATATGAATTTAAGTGAAATTTTGGGAAATTTAAAGAGAGATAAAAAAGGATAAAAAAGGTTATGGAACACCACCAGACAGTTGCCCGACCCCACAATGACACCTCAGGTTGTTGGGCAACTGTTTGGTGTGTATCTACCCATTTTTAACTTCAAACTTTAATTTTAAAACAACACCAAATCTTCAAAATTTCCTATTTCCATAAATTTTACTAATCTATTTATCTCCAAATATACCAACAAAAGGCCCAAAACATAGATATGCGAGATGAGCAGAGAGATTCTTGATTGCTTGAAACGTGAACGAGATATTTGCATTCAAAACATAATACTCAGCCAAAATACGGCTCTCAAGTGGACCCCCGCCTTAAATGGCAGTACTTGTGTGTCTTTTAGTCATACACAACCCTAAAAGATGACTGTACTCTTTTTATCCGCAGACACTGAAAGACAAACTCTCTGTCCCCTATATGAAGCTGTCTTACTTCGTCAGTCCCCTGTACATGGTGTACTCTTATGAAGAAAAACAAGGATCTCAGCACATTCAGTTGGCTCAATTGCTTGACGATACAAGCTTTTATCTCAATAGTACATTTTCAACTCTAAGACACGAGGTACATAACTAGCGAGCCCTAATTTGGTCCGGTGTGGTAAATCTAATTAATTAATATCTGTATTATTTCAGCTCAGTCGTCTCTTCAGTTTAGCTGACTACAAACTTAAACTCTTGACGAAGGCGCAGAAGTTTGCAGAGCGAAGAGGTCTGGGACAACGCGATAGTTGTTCAGCCATTTACGTATACTTGAGAAAAAGAAGAGTACTTTCCAGAGCAAATTGATTTGTCTCTGCCAGTGTCTGTGTGATTCCAAACCTTGAGCATTGCATGAGACTGACAGATTGCGCCATTTTTTTATTACCAAAAACATGTTAATGCAATAAAATTTTCAATTAAAAAAAGAAAAATTACTTAGAGACATTGTTACCTTTTTTTTCAATTTTCAGATCATGCAAAACAAGTTTCCCGTACCCACTATTCATAATGAGTCGGAAGCAGTTCTCGACCAACGCACTCGCGGATATCTACAAAGACTTGTCGATGACAAACTAGTGGTAAGTGGTACCTTTTTTCTATAAATAATAACATTGGGAACGGAAAACAACTTAACGAATTTTCTTTGGAAGATATAACACGAGCAGAATTTCCAAATTCTAAGTCAAAGCGGAGAGTACTCTAAGTCAAAGCGGAAAGTATTTAAGAATAAATGAAACTATTTGCAAATTGCATTTGATTATGTTGTTGCGATTTTGTTACAATGCAATGCTTAAACCCCAAAACTGAACCATTGATTTGTTAACCAATAATTTGATTTTTTTTTTCAATTTTATAGACCCTGGTGATCACTGATGATGTGGTGAAGATTTATCGCAACTACGCCATCCTCTATTCACTGCGCGACGCAATAAGGGAGGTGTACGTCTGTGTAACAACCATGTAATCTGCCCAACAAGAAGCGATTTATAATATGTACTTTTTAAGACCGAAATTGGCATATGACAGGAAATTTACATAAATTTTTTTCGGCGGAAGAAATGATGTGTAAAATCAGATTACAAGGAAAGACTTAAAAACACTATTTATAACAATTATTTAAGGTTAAGCGTAAGATAAGCAAGTGCATTTCTAATTAGAGAGGACGCGGGAAAACAAAAAAGCCAACTGTTGAAATTTAGTCACTAGGAGATGTTAGTTTCGAAGTTTTCAGGAACATTTTGATCTTACTTTCTGATGCAAAAAAATGTACTATTTTACTGAATGCCATTAACATTATCAGCTGGTCTGTTGGTGTTTAATTTCACAAGGCTTTTCACGTTTTCCCTCTTGTTTTCTTCTGACTCGATAAAAAGATTTTAGAGAATAAGCAGTGTGCACAATTTACGATTTTTATCAAGCTACCCTCAGAGAGGAAATCAAATCCATATTGAGATGATTATTTGTTACTGATCAGGATCAGTGTATATGTTAATCTGTCACAGATTTTTTTCTGATAATCAGCCATTGTAAGCGTGTTGTTGTTACATTAACAATAAAACGTTTGAAAATAATGTGAATGTGATATCTTTTTTGTACAGCCTAACAGTGTTATACTTTAACTTCTAAAGAAGACCTCTTCCAGACGAAGTACAGTCTAAAAGGTCTTTCTCTCACATGTATAATGCTGGTGTCTTTCAAAAATGTATTGCGTTGAACGTACTCTTAGCAATTCATTCTTACGATCTACTTGGATCTCAAAAACTTCTTTGACTAGCCCCGAGAGATGTGACACGACGCGACGTTCCACGAATGTCTTTTACGTTTGTCCTACGTTGCGTGCGCTTTCGTTCCAATCTTGATGTTTACATCACAGTGTAAAAATATGCGTGCATAACTTTTTGCGTTTTCCTAACTCAGTGTGAAATGTATCGCGGTATGTGATCGCCTTTATCTTTCTACAAATCTGTTAACAGATATGTGTGCTACCAAACAAAAAACGAATCTCGACAACTTGACTTTCTTTCTTTAACCTCAGTTTTAAGAGTTCCTTGAGGGGACTTTCCGCCCCGCCCTGATTCTCTTTCATTTTTGCCTATCACCCTTGGTTTTCTGCCTCTTCTAACTGGAAGAGAGTTTGATTGGTCTTAATTAACTTCGCGATAGTACCTCATGACAGTTCCTTACGGTTGTGTGTCAAGTGCAAAGGGGCATTCCCCCCGCCCTCGCTTCCTTTTGATTTGCTCCTTTCCCCCATAGTTTTCTGACTCTTCTACCTGCGAAGAGAGTGTGATTGGTCTTGATTAACTTCGCTATAGTGCCTCATGACAATTCCGTACGGTTGTGTTTCAAGTGCAAAGGGAATTCTTTTCGTGTTCTGCCAACATCCTTCGTGGTTTATCAGCCTATAAATCATAGAAACTGGTTGTCTATTGCTTCAGTAACCATGAAAATTTCATGTGCCTGTGTTGCATGTGTGAATAACAGGATAACAGGAACACTATGACGTCCCTACGTCATTGATTGATTGGTAAACATAATATGAAAAGAAATTTAAAGAACGCAATCTCTTCAGTCGGTCAAACTTACCTAGGCGGTGTACGGAACAATACCAAATTGCAGATACGGAAAAAAAACAATTTAATAAGCTTTGAAAGACAACCGTTTTATTTTACATTATCTGCACGTTCTTTTATTGTTCCTTTATGACCTCTGCGCGCTTCAGCCATTGTAACATGCTCTTGTCTTTTCCACTACCAATCAAGGTCAAACGTTTACTTGAGTAAAGTTTTCAATGAGATTATTAAATAAACTCCATATGAATCGCATGTACACCCAAATGGGAAATATTTATTCTTTGATTTTCCCGTGCTTCCCATAATCAACGCCAGAGGTAAAAATTTTTAACCTTGATTCCTAAGGTTATTTACAGTCTTTGTAAATTAAAGCAACACAGATAGATTTGCTATCGTCTTTCTCAGCAATGGCCTAAGACAGAATTCACTCACACAATATACGAGACTCCCGACAGTTTGCAATTGGTGTAAAACCCGTTTAGAAAGCACCATCGACGAGCGGCGAGTAGAGTGGGTTTGGGAGCCCAAAAGAAACGGTCAGGCACGTGTCCACATGACATGCTCAGTTGCAGTTACATAAAAAAACTTAATTGAGTTCCGTTAACAATAGTGGTGGTACATATTTCCACACAAGAAAATTGTTTGTAAAGCTGTTTTGAAGACACACCCAAACTCGTTTATCCTTCAATTAAATCTAACGAGCTGTGGCACAGAGTGACTCAACAGCACTGTACAATAAAACTATGTCGTGTAAAATCAGATTACAAAGGAAAACTTTAAATACTATTTATAATAACCTTTTCAGAGTATGATAGCTAGTATATTTCGTAATTAAAGCCGGAAGACATGCCGGGAAAACACCTATTTAAATAGTTTCGGAATTTTGAAGGAAATTGTGATCTCACTTTCATCCCAAAAAAATATGCTACTTTGCTGAATGACAAACATCAGCTGTTGGTCTATAAGTGTTACAATTCCCCTGGGGTTTTATCTTTTTTTTTTCTTTCGTAACTCGATTCACAGATTATAGAGATCAAATCGAATGTGTATGGTCATGTACTTTCAAGTTACCCTGTGAGAGGAGATTATAAGTTCATACTGAGATTATTATTTCTTACTGATCAGGATCAGTGTATCTGTTGATCCTACTGATAATCAATTATTGCACGTACGTTGTTGATAAATTAACAACTGACCGTTTGAAAATGAAGTTAACATGATGTCTATTTTTGTACAGGGTAGAAATGCTATAGTAATTTTGATACCTTCTGAGCGACGCACAGTCTCAAAAGGCCTGTCTGTCAAACGTATGAAAGTGTATTGTGTTGACTGTACTCTTTGTTCTTACGATTCACTCGGATCCTAAAAGAAATTACCCATTTGACCGAAATTACCCGAGAGAAGTGACACGACTCACCGAGAGAGCGTTCCCCGAAAACTCTTCTCGTCTCTAATATCTTTTTCAGTTCCTCAGTTACCCACCCACACGGTGGGGAATTGAGCCAGTCCTCCCCAAAATACCTGGGCTATTTGCGGTTTCGTTCTTACCGTTCTCGCTTACTCAATGTAAGGTGTGTATGATGGGCTGTGATCGTGAGACGTCTTTCACTTTCTAACTGTATCCAACCAAACGTATCCCGACAACTCTCCTTGCCTTCTTTTACCTTTTACAAATTCATTCAAGGGACTTTCCACCCCGTAGTAATTCTCTTTCATTTTTTCCTATCACCCATGGCTTTCTGCCTCTTCTATCTGGGAAGAGATTGTGATCGCTTGTTGATTAGCTTCGATATAATGCCTCATGAAAATTCCGTAAGCTTTCGTTACAAGTGCGAAGGGATTTTCCGCCCCACCCTGATTCTCATACCACATGACTTTCTGCCTCTTCTATCTGGGACGAGAGTGCGATTACTCTTTAATTAGCATCATCATTGTGCCTTAGGACGTGGTAAAAAATAAGAACTTTATTTAAGTCTCTAGTCGTTGTAGCACTCATGCAGTAATGGGGGAGACAGTAAACCAAATAAATCAAATCTAATGGATAAATCAAACAAATCAAATGAAATCAAATTGAAAATTCCGGGTGCTTGCGCAACAAGTGTGAACATCGACTGTAAGAGAGAACAATATGTTTTCTTCATAAGGAAACTCTATTGAAAAGATTGCTGACGTTCGCCGGTTAGAAGAACGAGCATATCATGTTCTCAAACTGCACACAGTTTTAGCTTTTCATTTAAAAGATAAACATTGCTTCTGTTTATTAGGGGAGGTGATACATCTTTCCGCTTTCGCTACAATAGTGAACGATTCCTAAGATTGCGTTACATCCCTAAACGTTCCCAGTTTTCATACAAACACCGACACGTTTGGCAGAATTCCAAAGGTAGTTACAGATACCCTCGCCTAAGTTTCGCACATGTTGATTCCTCCTAACTTCCACTTTTGCATTTTTACATCAGTCTTAATAAACTGTGATCATTTAATGCACGCTGATTGGACGTTTTTGTTCCGCATGCATCGGGCTATAAAAATAGTTCTGACGTATTATGATATAAGTAGATAACCTTTTTCACCTTTTAACACGATAATTCGATAATGACGATAATTAATTGTAAAAGCTACAAGCTTGTGGGATCGTAAAAGGAAGAAATATGGCTAAATATAGCCTACGAATACAGCCGCCTCTCATTCGCTTCCGCTACTACGTGCGAAACGAGGAGCGAATGAGAGGCGGCTGTATTCGCAGGCTAGGCTAAATAGAAAAAGAAAATTTGTCAATTGTGCACGTGCGCACAAACGGCAACCTTATAACAGAAATAACTTGTAATTAACCACAATGCAGGTTGTATTTAAATTTTTATTTGTAACGGTTTTCTTTCCACATATTTTTTTCCACTCAGCCCCTGAGGAAGGTTTGTATTGCAAACCGAAATATAGGGCAATTTTGTTTAAAATTTAGTCTTTTTTACCGTTTCATTTCATTTTGGTCATTTCTGCCGTTTGGATCAGTGTGCCGTCTATATTTTGTATTCGAAAATTCCTACTCATCCAGGTCTACTTAAGATCCGGCACTCTCATCGGTTTGTTGCTGTGGTTTTACAGTTTTTTAATTCCATTTGTTGTAAAACTTAAACCTACAACATGACTTTTTGGTAAATTAAGGTTTCTGATAACCTCTTTGGGGTCGAATTTTGTAATATTTTGAAAAGCTACCATTAGATAGCTCGTTATACGTGTTTTCTTGTGAAAAAAAATTATTATAATTTTTTTTTTTTTGCTAGCTGAGTTATTTCGGAGACATTTCTGGTACTTCTACAATGTAGCAGTTCTAGAACATCTAAAATTTCTGAGTTATAGTACGCACTTAACATAACAAGATCGTTGTAGGATGACCTTCAATCAAACATATTCAGCACTGTTATCATAATTGTCACACAACCATGCCACAATTCAGGCACAACAGCTCGGCCTGAATAATGAAATTTTTAACTGACCACTATACGTGATGAATATGTACATTTAAGATCAAATATAATGACTGTGGTTTCTACAGCAGTAAGCTCAAATCTATCGCGCACTGTTACTCAGTTCAATGTTACCGAATATTGCAAATATCCAATATGGGTTTAATCGGATAATGGGCAAACGTTAAACTCGTGTGGTCTCGCAATGCAGCAGCCGCGTTCATAGGGAAGAATACATCATCATCGATCTGCTATTTTAGGAATTAGAAACACCTTTTTCTAGAGACGGGACATTACCTCACACTGCAAGCAGGAAATAATAAGAGACGCTTTGCGGAAAATTGAGAATCAGCAAACTCTTGCCGGGTCAAGGATAAATGCCACCAGAAGTTTCCAAGCTTCTGCTGTAATTTTGTACCAGTGGCGTAAATTAAAATATCGATCATCTCCAATTACCATTTAATTTCCATACCCATCTAAGTTTGTCTAAAGGCATTTTTAAGAGGGTGCGAAGTATCATTTCTACATGTAAGTGAATTGTCCTCCTGCATAAAACCCATTACAAGTATTTTTTTGCCATAATAGGTAAATTGAATTTACACATAATTTGATGTAGAGCGGGCATACAAATGCGTCTATCTCGTTGAGTAAATTATTTTAAACCAAACCGCGTAGTTGTAACGTATGCAAACGTCAACTGTCGCGGCAGGCAGGAACAGTTGACGAAGTTTCTGAGAAAATCACATGACTTGAGTTAGTCGTTTTCAGCACAGGGAACATGAGTCAAGGGGGGCTACACCTCAAACAGAAACTCGCTTTTTAAAGACCAAATGATGCAACAGTAAGAAAATTTCCCCCTTCATTTTATATATAAGGCAGTCAAGATGCACTCTACTAACAAACGCTTCGGAAAGCAACACAAAGTAGATTTGAACTCAGAAGAATTTAGCCACAGAGAACAAAGAGGAAAGGTAAGGGATGAATTAATAACTTATCCTAAAAGTCTTAGGTAATAAGTATGTCAAACGATTCTCGAAGTATCAAACTAAACATGTGTCTCATGCAATTCTTGTCGACGACAACAACATGTTTATTTCTCAAAATAGATATCATTAATTTTACGATTTTTTAAAACCAACTCACACGACTGATCGATTTATAAGTAGCCTGTGAACAGGCTCCTTGCGGGGGCGGAAAAAATTTGACGAGCGAGGCGTGAATCCGGCAGCGAAGTGAGTGGGAGTCGGAGAGTGAATCCAAACAGGCTCCCTGCGAGGGCGGAAAAAAATTCGGCGAGCGAAGTGTGAAACCGGCAGTGAATTGAGTGGTAGCGGAGCGTGAATCCGCCAAACAGCTGCTCTCGGCTCGTCCCGCTCAACCTAGACTACACTCGTACTCGGCTAGTTCGCCCTAAACCCAACAGGGAGTCTGCTCGCAGGCTAATTTTTATATTAAAAACGAGCGACAGGCCGATTCCAGTAAACGGTTAATTCTACTTTATGGATTTGTATAGTCAGTGCTGGACCGACTGACAAAAAGAAAACGGAACTAACGTTTCATCATGAAACCGCAAAGAAATTTAAAAGTTATACAGAGGCTGACTGACTGACTGACTGACTGACTGACTGACTGACTGAATGACTGACTGACTGACTGACTGACTGACTGACTGAATGACTAACTGACTGACTGACTGACTGACTGACTGACTGACTGACTGAATGACTGACTGACTGACTGACTGACTGACTGACTGACTGAATGACTAACTGACCGACTGACTGACTGACTGACTGACTGACTGACTGACACTTAAACCCCATGAAAATGGAATGTCATACAACAAGTAGCTCTTTTGATTTAAGGTTTATTTGCCCAGACACGATGTTACCGATTTT